>Ga0114931_10005478_pt1 | contig 15666 bp, 13 predicted proteins | sample 2SBtaG_FD_89579 | JGI IMG/M metagenome (GOLD analysis project Ga0114931, IMG submission 89579) | Deep subsurface microbial communities from Kolumbo volcano to uncover new lineages of life (NeLLi) - 2SBTROV14_V59a metaG | ecosystem: Environmental > Aquatic > Marine > Volcanic | place: Kolumbo...
CAAGCCATCATTCACATTGGCGAAAATCAATATAATACGCGACGTTGTAGAGAGGCAATATATTGCGTCATCATTTTGGGCGACCACAAGGGTCGCCTCTACAACCGATAATACGTCAATAAATTAATTCCGATTTGTATCCTCGTTCCCACGCTCCGCGTGGGAACGCATATCTGTGTGGCGAACCTTTTATTACCACCATTTGGGGAGAAGTTTCAAATTCATAAAGGATATTGTTGTGATTATAAAACAAATCATAGTTGGCTCCATGAGTGTATGTTGCTATGTAATTGGTTGTTCGGAAACCAAGGTCGGGGCGGTGATTGATCCGGGTGGTTCTGAAGATAAGATAATGGCCGCAGTACGAGATGAGGGCCTGCAAATAAAATATATCATCAACACCCATGGGCATCCTGATCATGTCTGTGGTAATGGGCCTCTCAAAGAGGCGACCGGGGCACTCATCGTCATGCATGAAGCGGATGCTAAGTTTTTTGCGCGGGACGATACCAAACAGTATTTTTCGATGTTGGGTCTGCCGGAATCTCCGCCACCCGATAAGCTGGTGAAAGATGGTGATATCCTGCAAATAGGACAGATCAAGTTGGCAGTTATTTTTACCCCAGGTCACACTCCAGGTGGTATTTGTCTCTATAATAGTCCTAATCTCTTTACTGGCGACACCCTATTTGTCGGGGGGGTGGGTCGTACTGATTTCCCTGGCGGTTCCCCTGAGTTGCTCCAGCGCTCCATTCATGAGCGTTTACTTAGCTTACCTGATGATACTATCGTCTGGCCTGGTCATGGCTATGGTGGTGATTCTTCAACTATTGGCGCTGAAAAACGCGCCAATCCCTTCTGTAACAGGAATCTATAAACGATGCGGGAAATTGTCCTGGGCACTGCTGGCCATGTTGATCACGGTAAGACTAGTCTTATCAGGGCATTAACCGGAATTGAAACTGATCGCCTCAAGGAAGAAAAAAAACGTGGTATCACAATTGAGTTAGGATTTGCTTTTTTGGATCTGCCCTGCGGCCACCGCTTAGGAATTGTCGATGTGCCGGGCCATGAAAAATTTATCAAAAATATGGTTGCCGGGGTCGGTGGGATTGATCTTGTGGCCTTTGTGGTGGCGGCAGACGAGGGCATCATGCCGCAAACCAAAGAGCATTTCGAGATTTGCAGTCTGCTTGGCGTGCAGCGTGGCCTGATTATTCTCACCAAAATTGATATGGTGGAGCCAGACTGGCTGGAGATGGTGGAGGAGGATGTCCGGGATTATTTTAAGGACAGTTTCCTGGCAGAGGCACCATTATTAAAGGTGTCCTCAACTTCAGGTGCCGGCATAGAACAGGTCAAAGAGACGTTGAATGAGCTGGTGTCCATCTCGAAATTTAGTGAGGCATACGGCCCCTTTCGCCTACCCGTTGATCGTGTGTTTAGTATGAAGGGCTTTGGCGCAGTAGTTACTGGGACTTCCGTTTCCGGCCGGATCAAAGTGGAGGACGATATTTGCATCTATCCACACCGGAGAAAGGGTAAAATTCGCGGCATTCAGGTGCATGGTCAGGATGTGGATGAGGTGGAGGCCGGCCGCCGCACTGCTATCAATATCCAGGGCTTGGAAACCAATTTTGTCGCCCGGGGTGATGTCTTGGCACACCCGGACTGCTTGCAGCCATCCTATATGCTAGACTGTAATTTTACCTATCTGTCCAGCAATGTTAAACCCTTAAAGAATAGAACCAGGGTGCGGGTGCATTTGGGTACTGCTGAAATTATGGGCCGTATTGTTTTACTGGAAAAGGATACGGCCACTCCGGGCGATACCATGAATGTGCAACTCCTTTTGGAGGAACCTGTGGGAACCTGGCCGGGTGACCGCTATGTGGTTCGTAGTTATTCGCCGGTGTTTACTATAGGCGGCGGGGTTATTCTGAATCCTTGTCCCAGTCGTAAACGGCGTCGTTTTAAAGATGCAAACGCCGAAATATTTGCAGCTTATAACTCTACTCCGGGGGAATTGGCCGAGTTTCATCTCCGGGATAGCGGCTTTAATGGCCTTACCTTTAATGATTTAGAGATTCGTTTGGGGGTATTTGGCAAGCGTCTGAAAAAAATCCTCAATCAACCCATTTCAGCCCGCCGTATCCTGGTGGTTGATTCCGAGCGACAGTGGATGATTCATCCGGATATCCTGGATATCCTGGCGGGCCGTGTCTGTGATATTCTGCAAAATTTTCATCAGGAAAACACCCTGAAGAAGGGAATGAGTAAGGAAGAATTGCGCTCCCGCCTCTATCAGGGTCTTGATAATAAATTGTTTCAAGTGGTGCTTAATAGTCTGGCCAAAGGCGAAAAAATTGTGCTGGAACAGGCCCTGGTTCGTCTGGCCGGGCATGAGGTATCTCTACAGGCCGATGTTGGTGATGTCCGTGATGAAATGGTGCTTTTATTTAAGAATGCCGGGCTTAAACCGCCTACCAAAAAAGAAATTATGGCCCATTTCGCCAGCAAACCTGAGAAGCTGGTTTGGGATATTGTCGGCGTTTTGGTACGAGATGGTGCGCTTAGCCGTATTAGCGGTGATCTGTATTTTCATACCGATAATCTGCTGGCCCTGGAAGAGAGCCTGCGACATTTGCTGGCTCGAGATGGTGAAATTGATGCCCAGGGCTTTAAAGGCTTAACCGGCCTCTCCCGCAAATTTTCCATTCCGCTTTTGGAATATTTCGACCGCCAGAAGGTTACTATCCGGGTAGGCGATAAACGCGTATTGCGTTAACTCTATAAGGTAAGCGTTCCCACACAGTAGAGATGCAATGCATTGCGTCTCTACCGATAATACGCCAATAAATCAATTTAACACCCCACAAGGGGGTATTGAACCGAATGTGTCTGTGTGTGCCCGGAGTCTCGCAGGCTCGCTTACCTGTGGCTAAAAAAAATCAGTTCGCCCGCAGGGCGTTTATGTACATTCATCTATGAAATTGAAAATTATCTTATTAATCCTTCTTACCACTTTCTTGCTGGTACCTAGCCACGGTGTTCTGGCGGCAGAGGCCAGAATACAGGATGTAGTTGTAACTAATTCCAGTACTGATTTACTGCTCTATCTAAAGGTGCTAGATGCCTTTAGCCCAGAGATTTTGAGTGGTGTGAATAATGGTCTGCCGCTAACCTTTTCATACCAAATAAGCCTGGAAATGCTTCGCAGTGGTTGGTTTAACAAAGAAATCTATTCTGGTAGTGTCGATTACACTCTTGTCTATGATAGTCTTAAAAAAGAATATTCGGTTCTTGGACTCACGAAAGAAAACAAATTTACTACGACCGATTTGGCAGAAGCGCAAAGACATATGGTGAATTTGAATGGCATATCTATTGTACCACTTACGTCCCTGGAACCCGACAGACAATATATCCTCAAGGTCAGAGTTGTCTTGGACAAAAAATCTCTGCCCTTTAATTTTAATTATCTAATTCCCTTCAGCTTCTGGAATTTGGAAACGGATTGGTACTCGGTTGATTTCCGCTATTGAAGACCCGTATAGCCTGGCTCTCAGAAAAAAAAAGAAACGGCGGCTGATTCGTTATGTGATTGTCGTTTGTCTCTGCCTTTTCGTCATTTTGACCTATTTGGAAAGTAAGGTGTTCACGCTGGGGACGGTACCTTTCCCTGTGAATGGCAATGTTTTAGTTTTTGCCCTGATCAATGTCAATGTTGTGCTTCTCCTGCTCATGGCCTTTCTGGTTATGAGGAATTTGGTTGAGCTGATTTTTGAACGGCGCCGCCAACTTATTGGCTCTAAACTGCGGACTAAACTGGTTGTCTCCTTTGTTTCACTCTCCCTTGTCCCTACAACTTTGCTCTTCTTTGTCGCCCTGCAATTTGTCTCAACCAGTATGGACTATTGGTTCAATATTAATGTTGATCGGTCACTTTCCGCATCCCTGGCCCTGGCACAGGATAGATATCAAGAGGTGGTCGAAGACGTTGGCCGAAGAGCAGTTGACATTACCAAGTCTCTACAAAATACCGGTATAAAGGGTACTGTCCCCCAAACTTTATTGCAGCGTAAACTTGCGGAGTATCGTTTGAGTGGTCTGGCCTTATTGGATCGTGACCAGGGGATAATATTTAAGCTATGGGCCAAGGGCATGGAACAAGATGAGACACCGCATATTCCAGCTGATTTAGAACGCCGTGCCTGGCATGAAAAAAAGGCTCTTACTACCTCGCAGTCAATTGCGGCAGGTGAATTGGTGTATGGGCTTGCTTCATTTGTGGTTAGCAAAAATGGCGCATCATACGTCTTGGCGGCCTCTTCTCTTATACCTCGTGACCGTCTTGAGAGGATGGAGGTAATCTCAAAAGGTATAGAAGGCTACCGCCAGTTGCTCTTATTGAAGAAGCCGATTAAAAGCAGCCTGCTGGTCATGCTGCTTGTCGTAACCTTGCTGATTATCTTCAGCGCTATTTGGTTTGGCCTTTATGTCGCTGATGGCTTGACTCGGCCCATTGATAAATTGGCTGCTGGTATCCAAAAGGTGGCAGGTGGTGAGCTGGATTTTGTCCTGGAAAAAGAGGCTGAGGATGAGATGGGGCGGCTTGTTGATTCCTTTAACCAGATGACTCGTGATCTGCTTACCAGTAAATATCAGGTGGAAAATGCCAATAATTCTTTGCGGGAAATAAATATCGAAACCGAAAAAAGGCGTCGGTATAACGAAATTATCTTGCAGAATGTTACGGCTGGGGTTATTTCCCTTGATGCCAATGGCCGGATTATCATGATTAACCGCTTTGCCGAGAATCTTTTGAAGATACGCCGGGATGATGTACTGAATAAGAATTATAAGTCAATCCTGCGTTTCGGGCATTTGACGATTCTTGAGAACTTTTTTATCGAACTTGCCTCATCAGGTAAGGCAACTATTCAACGTCCTTTAAAGATTACGGTTAGTGATGAAACCTTATCGCTAATGGTCAATTTTACCAAACTTATGGACGATGGTGGCCGACCTTTGGGCGTTGTTATTGTTTTTGATAATTTGACGGAGCTGGAAAAAATTCAGCGGATGGCTGCCTGGCGGGAGGTTGCGCGCCGCATTGCTCATGAGGTGAAAAATCCACTTACTCCTATTAAGCTTTCGGCCCAACGCCTGCGTAAGCGGTATATGGAGCGTCTTGCCGATGAGGGGCAAGTTTTTGATCAATGTACAAGAACCATTATTAATCAGGCAGATGAACTGAAACATCTGGTTAGTGAATTCTCCAGTTTTGCCAGGATGCCAGCCGTAAAAAAGAATCCAAATGATGTGGTTGCGGTGGCTCGTGAAGTTTTGGTCTTGTATGAAGAGGCTCATAAGGATATTATATTTAGTTTTTCGGCGGAGGAGGTGGAACGGTTTTCTTTTGACCTGGAGCAGATAAAGCGGGTTTTGGTGAACCTGCTCGATAACGCAGTGGCAGCAGTTTCCGGGGCTTTGTCGGCCAGTATTGATTTTGAGATCTATCACAATAAACAAGAAAATAAAGTGATTGTTGAGGTTCGTGATAATGGCTGCGGAGTGAATGACGCTGACAAGCTGCGCCTCTTTGAACCATATTACTCCACCAAAAAAACTGGCACCGGCCTGGGATTGGCCATTGCCAGTACCGTTATTGCGGATCATGACGGTTATTTAAGGGTGAAGGATAATCAACCGCAGGGGACGCGCTTCATAATTGAATTACCATTTTTGGGTCGGTCATAAATGAAGATATTAATTGTTGATGATGAAACCAGCATTGTTGAATCACTCTGTGGGATTATGCAGGATGAGGGCTATACGCCTTTGCAAGCTGAGTCTGGTGAGCAGGCTTTAGAGGTGATAGCTAATGAGCATGTTGATTTAGTGCTGATGGATGTGTGGATGCCAGGGATTGACGGCTTGGAAACACTGGCCCGGATTAAGGCGGAACATTCACACCTGCCTGTTATTATGATCTCCGGACACGGTAATATTGATACCGCTGTACAAGCCACCAAAGCCGGGGCCTATGATTTCATTGAAAAACCGCCCAGTTACGATAAAATCGTTCTCTCCATAAAAAATGCCCTGCATCTTTCGCAGGTTGAAAAGGATAATCTAATCTTTCGGCAAAAGGCCGAAAAAAAGCCTGAACTCACTGGCCGCTCTGTGTCTATCAATAACTTAAAGGACAGCATCGAGCGGGTTGCGCCTACTAATGCCTGGGTGTTGATTACCGGAGAACATGGCACTGGTAAGGAGCTAGTCGCTCAGGCCATTCATCGCCTGTCTGAAAAATGTGCCAGGCCGATGGTTGAGGTTAATTGTGCCGCTATACCGGAGGAACTAATCGAAAGCGAGTTATTCGGTCATGAAAAAGGATCTTTTACCGGCGCAAATACCAGTAAGAGGGGCAAGTTTGATCAGGCCGATGGCAGTACATTATTCCTTGATGAAATTGCCGACATGAGTCTAAAGACGCAGGCCAAAATTCTACGAATTCTCCAGGAACAGAATTTTGAACGGGTGGGGGGCTCAAAGACCATTTCTGTGGATGTTCGGGTTCTGGCAGCCACTAACAAGGATTTGACCAGTGAGATCAGGGCGGGTAACTTTAGGGAAGACCTGTATTGGCGTTTGAATGTTGTGCCGATTGTTGTACCGCCCCTGCGTAGTCGTATTGACGATTTACCGGATCTGGTAGATTGCTTTATGCGAGAGTTCGCGGCCCAGGGTATAGGCAATAAGTGTTTTTCCGATGCTGCATTGGAAGCGATGAAACGACATAATTGGCCTGGTAATGTTCGGGAATTGCGTAATTTTGTCGAACGAGCCATGATCATGGTCCCTGAATATGAGGTGTCTGAGATGGTCGTATGTCAACTTCTGGGAAAGTCGGTTATTGCTGAAGGACATGCTGATGATGCCGAGGGCAGGGGAACCGACGCTACGCCCGTGCAGGATGGTAATGATAAATTCGCAGCCTATAAAAACTTAAGCTTTAAAGATGCCAAACGACTTTTTGAACGTGATTTCCTGGTGGCCAAGGTCAGCGAAAATAATGGGAATATTACCAAAACCGCCGCTCAATTGGCTATGGAACGTAGTCACTTGCACAAAAAGCTGAAGACCTTGACCCCATAACCCGCAATTTTATTAAAACAAACCTACCAATAAGAGAATATGACTGACGATACAAAATCTAATTTACCAGACCAAAAGGCTCTGGAACAAGAAATAGGCGAATACCTATCAAGTAAATATGGTGATCGGATAAAGATTGTTTCTGCTGGGCTTTTCCCGCAGCTTGAAGAGGACGATCCAAACGTTGATTCCTCTAAGAATGAATCTGAAATGTTTGATTTTGACTTGAAGCCGGAAGACTTGGTCGCATATCTTGATGAATATGTCATTAAGCAGGACAGGGCAAAGGCCGTTCTCTCGACTAAAATATGTACCCACTTCAACCGGATTCGTTATTTGCAGGAGAAAAACCGATCCGATACGCAGAGCATTGGCCGGGTAAAAAACAACATATTATTAGTTGGCCCAACGGGGGCCGGGAAGACTTTTTTGGTAAAATTAATTGCTGACCGTTTGGGAGTACCATTTGTCAAAGGTGATGCCACTAAGTTCAGCGAAACAGGTTATGTGGGAGGAGACGTTGATGACCTGGTTCGTGATCTGGTGCGGGCAGCAGACGATGATATCGCCAAGGCTCAGTATGGGATTATTTATGTGGATGAGATTGATAAAATTGCGCATCGTTCTGGCCGAGGCGGTCTTGATGTCTCCAGGAGCGGCGTGCAGCGAGCCTTGTTGAAACCCATGGAAGAAACAGAAGTAGATCTGAAGGTGCCGCACGACATGATCTCGCAGCTTGAGGCTATGGAGCATTATCGGATAACCGGTAAGAGAAAAAAACGTCTGGTTAATACCAAAAATATTCTCTTTATTATGAGCGGTGCCTTTGACGGTTTGCAGGAAATTGTGCATGGCCGCCTGCATCGTAAGACTATAGGCTTTGCCAATGAGTTGGCCGCCGATAAGCCAACAGCTGAATCATTGGCATTAGCTCGTCCTGAAGATTTGGTCGAATTTGGTTTTGAAAGCGAGTTTATCGGCCGCCTGCCAATTACCGCAGTTCTTGAGTCTCTTGGCGAAGATGATCTGACGGCAATCCTGACTAATGTCAATTGTCCTCTGCTTATAGCTAAACGGCAGGATTTTATGGTTTATGGTATTAAGTTGGCCTTTGAAGAATCGGCCTTGGCCGAAATAGCCAAACAGGCTGTTAAGCAAAATACCGGTGCCAGGGCATTGGTTAGTGTGGTCGAAAATGTCCTGCTGCCTTTTGAGATGAAGATGCCTTCCACTAGAATAAAGTTTCTGACGGTTACGGCTAAGATGGTGGAAAATCCTGAAAAGGAGTTACAGGATCTACTTATTAATGCCAAACGGCGTGATTTTCACAGGCGTCATTTTGGCATGGCCAGGAAAAAACAAATTAAGCGGCTAGGCGATTTCTTTAGTGAGAAAAAGAGTGAATATCTGGCTGCGCATGGCATGAAGGTAACTCCTGCCAGGTTACGTCTGTTGGCCGATTATTCCTTTAATGAAAACATTGATCCGAGCAGTGCGTGTGATGAATTTCTGATGCTCGGGCATCACACTATTGAATGGCAGGAGAAGATCTACAAACAATGCGGGGTAAGGCTGAGGTTTAGTGAAGATGCTATTGACTATTGTCTTTCCCTGAACCCCAAGACTGTAGAGGGAATCGATGTGATATGCGGGAAATTATTGAAGGCCGCAGAGTATGGCCTAATGATTCTGGAAAATAAGAAGTTATCTGGTAAAATTACCATTTCCGCAGATGGCATGGCGGATCCTGAAAAGTTTATTAATGAACTTGTGGCAGAAAAGTTGAAGCTATAAGCGTAATCGTTCACCAGCACCTCATCTTCGCCCGTTTCGGCCTTCTCACGTACAGGTAGTACGCTTCGAAGACCGAAACGAACGAATATGAGGCACTGGTGAACGATTACGGTCTGGATTAGATAAACACATTCTCTCGTTCCCACGCTCCTGCGTGGGAATGCATATCGGTATGACGAACATTTTATTAGCAGCGGTTTTGGAGAAGTTACAGTCAAGAGTGTGGTTTGTTGAGCTCTTTTCCCTCGTTCCCATGCTCCTGCGTGGGAATGCATATCGGTATGGCGAACATTTTATTAGCAGCAGTTTTGGAGAAGTTACAGTCAAGAGTGTGGTTTGTTGAGCTCTTTTTGTTATTAACGCAAGAATGTACCCCAAAAATTATTAAAAAGGAGAACTATTATGCTATTCCCTGAATATCGTCCCCGGCGTTTGCGTCAGAATGAAAATTTTCGGGCCATGGTGCGTGAAACCAGGCTCTCGCCCTCTCAGTTTATTCTGCCGCTTTTTGTGCAGACAGGGAAGGGCGTTCGTGATGAAATCAGCTCAATGCCCGGTGTTTTTAGGCTTTCAGTGGATCAATTGGCCAAGGAAGCCAAGGATTGTCTTGATGCTGGTGTGCGCAGCGTAATTTTGTTTGGTCTGCCGGCATCGAAGGATGCCACTGGCACCGGAGCCTTCATCAATAACGGTATTGTGCAGCAGGCCGTGCGGGAATTGAAAAATGCCGCTCCTGAGTTGATGGTGGTCACTGATGTTTGTCTGTGTGAATATACCGACCATGGTCATTGTGGCATGATTATCGATGGCGAGGTGGATAATGATTCCACCCTGGAGATTTTATCCAAAACGGCTCTGTCACATGCAGAGGCTGGGGCCGATATGGTTGCTCCCTCTGATATGATGGATGGGCGGGTGGCAGAAATAAGAGCCACTTTGGATGAGAATAATTTTACCAATCTTCCCATCATGTCTTACGCCGTAAAATATGCATCATCCTTTTATGGCCCATTTCGGGAAGCCGCTGACGGTGCCCCGCAGTTTGGCGACCGACGTAGTTATCAAATGGATCCAGCCAATGTGCGCGAGGCCTTTCGTGAGGCGGCGCTGGATATTGAAGAGGGGGCGGATATAATTATGGTAAAACCGGCTTTATCTTATCTGGATATTATAAGCAAGATGCACGATGAATTTGATCATCCCATTGCCGCATATCAGGTTAGTGGTGAATATGCGCTGATTAAGGCAGCGGCCGAAAAGGGATGGGTGGATGGTGATAAGGTCATGATGGAAAGTCTGCTCAGTATCCATCGTGCCGGAGCCGATATTATCCTGACATATGCAGCCAAGGAGATGGCCCGTTTATTGACCAGATAATATATACTGGGGGTCTGTCGTATGGCTGAGCACTGCTTTTTTTTAGCCACAGGCACACGCAGAATAACTGCAAAAAAAAAACAGGTAAGCGTAAACTCCGAAAACTTTGATTTTTCGATATTTCCTCATTCCCACGCTCCTGCGTGGGAATGCATATCTGTATAGTTCGGTCTCGGTATCGCAATCGAATTTTCTCGATCCCGATCCCGATTATTACCAGCAGTGTGGGAGAAGTTACGTCAAGAGTTCCTCGTTCCCACGCTCCTGCGTGGGAATGCATATCTGTGTGACGAACATTTTATTACCAGCAGTTCGGGAGAAGTTACGTCAATAGTTCCAGAAATTTACAATAAATAATCACTTCTGACATTGCCAAGGGCGGCAAATATATTGTTGCGGAACCTGGGATTTTGGCTGTAGAGTGAATCCAGTATTGTTCGCACTTCATCCCTTTTACAATGTCCGGCCATGGGGCAGGGATTTTTGACGGGGGTGATGCCGGCGAGATCAGCAAGTTCTATAATCTGGGATTTAGTAAGATTAGACATGGGGCGGATGAGGGAAAGACGCCCGTTAAACAAATCCTGCTTGGGACGCATTGTACTGATATTGCCGCCATAGAGCATATTGATAAATAGAGTTTCAATAATATCATCTTTATGGTGTCCGAAGGCCAGTGTGCGGCAACCCTGCTCGCTGGCCAATGAAAATAGTCTGTTTCTTCGGCGGCGAGCACATTGGAAACAGGCGTTGTTGGGATTTTTTTTATAGGATTCGGCACCAAAATTGGTTTGCTCGGTATAAAGAGGCAGACCAATTTTATCCAGCTCTTTCTGAACGGCCTTAAATTCACCAGTATCTTCAAAACCCATATCCAGATGAACGGCCCTTATTTCATAGCTAATTGGCGCTTTGCGCCGCCAATTATGTAATATCCAACATAGAACAAGACTGTCAACCCCACCTGAGACGCCGATCATGATGCGGTCGCCATCGGCGATCATATCGTAAGCATGCATGGCTTTGCCAATGCTGCGGTTGATCGAATGAGGTAGTTTAAACATGCTGTTTTATTCTACCGCTCACTTTGGTGGCGTAGTTGGTACTAAATAACTACATTCCTGTAGCTTATTATTTAAGATTTCTTTGGTTAATTGGCGGGCACTTATCCATTTCCCGCCGTGATGCAGGAACTTTTTGGCGGATAAAAGATTACCTGTCAAGGTGTCTTGTGTCTTGTCTACTATATTGCCACAGAGATTTTTACCCGTGGCAATATCGGTAAGACGATAAGAGAATGCCACGGAGGATGGGTGATTTACAGAGTAGTCGCCGCCATCTTTTTCCTCGTAACGCCTGATCTGCCAAGTCATGACCGCATCGGCGTTCAGACGTTGGCCTATTCTTTTTATCTGTTGTGCATCATTTTTATTACCCTCTTTATACGATTCTGCCTGAGCCTCGGAAAGTATACTTATCTTTTCGTTACCCATGAAATAATCGTGAATTAAGCCGCTTAATACTGACTTGCCGATATTAAGGCTTTTGGAGGTGGTTGACTTGCTGACCATTGAAACCGGCATTATGACAATATGATTTACCGTAATGGCTTCCTGGGCGTTTGGGGTAGGGTTTTGTCCTGCACATGCGCTAAGCAACAGACATATTAAGGAAAACAGGATGGCTTTGGTTGTAATAATTATTTTTTTCATATTGTACCTTTAGAGGACATAACGCCTATAATGCGTTTGTCGATTGTGGTCGCCTGGTCAAGTGCCTTGCCTAGTGCCTTGAAAATTGCCTCGATGATGTGGTGGGCGTTTTCTCCACGGATCATATCCACATGCAGAGTTATGCCAGCATGTAGTACGAAGGCACGTAAGAACTCCTTGGCCAGGCAGGTGTCAAAAGAACCAGTTTTGGTTTCACTTATGACTACTTGATATTGCAGGAATGGACGGTTAGAGATGTCAAGGGTAACCCTGACGAGGGTCTCGTCCATAGGGACTGCGGCATCGCCGTAGCGTTTGATACCTATGCCGCCAGCCAGGGCCTCTTTTAGGGCCTGACCAAGACAGATACCAAGATCTTCAACTGTGTGGTGGTCATCAACTTCTGTATCACCCTTGGCCGAAATATTAAGGTCAAAGAAACCATGCACAGTAAGCAAGGTCAGCATATGATCCATAAATGGGACACCTGTCTGGATATCTGTTTGGCCGCTGCCATCAACTAACAACTTTAAAGAAATATCCGTTTCATTGGTTTGACGCTTAATAGTGCTTTGGCGTGTCATTTACTAATCCTTTACTTTGTATTTTTTTACAGACTCTTGATAGGATACATACAGAAAAAAATATACTCTAAACGGTTATAACGCAAGCAACAAACGAATCACACCTTGACATTTGCAATAACTCCAAGCTGTAAGCGATTCAGGGTGGTGTTCATGGATCGCTTACGTTATAACAACTATATTGACCATGAGGCAATATAGTTGTTCGATAAATGCCAAAAAAATATGATATTGTGATTTTAAGCTACAAAAATAACTTTTCTGGTTGACAAAGGTTGATGCCATAGGGTATAAAGTTCTGGTTTTCAGACAGAGAACAGTTGAAAAAAAACATACTATGCGGGAATAACTCAGTGGTAGAGTGCAACCTTGCCAAGGTTGAAGTCGCGAGTTCAAATCTCGTTTCCCGCTCCATTTTTAGAAAGGGTTCGGATAATTTCGCAGTTGATTTTCGTTGTTAGGCAGCGATGGCGATAAAGGCGAACCTTTTTTTATTTTTATCAGGACGGCTTTTCATATCTTGGTGTTTATCAGGTAAGAAGTCATGAATGTAATAACGCGAGGCTAAGTTAATGAAGACATATTTGACGCCTGTCAAAGAAATTGAAAAAAAATGGTATATTGTTAATGCCGATGATAAAGTTTTGGGGCGTTTGGCCTCTGAGATTGCTACACGTCTGCGCGGAAAACATAAACCGACCTATTCAACATTTTTAGACAATGGTGATTATATCGTTGTTGTAAATGCCGAAAAAGTAAAGTTGACCGGCAAAAAAATGAGTGATAAGATGTACTATAATCATAGTGGTTATATGGGTGGGCTGAAAGAGCAGACTGCTGCCGAGGTAATGGAAAAAAGGCCAACAGAGATTCTTTTTTCTGCGGTTAAGGGAATGTTACCCAAAAATTCTCTTGGACGGGCTCAACTTAAGAAATTGAAGGTCTATGCGGGCACAGAACACCCTCATGAGGCACAACAACCCGAAGTTTTAGATATATAATCTACACTTACCTAGTTCCTTATAAATTCTTTTTTAAAAAAAAAGAAAACAATCTGTAAGGCACTAAAATTGAATTTATTATTGTTATATAAAGTAATTAAGTTACGGAGATAATTAATGGCTGCAAAGAAATTTTATGCAACAGGCAAGAGAAAAACTGCTGTTGCTCGTGTATGGTTAACATCAGGCTCCGGAGAAGTTGTGGTTAATAAGCTGAGTCTGGAAGATTACTTTGGTAACATGATAGATAGCCGTCTGAAAGTTAATGGCCCCTTTAGTTTAACCGATAATGTCGAAAAATATGATGTTGTTGCAACATTAAAGGGTGGTGGTAAATCTGCCCAGGCCGATGCCCTGCGGCATGGAATTTCCAAGGCCCTGCTGGAAATTGATCCTGAATATCGATTAACCCTTAAAAAAGCCGGTTTGTTGACTCGTGATTCTCGAGTTAAAGAGCGGAAAAAATACGGGAAAAAAGGTGCCAGAGCGAGCTTCCAGTTTTCCAAGCGCTAGGATTTATTTGTTTTCTATTTCCAGGGGGAAGGGCATATGCTCTTCCCCCTTTTTTTTTATTTTTTTAATGTTAATCAGTCCTTTTTTGAAAAAATGGGGGAATAAGATATGTTAAAAGTTGGCATTATTGGGGCATCTGGATACACTGGGGTCGAATTGGCCAGGTTAATTTGTCGGCATCCTGGAGCAGAGCTTACAGTGGCTACCTCCAGGCAATATGCCGGTAAAAAATTATCTGCCATTTATCCCAGTCTTTTGGGGATGACGGATATTTTTTGTCAAAACATTACCGGTAGTGAACTGGCCGGACAGGCCGATCTGTTTTTTACCGCTGTGCCTCATCAAACGGCTATGGCCATTGTTCCCGATTTACTTGAAGCCGGCAAAAAGGTGATTGACCTTAGTGCTGATTTCAGGATTCATGATGCTAAGGTCTATGAACAATGGTATCAGGCCCATAGTGCGCCGGAATATTTGGCCGAGGCCGTCTATGGTTTGCCGGAATTGTATCGTCAAAATATTTTAGCAGCAAGGCTGGTAGCCAATCCTGGTTGTTATCCTACCAGTGTCATCCTGGCCCTTGCCCCACTGCTTAAGGCGGGTGTAATTAAAAGTGATAATCTGATAATCGATTCAAAATCGGGGGCGGCAGGCGCAGGGCGCAGTGCATCGGTCGCCAGCCTGTATTGTGAGGTTAACGAAGGGTTTCGGGCTTATAAGGTTGGGGAACATCGTCATACTCCAGAAATTGAGCAGGAATTAGGTCTGCTGGCGGGACGAATGCTTACTGTTTCCTTTACTCCGCATCTTTTGCCGATGTCCAGAGGGATATTGAGTACAATTTATGCCGATCTTTGCGTTGATATTGACAGGGAAGGCATTCAAAAACTCTACCAGGAACATTATCAGGGCGAGCATTTTGTGCGTTTATGCCCAGTAGATCAGCTACCAGCGACGCAATTTGTCCGGGGGAGCAATTTTTGTGATATAGGATTTAAGATTGACCCTCGTACCGGTAGGATTGTGGTGGTTTCTGCTATTGATAATCTTGTTAAGGGGGCGGCTGGGCAGGCGGTACAAAATATGAATTTGGTCAGCGGTTTTGCCGAGACGGATGGGCTGTTGAATGCGCCACTTTTTCCATAATCGTGAGCATAACGCCCGGCGGTGAACTGCTTTTTCTTTTAGCCACAGACCCACACAGACGCACACAGACAGATACAGAATAACTGCAAAAAACAGGTAAGCGCAGACTCTGACCGTCTGTGTGAGTCTGTGTGTGTCTGTGGCTAAAAAAAGCAGTTCACCCTGCGTGGCTGACAGTTACAATTATATAAGGCTCAAGGCCAGCTTGGCGGCGTTATTTGAGGCACCTGGCGCACCCAGACTGGCACTTACTTCGGCCAGTTCTTGCTGTGCCTGTTTATATTGTGGGCTGCCGGGCCAGATTCTCTTTAATTCCCTTTGCATGTTTTCTGCGCTAAGGTCATCCTGCAGTAATTCTCGAACTACCTCCCGTCC
>Ga0114931_10005479_pt1 | contig 15665 bp, 15 predicted proteins | sample 2SBtaG_FD_89579 | JGI IMG/M metagenome (GOLD analysis project Ga0114931, IMG submission 89579) | Deep subsurface microbial communities from Kolumbo volcano to uncover new lineages of life (NeLLi) - 2SBTROV14_V59a metaG | ecosystem: Environmental > Aquatic > Marine > Volcanic | place: Kolumbo...
CCCCAATAAATTGCGACCGGGATCAGCAGCAAATTCTGTTCGCACTTTTCAATGCCCGCCACCAGGCGCTTGAGCCGCCGAGAACCGGTCGTGCTGGGGCGACGTGGCCAGAAACCGGTCTGGTGCCGCATGACGATGAAGCGCTTTGATTCGCGGATACCGCAGAATTCAAATGATTCGGTTGGCGATGGCATGCCGTTGAGAGCGCAGGCCCTCTCCAGCGCCAGAACGTCTGCAAGCCCGCCTGTCTCCAGCACGTAACAGACTGCTGCATCGGGATCGCAAATAGTTTCGGCGGGAGATTCAGGCTGTATCGCGGGACGCGCCCAGATTGAGAACACCTTCCCAAACGCCCAATATAAGGGGCGGAATATGAATCCTGAGATGCTCATGGCGGATAAGTCTACCCAAAAGTTTGGCTCAACAGGCCGTTGACTTTTGAGTATTTTCGGCGTTCTGATCACCGGATTGCCGTACACTCTGGCAAAGAAAACCAAGGGGTAACAATATGTTGCGACGTATCCTCCTGATCCTGTTGTGTATTCCAGCCACCTCAAATGCTGCGCCAGATGTCTACCTGCAGGTGGTGGGCATTGCTCAGGATGCCGGTTATCCGCAGACCAACTGTTTTCAGCCGCACTGCATGCGGGCTTGGGAAAACAGGGACCTGCGCCGAATGGCGAGCTCGATCGCTGTCGTTGATGACACTTCGAAGACGAAATACCTGTTTGATGCGACGCCAGACATGCGTGAGCAACTCTACCAATTGCACAAATCTGCGCCCGATGGCGAATACTCGCTGGCTGGCGTGTTTTTGACACATGCACATATGGGCCATTATACCGGCTTGATGCACTTCGGCCGTGAGGCCGTGGGGGCAAAAGATATTCCGGTTTACGCCATGCCTCTCATGACCGAGTATCTGTCAAACAATGGCCCCTGGGATCAGCTGGTTCGCCTGCAAAACATCCAGCTAATGTCACTCACAGACGGCGAATCCGTCACGTTGAATGAGCACCTTGTCGTCACACCATTTAAGGTACCCCACCGCCACGAATATTCCGAGACGGTCGGCTACCGGATTGATGGCCCGAATAAATCGGCAATATTTATTCCGGACATCGATAAGTGGCAGGACTGGCGCACGGACATTCGCAGTGTCATACGGTCGGTGGACTACGCACTTCTGGATGCGACCTTCTTCGCGGATGGTGAGTTGAAAGGGCGCGATATGAGCGTGATCAAGCACCCGTACGTGACGGAAAGCATGGATCTGTTTGCGGACTTAACGGATAAAGAGAAGTCACGCGTGATCTTCATCCACATGAATCACACCAACCCATTGCTGATCGATGGAAGCCCGGAGCAGGCACAAGTAGAGCGTCGCGGCTTCAGATTCGCGCGCGAAGGCATGCGTCTGGCGCTCTGACGCCGCCTGCCTTTCAGAATTAAGGTGACAGTGACCTTAATTCGGGAATTAGGGTCACTGTCACCTTATTTTGTTGCTTGCTTAGTCGGTCGCTTCGTCAACCGTATCTTCGGCTGCTTCCATAGCGTCATCCATAGCCTCTGCCGCTGTATCGGCAGCAGCATCAAGCTTCGCTTCGGTCGCCTCGAGGACATTCGCGGATTCGTCCTCTGCAGAATCTGCCATGTCACCAGCCGTTTGTGCGGCGTCATCCATAGCTTCTTCAGTGGCGTCCATTGCGCTGCCCGCGGCTTCTTCAACAGTGTCCGCAGCATTATCTACTGCCTCTTCGGCCGACCCACCCGAGTCACCGCCACTGCAGGCGAACAAAGCCATACTCGCGAGCAGGATTAGTAAATGTTTCATTGTTTTCCTCCCTTGTTGTTTAGCACTGGTTGTATTTCTTATGAATTGACCAAGATATTCATCAATCTTGCCGATATTCTCTATCAGGCGATGATCCCCGTCCAGTAAATGCAAGGTCGCGGAACACTTACGCGAGTAACGAATACTGTTTTCAACAGGGACGATACAGATCGGCATCGACGCTGCAGCCCAGACCTTTCGCAGCTTCAGCCATTGCCCGGATCCTGGTACCCCACGGTCCGCTCTCGTCATACGAGTATCCCGTCTCCTGTATCGCAAAGTTCTTCGATATGCCGCAGCAGCATCCAGTCCCGATCCTGGCCCCAGACGATGAAGTTACCCATACGGACCGTCGGCACTCCCCACGAGCCGGAGTCCATCATCGACTCGCGGTTTGCCTCGGTTGGCTCTCGCCAGTCATCACTATTGATTGCCTTTTCGACATCAGGCCAGAACAGTCCCGTACGGGCCGTTACTTTTCGCATACCTTCATCAGTTGCAACATCAATGGCCTCTGCCCAGATTGCCTTGCCCGCGTTCAACAAGAAATCACGCGCGCGGTTCTCCGACTCGGCGTACTGAAAGGCCGCGAGGCAACGCTCGACGCCTCGTCCAACCGGATCGGCGATCTTGCCAAACGCTACTTTCCTGCGTCCGGCTTCGCGAAGCGTGTCTTTGGCGATGTACATTAGTTTGGGCTGCGGCACCTGCATCCCGCGCATCACCATCGGCAAGACGGGCCGCAATTTCAGTGCGATACCAAATGCGTCTGCGATTTCATAGATTGGCCGCAACGCAATGTACGAATACGGGCTGCGGAACGAAACGAAAAGCTCCAACGGCGGCAAATCTTTCGCCGCCGCCGGCGGTTTGACCGGCAATGAATACTTCATTGTCTGCTCAACAGATGCCAGCAGTGGATCCGGCGTATCACTATTCGCAACGCCCAACTCGTCGAGACGTTTTGTCAGGTAATGCAATCTATCCACACCCCAAAACCACTCTCCGGCGTAATGCAGCATCGCGGCATTGTAATGACCGAGCTTTTTCTGCAGCGTTTGAGAGTCTGCTATGACTTCGCCTGCAAGCCCCCCTGAATCCGCCGCGCGACTCATGCTGGCCGCTCCTCTGCCGTCACCTCGCCAAAACATTGCGAGCACCTGACGAAGCTCTTCGTCAAATGCATCTGTACCTGACAGCGCAGCGACCGCATTGCTCAGCCCGATGCGATGCTCAATCGGCGGCAAATCACCCTTGTCCAGAAAGGGAATTCCCAGTTCTTCTGCCAGCCGGGTACAGTCGAGGACGGCGTATTCCGCCAACAAACCGGGGGCTGGCTGGTACTCATCGCCCTCTGCCTGCGACAAATAGAGGCGTACGTCGATATCGTATTGTTTTCTTAAGCTCGGCAGGTAGTGCGACAGGATGTACGAATACGGGTCATCGATCTGCAGGAAAACCGAGACCACGTGTCGTCGCCCAGTGAGCTGCCGCCGTTTCTCGCGCAGCCAACGCGTCGCCCTGGCGAAGCGTGGGTCAAACAAAGCCGTCAGCAGTATCGAGCGCATTTTTCCTTTCAGAGTCAATCTTCGTCCCACATCGAATTCGGCTTCCAGAGTAACTCATCAAGTCCAGGCTCCCAGCGATATTTTTTCATGTCGACTTTGCCGTTGATAAACGGCACGCCCTCTTCTGCCAGGCGGTCGCGCTGCGTCCGGAAATATTGGCTATCCGGATCGAACGCACTCTTGCCTGACGCTGTGATCACGCGATGCCATGGCAATTCGAGATTCCCGGGCGTGTGTCGCAGTGCATAGCCAACCTGTCGTGCACCGCGCGGAATACCCGATATCTCAGCGATCTGGCCGTAATTCGCAACGCAGCCTTTCGGAATATCCTGGATGGTCTCCCAAATTCGCCGCATCCGGGTTTCGCGGTCCAGGTCCGGCATCTCAACTCAATCCCAATCGAATTTGGATCTCGCGCCTGGCGTCACGCAGCACAGTATCCCGATCGAGGGAATCCAGTATCTGTTTCACGACCAGCTTTGGGCCACCATCGCCCCAGGACTTACCTTTTGCGAGATACTCGGCCGCGGCCTGCCCCACAAGATAGGTGCTGTAGTATGCAATCGCACCTTGCGCGCCGGCAGTCAATATCGTCGACAGCCCGATCGTTCCAACTTTCAAGGCACTGGACACGAAATGCAGCGCCCACACAGTTCCCATCAAGGCCGCCGATTCAGCCATGATCACCTTTACAATCGAGCCGGCCTCTTTTTGATTCAAAGGCAAGTCATAGACCTTCGACAAATGCACGACCATGCCGACGTCTATAAAGGCAGCGGCGAACAGGTCGGCGACCGGTACCGGATTAAAGGCGACGGCGATTCCTTTAGCGACACAATAGGTGCGCACCATCTTTTCACCGAGCTCACGCCTGGCGGCAAGAATTCGCCGCCCCACCTGATCCGATAAATCAGCAGCGAACAGGCTGGCATTCAGTGCGGCCAGTGTCTTGCCCTCGGCTTCGAGAATTTCCCAGAGCTTTAGCTTCAGGGCGGCAACGTCCGGGCCACGTTGCCGCTGCAGTTCGCGCTCATTACCGTCATCATCGATTTCGAGAACAAGCTGCGGCCTCGGATTCGCGGCGACGGCGATGACGTGCTCCGGATCGATAATGCCCTCCGTCTTATCCCGCACCGATCGCAACAGCGCATTCTGCTCGGCGCTTGTGTACAGATCCGATTTATTCAACGCCACCAATATTGGCCGGCCCTCCGAAATGGCTGCTTTCAAAGCAACGAGCTCTGTGTCCGTAATGTCACCATCGATAACGAAAATCACCAGGTCGGACCGGCCGGCGACTTCCTTCGCCAGCGACTCTCGATCTTCGCTACCCGCCTCATCCAGACCGGGTGTATCGACCAGAAATACACCACCGGCTTCTCGTTCATCCCAGGCCTGCATCTCGGAAAACCGGGTTTCTCCGTGAACCGGACTGACAGCGAATCGTTCTTCGCCAATCAGCGCATTCAGTAATGAAGACTTTCCAGTACTGACGCGACCGAAGGCCGACAGGTGCAGGTGTCCGTGATCAAGCTTGTCGAGCATGGCCTCTACAGCATCGTAGTCGTGCGAAAGTGACTCACGAACACCATCGGGCAGACGAGCATCATTGATGAGGTCGCGCAAGCTCTCGCGCGCCAGACTCAGGTGCCCCGCACCGTCGTCGCCGGCTTGCTCAGCCGGTTTTTTCGTCCAGCGCCATTTTGGCAATGCGGCGAACGCCCGCTTCCAGATGCTCACTGATACCTTCCTCAAATTCTTTAGCCGCGGTTTCCGGGACCAGCTCGCCGTGTCGCGCCAGGGTCAGCACGAGGCTGCGCCCGAGCGCATCGAAAATCAGACCGTAGGCAACAGCGTGCGCCAGGCCACCCACAACAGTCCCCAGGCCTGGAAAAGCCTTGAGCCCGTTACCCGCCACGGCCATCTATAAGGGCAGCGCTCGTCCGACCCGGCTCTGGCCCATGGACAAGAACTCTTCCACATCGAGATCGCGCGGCGCCGCAGCGTAAATCTTGCAGAGCTCCTGCGTCATCGTTGTGCCGATGTAGCCCTGCACCAGTATGTCCGTTCCAGGACTGACCGCCGCCATCGCACCGACAACCGCTTTGCGTGTAGCGCTGCGGATAATCTGCTCGGAACGTTGTAGTCGATACTCTCCCTCCGCGACCTCAAGCTTTTCAGCGGCGATCTGAAATACAGCCGGCTCTCTTTGCGCATCCAGCGATTTTGTATCATCACCGAGAAGCCGGTTGATCGCGACGACCAATACGCCGATGTCGGCAGCCCTTTCGCGGCGCACGGTGCCTTCGCTGCCATCTGCCTGACGTTCGATAACTTCCCGTTCACCACCTGCACTGACTGCGACAACCTGATCACGCTGAATTTCACCACCGAGATCCTCGATTCGCTGCAGCAGTTTTTGCATCAGCATTGCCTGCTCATCAGCGGAATATCGATCTGCTTTGTTCAACACCAGGACGATCGGCTTATCCAGCGCCAGCAGTGATTTGATGGCACTCAGTTCCGCCCGCGTGAGATCGCCGTCGCAAACAAACAGGACGACATGGGAGCGCCTGGCCTCGTCGGCCGCCAATTCATCCAGGCCCTCTTCATGCCCGCCGGTGCCGGGGACGTCGGTTAGCAATATTTCGATGCTCGCATCGTTGCGCCACCGGAAGTGGCGTATAGCGTCTGTCGACCCGCCGACGACGTCGATCACAACGTCGGCCTTGGGTACCAGCGCCTTGATCAGTGAACTCTTGCCGGCGCTGATTTCACCGAAGAAACACAGATGAATCGCCCCCGTTGCCTGCCGCGCGGCCAGCTCCTGAAGCTCAGACTGAGCATCGCCAACATCCACCCCCCTGGCTTCGGCCTGCTGCAGTCGCACTTTGATATCGCTTTTCGAAAGTGGTCTGTCGATTTTGGCCGGTGCAATTTTTTTCTTTACCACAAACCGCCAGACGAGCCCGACAGCAGCCATGGCAAGCAGGGCCATGACCACGAGATAGCCGTACAAAATGAGCGGCGGCCCGGCCCGCAGCCGGTCCCAGACGTTGAGCGCAGATTCGGTGATGAAAAGCAGCGCCCCGGTCGCGGCGATGAAGACAAGTGCAACAATGACGGTAATCGCAACGCGAATGAATCGATCGAGTTTCATAGAACCACCACGATACCGCAATTGGGGTGACAGTGACCCTATCTCCGAATCAGGCGATCATGAACCCAAGGTCCCGCTGGGCAAAGTTCGCAAGGTTAGGCGCAACGACGTCGAGGTCTGTATCCGGGATGCCAAACCAATTCGCCAGCGTTGCGGCATATTGATCCGCAGAAGTCGACGGGATGAACCGTCCTCCGCCAACGTCCTCGGGACCGCCGATTTCCAGAGTCGGATAGGCACCGTAGATGTCACGTCCGTTGACGGCGCCACCGAGAACCAGCTGGTTGCCAGCCCAGGCGTGATCGGTACCGTCACCGTTTGATGTCAGCGTCCTGCCGAAATCGGATTGCGTAAACGCGGTCACACTATCGGCGACACCAATATCCACCGTAGCGCTATAGAAGGCAGCCAGCGCATCGCTCACACCGCCCAAGAGACCGGGCTGGTTCTGATTCTGATCATCGTGGGAGTCGAAACCACCAATGCCGACAAAGAAAATCTGCCGCTGCATTGCGAGTTCAGCACGCGAAGCGATTAGCTTGGCAACCGTTGACAACTGTCGACCGAGTAGTGAGTTGGGGAACACTGTCGTTATGACACCGGAATTCTCGGCATTGGCGATCGCCGTGGAAACCGTATCTGCTGCCTGCACAGCACGACTCTGGATGTTTGCAAATCCGCGCTCGTAAATGGAGTCGTACTGCGCATCAAGAACCCGCTGGAAAGCCAAACGCTGATCGAAAAGAATACTGGTCGGGTCATCGGAAAAACCCTCGAACTGCAGCGGGCCGTCCTGACCCATCACATACGCGATCGTGCTTTCTGCCGACTGGAACAAACTGGTTCCGGACACGGACGCATTGGTCGCCATCTTCTGATTCGCGACGTTCGCCTGGATAAGATCCGCCATGCGTCCCGCCCAACCGGTATTGCTCGTACCCGCGCCCTTGAGTGAATTCCACTGCGATTGCTGGTCATTGTGTGAGAAAAGCTGCGACGGCAATATGACGGACATGTTTTGATAATCTGCCAGTGTCGTCGGCTCGACGAGCGGACCAAGATTCGCGACGAAGGCAGCGTTGCCCGACTCGAACAGCGCCTGAATCCCGCCCATCGACGGGTGTACGCCAAAAGGCTCTGTGCCCGGTGCCTGCGATACGGGATTGATCGGCAACAGGTCCGCCTGCGGTATTGCGAGATTCTGCCTTGACGCCGCGTAGGCGTTGTACTCTGCAGTCGTATTCGGCACCAACATGTTGAACGAATCATTGCCACCATGCAGAAAAACGCAAACGAGCGCACGATAGTCAGTAAACGGTGCCGCTGCGCCAAATCCTTGCGTATAAGCGAATCCGGGTGTGCTAACCAGTGCCGCCGCGGCACTGCTTCGAACCAGAAAATCACGTCTGTTAATCTTTTTCATATTGCTTCTCCCGGCGAGTCGCCTGGCTTATCGCTGGTAGGCGAATTCGGGTGATGTCACGATAAAGTAGATGACCTCCGCCGCCCTGATCGCTGTCTCTGTTTCCGGAATCAAAGCAAGCATGCCGGCGATTTCGTTGCGCAGCGGAGTAGAAATTTCACCACCCAGAAGTTTCCCGGCAACGGAGTCGATCAGCTGATCAACATCAGCCGCAAGCAGCATTTCGGATTCGAAGTTGATGAATACATCGTCAGGCTGCAAGTTTTGATTCGTTGAATTCAGGCCGAAGATCTGACCGAACATGAAGTTGGTGACGAAGGTATTCAAATACTCCGTTGCTATCTCCAGCTCCGGTGCAACCAGGCCCCCATCCTGTATCTCACCCGGCGGTGCATAGAACGGACTGAAGAAATTGAAGACGTGGGGTGCCTGTAACGGTCCTTCTCCAAACACGAAATACGCGAAATCGAATGGGTAGCGACCACTATTTGAGGTTGCGTCGTAAGCGCGCCACAATTGTGTCAATCGCAACAGTGGCTCCTTTATTTTCCCACTTTGCCCTGTTCGCACGGCCGGATTGGCTTCTGCATCCATCAGGACGGCTTTCACAACGGCGCCAAGGTCACCACGCTCGCCGGACCCATTGTTATTGAAGACCGCAGCAACACGCGATACGTAGCCAGGTGACGGATTACTCGTAACCAGGCGGTGAATGAGTCGAATCGCGATGAATGGACCGACATTCGGATGATTGAAAATATTATCGAGCGCATCCGACAGGTCTTTGACCCCGCCCTGGCCAGCGGGCAGCGATGCACCGTTCAGGAGTACCTTCGGACCTGCGTCATGGAAGTCTTCCCACAACTCCATCGGCACAACCTGGTTAAGCCGCGATCTCTGCGCCTGGCGAAAACTGGGCGCCCCCGCCCAGGTCCAACCCGTAAAAACGTGTGCAAAGCTCTCGATTGTCGCCTGGTCATAAGTCGGAATCGCCTGCCCTTGTGCATCGAGCTTCTCACTGCCATCAAGATTCAATTCAACAAGACCGATGGAAAACAGCTGCATCAATTCGCGCGCATAGTTTTCGTCCGGCCGGATATTCAATGCCGGGTCAGGCTTCTCATTCCCCAGCATACTAAGATAGACACCCATCGCCGGGTGCAACGTGACTTCTTCAATGAGATCACGATAGTTACCAAAAGCATTACGTGCCAGGACATCGTAATAATCTGCGAGCGCGTACGGTGCACCGTTCAAAGCGCCCAGCTGTGATACGACCATGATTTCGGAAAGCGCGAACGCAACACGCTGACGAAGTTGATCCTCGCCATGCAGCGCATTTCTAAACCAGATATCAACCCGATCGGCCTGCAACTGAAACGGAAATTGTGGCACCGGGATAGACTGCACATGCGGCAATTGCAACGACACCGGTTTCGTCATTTGATCGTCGATCCATGCCTCCTGTCGCATTGCTATCAGGCGATCGGCTTCGGAGGTAACGGCACCAAAAGTCGTCTGGTTCAGGAACTGGAACGCTTCCGCCTTGGTGATGGGTGGTGGCGGTGGTGGTGGTGGCGGCGTCGGATCGGAACCGCTGCCACCGCCGCAACCGGCAAGACCGAGCATCAAAGCTGCTGTGAACGAAACGAGTTTATTCATACCTATTTCTCTGCGGCCAGAGCCTCCAGATAGTCAATTTGTTCGGCGTTAAGCAGATTTTTCAGTTTTACCAACATCACCATCTGCTTCTTCTTAACCTGGTTTTCTGCCGCCAACGCCGTCGTCGCGTATTTCAGTACTTCGGCCTCATCAATCGGCGTCTTGTCGAGCTCCAGAATCAGCGCCTGATAAGCTTCCCGCATATCCCACTCGTGTTCGGCTACGCCAGACTGCACTTCGACGACGGCTGCTCGTATCCCGGTGAACTGCTGCTTCGACAAGTGGAGCTCCGACTGATGCTCAAGGATCATATCCGGGGCAAATAACTTGCCCTTAAAAACATCGTCTTTGGGACCCTTGGCGAACGCCGTGCCTGTCGCCAAACAGACGATCGCAGAAACCGTTGTTAGAGTGATCAGAATTCCCTTCTTCATAGTAACGCTCCTTCATCAGAGTTGGTTGACATACCGCTTGATTCGAACAGATCCGGAATCTCCCGATATATGTCAAATTGGTAGTCAGGGAGCAGAGAATCGCTGGGCGCCGACCAGGAAGTGGTCGCCACCAGCTCCTCTACATCCACGAATCTGAACTCATCTTCGTGTTCTGGCAGCAATCCGAACGCCAGCACCGCGAGCGCTGCTGCTGCCGCCAGACCCATGAACTGCATTTTTCGCCGGCTTCGTAGCCGCTGTTCCGCCGCAGCAAAAACTTTTTCGAATTCCGGCACCGCAGCGGTCGCCCGCAGTTGTGCCTCTTGCAGCGCAGCACGTAAGGCTTTGTCGGATTTATTCATCAATCAACTCTCTGCCGTCGTCAAGCTTTGCCCGTAAGGATTTCTTCGCGCGCTCATAGTGCACGCGGCCTGTTCCCGTTGTGACACCCATTACCCGGGATGCATCCTCTATGGTCATTTCGCGGCAGAACACGAGCTCTATAACGTCTCGCTGCCGCTGCGATAGCTCCTGCACGGCCGCCCACAAGCCTGGATTCTCGTTTACCGTCGGGGCAGAAATTGAATCATCGAGGGTGTTTTGCTCGACAAGCTGCAGCAGACGCAACCGTGACGCCAGGCGCCGATAACGGCCTTTCGCCAGGTTTTGAACAACAGAGAAAACAAAGGTTTTCAGCGAAGAACGTTGTTCGAACTTCGCTTTGCCGGTCAATAATTCAACGTACGCCTGTTGCACAAGATCCTCCGCTACGCTGCGCTCAAAATCGCAACGGGAGAGGGCCCAACCAAATACCTGGTCGTGTATGGCTTCCAATGCCGATCGAGATATGTGCGGATTATTTTCCAGAACATCATTGTCTCTCATACCCTCTCCCGGTAAGTGGGTGGTATGAGGAAGATGCTCATATGACAACGGCTGGATGCAAAATTAACTGATTGGCTGTCTTATGGTAAGTCCGAATGCGGTACTACCGACACGAAAACCCGATGCAGTTTGATGCAGCGTTAGTGAGATTGGCTCGTCACAAGCAAGCGGTTGAAATACCAACAGTATGGTGATGTCGTGTTCTTCCCTGTCGGGGCGATCGCTGACTCCGGCATCGCATTGCACTAAAAAGTTGTCGTCGACGAACGCACCCAGATCATCCAGACAATGCAGATAGGTCAGCACCTGGCCACGTAATCTTTGCGCCAGTGTTCTGTCCTCAATTTCGAACACGGCCCAACGAGTTGCCTTCGCGATGGTGTTAATTATTTGCAAGCAAGAACGTCTTACCGGCAAATCAGCAAACTTTCGATGCGCCTCGCTACCACGGCCCATTGTTACAGACCCACTAAGCTGTGCTTTGCCGGCCGTTCCGCTGACGAGCGCGTTCATGCCTGCCCGCGTTAGCAGCAACGCTTCTTCATCGCTTAACTCCTGATCAGGCCTTAGCCTGCGGTGCAAGCCCAGACCTTGCTGGTCCAGTGACTGCCACGGCCCGAGTGTCCGGTCCAGCTTACAAAGCAGTCCCGCAAGAGCACCACCAACCACTCGTGCGATGTCATCCGCACTACCTTGCTCCCGGACGCGGGGATAATAGCTGAGCAGATTGGGGCTCGCGTAGCCGAGTTCCCGTATACCCCCGACAGCATCCTTAGCCGTACACCAGCTCGACAGAGGATCAACAATCAACATCGCGCCACGCGCCCGGACATATAACTCGGCTGCGAGAATCGCCGCAGGTCCAACGTCCCTGCCCTTTCCCGGCGGCGGCAGGTAGAGCAAGTCAAAATGGTCGACTTGTTCCAGTGCGAACAAGCCACTACGTTCACGCCGTGACCCAATCAAGTCATAGTTTGAAAGCTCAGTGCCATCCGTACCTACCTGCGCATGATCGATGTAGGTCGACTCGTAAGATCTTCCGGGCACGGTCGTGGGCTCCGGGCGATGCGTTGGATACGGCTGTTCGACGCGGACCATTTCCGACGTCAGCAATTCATCGCCTACGAAGGCCGCAGAATCATTTTCCCATGACAGTCTGCGGAAAATCTCCTGGTCAATGACTGCACCCGTTGACGGGTTGATCCGCTGCAAGGTGAGATTGAACAAGGCTTCATTTTCATCGTCAATACCATCGTAATCGACAGCCGCCCGAATGAATTCCGTCGATCCCGGCTCGACTGCGCGTAGTACCAGTGCCGAGCCGCTCGCCGGCAAACATAGCATCGCTCCCCGCGCATTATTGGCGACGCGAACGACATACAGTCGTTTGCCGCCATGCTCGAAAAAGTGTTTTGCGGCGGGACCCAGGCTCGATCGTCCCCAGACATCACCGAAGCGACGTCGAAACTCAGCAAAATTTGAGACCAGTATGGGTGAATTCAGGGGACCACGAAGTGCACGGCCAACAAACGCGGCCGTGGTTTCTGGGCACACATCGACGGGTTTATCCATCGCTGCGATTTCGGTGACCGTAATACCGTGGTCAACTGCATCTGACAAACCTGTCTCCGAACCTGGTCAGATAAGCGTTGCACCATTCTAAACATTCGCGATCAAGTGTGCACTTGGTTAATCTCACCGGTCATGGCTGATTTTCTTGACAACGCGTATCCCGGTCTCGCAGGAAGACTGCGCAAGACTTCATTTGCCTCGCTGCCAACGCCGATTTCGCATCACTCCATACAACTACCTGCCGGAAATCGAACCCTGGCGATCAAACACGATGATCAGACCAGCGATATCTATGGTGGCAACAAAGTCCGCAAACTTGAATACATTTTTCAACGTGCGCGAGATCGTGGCGCTAAACGCATCGCAACGTTTGGCACTGTCGGCTCCAATCATGCGCTGGCAACGGCAATTCACGCCAGGCAATTCGGTTTGGCGTGCACCTGTTTTCTTGCACACCAAAAACGCACACTGAATATTGCCAGGACACTGAACGCACACCTTGAACTCGGTACGGAAATTGTCCGCTGGGGCGGTGGCATCAACCGGCTGAAGTTGTACCGGCAATATTTGCAAAACAGGAACACCTGGGTCATTCCATTAGGTGGCAGCTGCTGGCTCGGAGCGGTCGGTTTTGTCAACGCGGGCCTGGAATTGTCGGCACAAATTGAGGCCGGGGAAATCGCGGTGCCCGACCGTATTTACATCGCCAACGGCACCATGGGTAGCGTTGCGGGCCTCGCGCTGGGCCTCGCCTTGGCGAACGTAGCGACGAAAATTCATGCCGTTCGAGTCGCCGATAATCGATTTGCGAAGCGAGAGGTCCTCAATCGCCTGATGCAAAAAACCGTGATTCTGTTGAACCGCTATGACCCATCGATTCCGGTCGATGCGGCGAATCAAGGCAACATCGTATGGCGCGATGATTTTTATGCGGGAGGCTATGCCGCGGTCGATGCAGCAACCCAGGCTGCCGTCGAATTCGCACACCAACACCTCGGGATCGCGATCGAGACCACCTATACCGGCAAAGCGATGGCGGCCTTACTGCACGATCTGAATATCAGTGACTATCGCGGTTTATCGCTCTTCTGGAACACTTACAGCTCCAGCGTGCCGGCAATGACCGGCAACAGACATCCTTCGCATCGAAATCTGCCAGAGCAATTCGAACGATATTACGATTGACTGCTACCTCATTCAGCATAGCTTCAGCATTCCTCAGCGAAACTCCAGAAAATACAATCTGCAGGCCATTAGCCTGGCGGCGGACCTCTGGACAAGCACGAGGATACCTTTATGAAGAACTCAAAATTTGCAGCATTCACCCTGATCGCCGTACTCACAGCGGTGCCTTTGTCCTCCTATGCCGATAACGGCCTGTATCTCGGCGCCAGCGTTGGTTCGGCAACGCTCACGGAAACCTTTGATGGCGTCGGTATCGATGCAGACAGCACCGCGTACAGACTGACGCTGGGTATGCAATTGAACGACTTCCTCGGCGTAGAAGGCGGCTACCAGAGCTTCGGCCGATTTACCGACAGCGTGATCATCGGGAACCAGGTATTTAATACGCGCCTGCAAGCCGATGGCTTCACCCTTGGCGTGACCGGCAGCATTCCACTTTCCCGGAATGTCAGCCTGTTTGGACGCGCCGGTGCATTCTTCTGGGATGGTGATGCACGGCTTGACAACTTCACGCGATCCCGCCCGGAAGACACCAACTCATACCTGGGTGGAGGTGCGACCGTCGCTTTTTCCGAATCGCTGGAACTGGTTGGTGACTGGACGCGCTACCAGTTGGAAAACACGGAAAGTGACGTCATCTCGCTCGGGTTTATTTTCAGGTTTTAATTTCCCCGTTCGCGGCGCCGGCGCCGCAGCCAGGTCCAGACCCCGGTCGTTGTAAGGATCAGCATCAGGATAGCAATGGCGTCGGCTACCGCAGTTCCAGCGCCTTTTAAGATCCTGCCGCTGTGAATATCGAGCAAGACGCGTTCCACTGACAGACTGTTACCCAGATAATGCCGTCGTATCCGTTCGCCCAGATCAGTCGATATGGCCACCGGGCGGGCCCAGTTAACATCCGTTGCGGGCTCGCTTCGAACCCACCGCAACCAATTGCGGTCCGGCTGATAGATGCCCGTAGCGGTCCTGATAACCGGTCGCGCCACCGCATCCAGGCCAACGGCGATAATTCCAAGCGGCAAATCGTCACCCTCATCGATGCGTTCGATGAGTTCGCCATCCGGTGTCAACAGTAATGCCGATTTTCCAGCCGCAACAAGCAGGGCATCATCGGTGGCAACAGTACCCGTCAAATGGCCGTATTTACCTTCAAGTGGCCGATCCTCGTAGTACAGACGCTTGCCCAACTGTGTGATTACGTGACTGCCGGCCGCAAAGCTGATGCTCTCTTCTGGCGCTGCGATACCGTACCAGTCGAGCAGCAACTTCGATCGGATGAAGCGATGTTCGAGATCAAGGGAGTCGCCGTGGTTCAGCAACAGGCCGGTGATACTCAACAGCGCCAGGAAGAACGCCGCCGAGACACCGATATAGCGGTGCCATACGCCGATCGAGCGGCGCCTGTTATTGTTTTGACGAATATTGTTGTTACGACCCATGGACACGAATTGTTCGCAGATGTCTGTCCAGGAACAGTGCCAGTGTTGCCTGTTTCTTCAGTGCCTGAACCGAAAAAGTGGCACCCGAGATACCGTCGATCTTCTGATCAAGCAGACCGTCGCCTGCCAGCCGCGCATCGATAAACTGATCCGTAAAAAACGGGTAACGGACCTCCCAGCCGCGACTCTCCCGAAAAATCAGTACGCGCAGCTTTTCGACCAGGCCGTTTTGCACAATAACTCCGGTGGTAATGGGGAGCTCCTTGCCGATTTCCTCGAGTATCCACACCGTACGCTCAGCACGACGCCAATAGCGGACGCGTAGCGCGCCCGGAGGATGCCCGAGTATGTGTTCAATGTCACCACGCAGTGATTTGTCGATCCACAATACATCGGCCCGTGGTGGCGAACCGGCGAACGCTTCTGCGACGAAGTCGGCGGGTGGCTGATACACGCTGTCCGCGACAGCGCCGAGCGCTGGGCCGAGCAGCACCAGAAGCAGG
>Ga0114931_10005480_pt1 | contig 15664 bp, 15 predicted proteins | sample 2SBtaG_FD_89579 | JGI IMG/M metagenome (GOLD analysis project Ga0114931, IMG submission 89579) | Deep subsurface microbial communities from Kolumbo volcano to uncover new lineages of life (NeLLi) - 2SBTROV14_V59a metaG | ecosystem: Environmental > Aquatic > Marine > Volcanic | place: Kolumbo...
CGCGCATCATCTGGGCGTGTTTGGCCGCCGCCAGCAGCGCCTTGGAGGGCACGCAGCCGTAATTCAGGCAGTCGCCGCCCATTTCGCCTTTTTCGACCAGAATGGTTTTGGTGCCCATCTGGGCGGCGCCGGCGGCGACCGACAGGCCGCCGGATCCCGCGCCGATAATGCAAATGTCGACCTTGATCGGCGGGCTCACGGTTGTGTCTCCTTGCATCGGGTTCGTTTGTAGATTACCGGCGCCAGCGCCAGCGCCGCCAGGCCGAGGATGGGCCACAGGATCTCGGGTTGAAAGACAATATCCAGATTGGGCTGGGCGCCGGCGTCGAGCACCGCGCCCAGACCATTGCCGATGCTGGCGAACACGAAGGTGCCGGGGATGATTCCGATGACGGTGGCGCTGACATAGGTGCGCAGGCGCACGCCGAGGAAGGCCGGGGCCAGATTGACCAGCCAGAAGGGAAACACCGGGATCAGGCGCAGCACCAGCAGGTAGTTGAAGGCGTCTTTCTGGAAACCGTCCTCCAGCTTGCGCAAAGCGCCGCCGGCGCGCGCCGCCAGGGCGTCGCCCAGCGCGGTCTTGGCGGCCAGAAACAACAGTGTGGCGCCAATAGCGGCGCCGATCACGGCGGTGGTCCCGCCGCCGGCGATGCCGAACAGAAAGCCGGCGAGCAGGGTCATCACCGTGCCGCCGGGCAGGGAAAAGGCGACCACTGCGGCATAAAGCCCGATAAAGGCGATATTTGCCAGCAGGCCATAGCGCGCGGCCAGCCCGCTCAGGGTTTCGCGATGTTCATGCAGGGCGTCCAGCGACAGATAGTCGTCGAGCCCGAGGGCGAAAAACGCCACCAGTCCGGCGAGCAGAAGGGCCAGCGGTGCGGCGCGGCGGGCCGAAAAGGCGGCTTTGTCCTGGTTCGCTGGGTTCCGGGTCATCGCTTATTCTTGCCCATCATCATTGAGCGTCCAATCATAGCGGTAGCGGTCGATTTTGGCGAAAGAGGCGAGCCGTGCGGCCAGCGCCGGGCGGGCATAGGCCTTGAGATGGTCGAGCACATTGCCGAAATCCTTCCCATACCACTGGTAGATTTTCGAGCCAACCAGCCGTCCCTTCTCAACGGTCACGCCGCGCGGGTTGTTGATATAGGCGCGCGCCGCCGCATCAAGCATGGCATCCCGCGTTGCCGCCCGCCAGGCCTTGCCGGCCAGATTGGGGCAGCCCACCGAGGCGCAGTTGAGGGCGTAATGCACCCGTGGGTCGCGCCACAGGGGGCGCAAAATGCGGTTTTCAATATCATCAAGGCTGAGCTTGCGGCCCTCGACGGTTACGAGTTTGCGCCTCCAGGGGCCGGAGAACAGGCCGATGCGGCGAATCGAGTGGATGGGATAATGATCGAGGATCAGCCGCACCGTGGCGGCGTTGTAAAGATTGACCCAATAGGCGAACTGCTGGTCGCGGCGCAGGGCATGAACCGGGGCCTTCTCCAGCGCCGTGATATAGCGCGCCAGTTCGGCGCGGTCGGCGGCGCTGACCCGGCGATAGGCCACCCGGGCGATGCCGGCGGCGTCAAGCCGGACATAGCGGGCCAGAAAGCGATCCCACGGGCGATGATCAAGGGTGATCGTCGAGGCCGGGTCATGCGCTCGCCAGATGTCGTCCACACCGGCGAGCGCCGGGGCCGCCAGTGCGCCGGTCAGAATCAGGGCCGCTCCCAGAGCTTTGGCGATGGTTTTCAGGATGGCGGGCATTCTTTCTCCTCGCCTCATAACCTAATCGGGCTGCCGGCTCACTTGAAGGCGGTCTCACTGCATCGTGATAAGCCGTGAAAGCGTGATCCCGACCGGACGAACTCCCCATGATCGGCGCATTGACTTCGCGTGATCTAGGCACTATACACCGGGCCTTGTCTCGGGTCCGTCAATTGTGACGAGAACAGACGGAGTTAGCGGTGAAACGGACTTTTCAACCAAGCGTTCTGGTACGCAAGCGTCGGCACGGGTTCCGGGCGCGGATGTCGACAGTGGGTGGACGCCGTGTCCTGGCGCGTCGGCGGGCGCGGGGACGCAAGCGTCTTTCGGCCTAGGGGCGATGTCGGCCGCCCAGGGACCGGCCGGCGGGGCCGGGCCTAAGCCGGCAAAGCTGGAACGGTTAAAAAAGCGCGCCGATTTTCTGCGCGTGGCGGCGGCGAGAAACAAATGGGTCTCGCCGGGTCTGGTTGTGCAAACGCGCCAAAGGTCGCCAGGCGAGCCCATGGAACAAGCGCCGATTCGGGTCGGCTTTACCACCAGCCGGAAAGTCGGCAATGCGGTGGCGCGCAACCGGGCGCGCCGGCGGTTGCGGGCGCTGGCTGCCCAACTGCTGCCGCGCGCCGGCGTGCCGGGCCATGATTATGTGCTGATCGGCCGGCGGGCAACCGTCAGCCGGCCGTTCGAGGCGCTGCGCGGTGATCTGGAAGCCGCGCTGACCAAACTGGTGCGCCGCCAGACCATGTCCGGAAAACGGGGGAGATGATGGGCTTTTCGGCAAAAATTCTGCGTCTGCCCATCGTGGCCTATCGGCGGGTAATTTCGCCTTTTTTACCGCCTTCCTGCCGCTATCTGCCGACCTGTTCGGCCTATGCGCTGGAGGCGATCGAAACCCACGGGGCGCTGCGCGGCAGCCTGTTGGCAACCCGCCGGCTTTGCCGCTGCCACCCCTGGGGCGGTCATGGGTTCGATCCGGTGCCGCCGGTTTCGCATGGCGCTCTAATAAAGAAAGCGGATTTTGAGTAACTCATGATGGATCAACGTAATCTCATAGTGGCGATCGCGCTGACCTTCGCCATTCTGATGGGCTATGAATATTTTATCGTCAAGCCTCAGCAGCAGCGGGCGGCCGATGCCGGGCAGACCCAAAGCGCGCAGAAACAGGCCAGCCAAAATCAGGCCGCGAAAGATAAAGTTGAAAGCACCGGCCTTGGCGCGCCGCAACCCGCCGCGCCAGAGCTGGCCCCGCAAGACGAAATGCTGAGCCGCGTCGAGGCGCTGGGCAAAACCCAGCGGATCAAGATCGTCTCCAAACGCCTGGCCGGGTCAATCTCGCTCAAGGGTGGCCGGGTGGATGATTTGTCGCTAAACGATTATCACGTCACTCTCGATAAAAGCTCACCCACCGTTACTCTGCTGTCGCCGGGCGGCTCCAAAAAGGCCTATTACGCCGAGTTTGGCTGGTCGCCGCTGGTTCGCAGCGGCATTGCCGTGCCCGGCCCCGACACCATCTGGCGACCCACCGATACGGTCCTGTCGCCGGGCCGGCCGGTAAGCCTGGTTTGGGACAATGGCGCCGGCTTGCGCTTTATCCGCACTTATATCCTCGATGAAAACTATATGTTCACGGTTACCCAACGGGTTGAAAACCTGGGTGCGGCGCCGGTCACCCTGGCGCCCTATGGCCGGCTTTATCGCGGCAGCACGCCCAAGGTGAGAGGGATTTATATTTTGCATGAAGGCGCGCTCGGGGTGTTCGATGGCCAGCTTGAAGAAGTCAAATACAAGGAAATGCGCAAAAAACAGCGTATCGAAAAGACCAGCACCGGCGGCTGGATCGGCATAACCGATAAATATTGGCTGACGGCGCTGATCCCTGACCAGAGCCGACGCTTTACCGGCCATTTCAACCATGCGGTTCTTGTCGGCGCCGATAAATATCAGGTCGATTTCCTGCTCGACGCCCAGACCCTGCCCCCGGGCGCCACCATCGAGGTGACCAGCCGCCTGTTCGCCGGCGCCAAGGTGGTCGCGCTGATCGATACTTACGCCAAACAATATCAGATCGCGCTGTTCGACAAGGCGATTGACTGGGGCTTTTTCTTTTTCCTGACCAAGCCGATCTTTTATGCCCTGGATTTCTTTTACCGCCTGATCGGTAATTTCGGTCTGGCGATCCTGCTGTTGACGGTGATCATTAAGGCGATTTTCTTTCCGCTCGCCAACAAGTCCTACCGGGCGATGAGCAAGATGAAACAGCTTCAGCCCAAAATGGCGGAAATTCGCGAGCAATATGCTGACGACAAGGTGCGCCAGCAACAGGAAACCATGGCGCTCTACAAGCGCGAAAAGGTCAACCCGATGGCCGGCTGCCTGCCGATGCTGATCCAGATTCCGGTATTCTTTGCACTCTACAAGGTGCTGTTCATCACCATCGAGATGCGCCATGCGCCGTTTTACGGCTGGGTGCATGATCTCTCGGCCCCCGATCCTCTGAAACTGTTCAATCTGTTCGGACTCATTCCATGGGACCCGCCCGGCCTGCTGGGAATTGGCGTCTGGCCGGTGCTGATGGGTATCTCGATGTTCCTGCAACAGCGGCTCAACCCCCAGCCGGCGGATCAGACCCAGGCGCGGATTTTCATGTTCATGCCGCTCATTTTCACCTTTATTCTGGCGTCTTTCCCGGTGGGGCTGGTGATTTACTGGACCTGGAACAACCTTCTTTCGATGGCGCAGCAATGGGTGATCATGAAACGCATGGGCGTGAACCCCTGACGCCTGACGGTGGGGAGGCCAGCGCGGCGGCGCTTGAGGCCGGGCGCAAATTATTTGCCCAGGAATGCCGTTTTCTGCTCGGCGTCGCCCGGCTCGACCAACTGCCGCCGGGCGATCTGCCCGAGGTCGCCTTCGCCGGGCGCTCCAATGTCGGCAAGTCGAGCCTGCTCAACGCCCTGACCCGGCGCAACACCCTGGCGCGCACCTCGAACACACCGGGGCGGACCCGCGAGATCAATTTTTTCCGTCTCGGCGGGAAGAGCGGTCCGGCGCTGCGCCTGGTCGATCTGCCGGGCTATGGCTATGCCCGGGTATCCAAGGCCGATGTCGCCCGCTGGACCCGGCTGCTCAGGGCTTACCTGCGCGGCCGGGCCAATCTGCGCCGGGCCTGCGTTCTGGTCGATGCGCGCCACGGCATCAAGGACAGCGATCGCGAGATCATGACACTGCTGGACCAGACCGCGGTATCCTATCAGGTGGTGCTGACCAAGGCCGACAAGCTCAAGCCGGGCGCGCTCGAGCGGCGCTGCGCCGAGGTGCGCGCCGCCATCGCCCGGCGGGTGGCCGCCCACCCGCGCCTGATCGCCACCAGCGCCCAAACCGGCCTTGGCATCGACGAGTTGCGCGCGGCGATCAGCGAACTGGCGGCGATCGTCTGATTAGGCTAAAAAGACGGGAAGGGGGCCCCATGGCGAAAGACACGATAAACAAGGATCACTTGCGCACCGCGCATACGCTGTCGCAGGCGCTGCCCTATATGCGCAAATATGCCGGCCAGACCTTTGTGGTCAAATATGGAGGCAATGCCATGGTCGATGAAACCCTGGCCGAGACCTTCGCGCGTGACATCGTGCTGCTCAAGCAGGTCGGCATCAACCCGGTGGTGGTGCACGGCGGCGGGCCACAGATCGGCCGGATGCTCAAGGACCTTCACATCGAAAGCACCTTTGTCGATGGCCTGCGGGTGACCGATGCGGCGACCGTCGAAGTGGTCGAAATGGTGCTGTCGGGCAAGATCAACAAGGGCATCGTCAGTGCCATCAACCGCGCCGGCGGCAATGCGGCGGGCCTGTCGGGCAAGGATTGCAATCTGATCGAGGCGCGCCGGATGCAGGGCCGCAAACGCGATCCCGGCTCCAATATCGAGCAGATGCTCGATCTCGGTTTTGTCGGCGAGCCGGTGGCGGTGCGCCCCCATGTGCTGCATCTGTTCGAGCGTTCCGACGTGATCCCGGTGATCGCGCCGATCGGCGTTGGCGAAAACGGTGAAACCTATAATATCAACGCCGATACCATGGCCGGGGCGATCGCCGCCGCCCTGGGCGCGCGCCGGCTGTTGTTGCTGACCGATATCGCCGGGGTGCTCGATGAGGCCGGCGGTCTGTTGACTGATTTGTCGCCAGCCCGGGTCAGCACGCTGATCGCGGACGGGACCATCAGCGGCGGCATGATCCCCAAGGTTGAGACCTGTGTTGCGGCGGTGGAAAAGGGGGTGGGTGCGGCGGTGATCATCGATGGCCGGGTGCCCCATGCCCTGCTGCTGGAGATCTTTACCGAACACGGCATCGGCACCCTGATCAAGGCGGGCGATTAATTTAGCCGATATTGGCCAGCCAAGGGGCGATGTCGAGCAGGAAATAGCTGAAGACTTGCAGGGAGTTGGTCAGGATCAGGATGCCGATCAGCACCAGCAGCACCCCGGCGGCAATTTCGACCTTGCGCATATGGCCGCGAAAGCGTTGCAGGAACGACAGGAAATAGTCGGTCCCCAGGGCGGCGAGCAGAAACGGAATGCCCAGCCCCAGGCTGTAGATGGCGAGCAGAAAGGCGCCGCGGGCGACATCCTGCTGGCTGCCGGCGATGGTCAGAATGGTCGCCAGCACCGGGCCGATGCAGGGGGTCCAGCCAAAGGCGAAGGCCAGGCCGATCACATAGGAGCCGAGCCAGCCGGGCGGTTTGATCCGGGGCGCGAAACGGGCCTCGCGATAGAGGAACGACAGGCGAAACACGCCGATGAAATGCAGCCCGAACAGGATAATCACCCCGCCGGCGATCTTGCCCAGCAGATCGAGATGGTCGCGCAGCACCCCGCTCAGCACCGAGGCGGTGGCTCCCAGGGCGACAAAAACCGTGGAAAAGCCAAGGACAAAAGCCAGCGCGGCGAGCATGACCTTGGCGCGATGAGCCGATTTCTTGCCGGCGGTCAGATCTTCCAGCGATGTGCCGGTGATGAAACACAGATAAGCTGGCACCAGCGGCAAGACGCAGGGTGACAAAAAACTGATAATGCCGCCCCCCATGGCGGCGGCATAGGAAATATCGAGAGCCATGGCCCTTACTTAGCCTGTTGCGCGGCCGACGAAAAGGCCCATCCGGCGAATAATTTGTCGCACCCTGTCACTTTTGGGTGAAAGCGGCGCGCTTTGGTATAAGCTGATGTCATGCCAAACTTGGATACCACCGGTTTGATTTGTCCGCTGCCGGTTTTGCGGGCGCGCAAGGCGCTCAAGACGCTGGCGGTGGGCGAGGTGCTCGAGGTGCGGGCCAGCGACCCGGCCTCGGCGCGCGATTTCCCGGCCTTTTGCGAGGCCGCCGGCCACCGCCTGCTTGATGCTTGCGAGCAGGAGGGGCTGTTCTTGTTCCGCATTGAAAAAGGCCCGGTGGGTGGCAAAGACGCTTGACGTTTACGTAAGCGTAATGTAGGTAAGAAGCGACTCGTCCCTGTTATGCCTGTTTCTGTCACTGGTTGTGAGCCCGATGGCGAAAAAACCCGCATCTCCAGATTCCGCGCTTACGGACCCCATGTTTCCGGAAACGCCCTGCGGCGATGCCACCTATAGCATCGCCCAGCTCGCCGAGGCCTTCGGCGTGACCCTGCGCGCCCTGCGCTTTTATGAAGATCGCGGATTGCTGACGCCGCGTCGTGACGGCCAGATGCGGGTCTATTCCGAGGTCGATCGCAAGCGTCTGGCCTGGATCGTGCGCGGCAAGCGGGTGGGGTTCAGCATTTCCGAGATCAAAGAAATGCTTGAGCTTTACGATCCTGCCGGCGATCGCACCCGGCAAAAGCAGGTCACCCTGGAGAAATGCCTGGCGCGGCTGGAAAAGCTGGAGCGCCAGCGGGACGATCTCGCCCTGACAATCCGTGAATTGCGTGATTTCTGTCACCATCTGGAAGAGGACATTGCCGCGTCCCTTTCCGAGCCCCCCTCTCAGGAGAACCGCTATGCCTAGCTATACCGCCCCGGTCAGAGACATGGAATTTGTCCTCTATGAGCTCTTGGATATCGGCCAGCACGCCGATTTGCCTGGCTTCGAGGACGCCACGCCAGACCTGGTGTCGGCGATTTTGCAGGAAGGGGCTAAGATCACCCAGGAGGTGTTCCAGCCGCTCAACCGCTCGGGCGACGAGGAAGGCTGCCAGTGGAACGATGGCGCGGTGACCACCCCCAAGGGCTTCAAGGAGGCCTATCAGACCTATATCGAGGGCGGCTGGAACGGGCTAACCGCCGATCCTGCCTATGGCGGCCAGGGCATGCCCTATGTGCTGGGACTGGCGATCAGCGAAATGATGGTGTCGGCCAATCAGTCGCTGGCGATGTATCCCGGCCTTACCCATGGCGCCATCGAGGCTATCCACAAACATGCCTGCGATGAGCTAAAGGCGGCCTATCTGCCCAAAATGATCTCGGGCGAATGGACCGGTACTATGAATTTGACCGAGCCGCACTGTGGCACCGATCTGGGGCTGATGCGCACCAAGGCGGTGCCGGCCGAGGATGGCTCCTACCGGATTACCGGCACCAAGATTTTCATTTCCGCCGGCGAGCAGGACATCACCAGCAATATCATCCATCTGGTGCTGGCCAAAATTCCCGGCGGACCCAAGGGCATCAAGGGGGTTTCACTGTTTTTGGTGCCCAAGTTCCGGCTCGATGAAAACGGTGAGCCGGGCGAGCACAACGGCGTGTCCTGCGGCTCGATCGAAAAGAAAATGGGCATTCACGGCAACGCCACCTGCGTTCTGAATTATGACGACGCGGTAGGCTATCTGGTGGGCGAGGAACACAAGGGCATGCGCGCCATGTTCACGATGATGAACGCCGCCCGTCTGGGCGTGGGCTTGCAGGGGCTGTGCGCCTCGGAGGTGTCCTATCAGAACGCGGTCACCTATGCCCGCGACCGGCTTCAGGGGCGCGCGCTTTCCGGCCCCAAGGCGCCCGACAAACCGGCCGACCCGATCATCGTGCACCCGGACATCCGGCGCATGTTGATGACCGCCCGCGCCTTTAACGAAGGGGCGCGCGCGGTGGCCTATTGGGCCGGTCTTCAGGTCGATCTCGCCGAGCGCTCCGACAATAAGGAAACCCGCCAGGCGGCCGAGGATCTGCTGGGCATTCTGACCCCGGTGATCAAGGCCTTTTTCACCGACATGGGCTATTACAACGCCACCAACGCCCAGCAGGTTTACGGCGGCCACGGCTATATCCGCGAATGGGGCATGGAGCAGTTCGTGCGCGACGCCCGCATCGCCCAGATCTACGAAGGCGCCAATGGCATTCAGGCGCTCGATCTGGTGGGCCGCAAACTGGCCGCCAACGGCGGCCGGGCGGTGCGCCTGTTGCTGGCCACCATCCAGGGCTTTATCGACGACAACAAGGACAATGAAAAGCTCAAGGAGTTCACCGGCCCGCTGAGCGAGGCGCTGACCCGGCTGCAACAGGCCACCATGTGGCTGATGCAAAATGCCATGACCGCGCCCGACAACGCCGGGGCGGCGTCGATGGACTATCTTTATCTCATGGGCCATGCCGCGCTGGCCTTTTCCTGGGCGCAGATCGCCAAGGTGGCCCATGAGAAACTCGCCGCCGGCCAGGGCGATGCCGCCTTTTATAGTAACAAGCTGATCACCGGGCGCTATTATGTCGAGCGCATGTTGCCCGACACGGTCGCCCATCTGGCGAAACTGGAAACCGGCGCCCATACCATGATGGCGCTTGACGCAGACGCATTTTAAGGACGCACAATGACCGAAGCCTATATTTATGATCACGTCCGCACCCCGCGCGGGCGCGGCAAAAAAGACGGAACCCTGCATCAGGTAACGGCGGTGGAGCTTTTGAGCCAGACCCTGAAGGCTCTGCGCGATCGCAACGAGCTGGACACCAGCCTGGTGGATGACGCGGCCATCGGTTGCGTTACCCCGATCGGGGAAGAAGGGGCCAATATTGCCCGCACCGCGGTGCTCAACGCCGATTACGCCGAAACCGTGGCCGGCTATCAGCTCAACCGCTTTTGTGCCAGCGGCCTGGTGGCGGTCAACTCGGCGGCGGCCGAGATCAAGTCCGGGGTTGCCGACATGGCCATCGGCGGCGGCGTCGAGGCGATGTCGCGGGTGCCCATGGGCAGCGATGGCGGCGCCTGGCCGATCGACCCGGCGGTGGCCTCGAAACTTTATTTCACCCCCCAGGGGGTCAGCGCCGATCTGATCGCCACTAAATGGGGCTATTCGCGCGATGATGTCGACAGCTTCGCGGTGGAAAGCCAGAAGCGTGCCAAGGCCGCCTGGGACAACGGCTATTTCGCCAAATCGGTAATCCCGGTGACCGACGTCAACGGCGAGGTGCTGCTGGAGCGCGACGAACACATGCGGCCCGAGGCGACCATGCAGTCACTGGCCGGGCTTACCCCCTCGTTTGCGATGATGGGCGAGAATTTTGGTTTTAACAGCCTGGCGATCCAGAAATATCCCGAGGTCGAGGAAATCACCCATGTCCACCACGCCGGCAATTCGAGCGGCATTGTTGATGGCGCCGCGGCAGTTCTGCTCGGCAATGCCGAGGCCGGAAAGCGCGCCGGGCTGACGCCGCGCGCGCGCATCGTCGGCTGGGCCGACATCGGTTCCGAGCCCACCATTATGCTGACCGGCCCGGTGCCTTCGGCGCGCAAGGCCCTCAAGCGCGCCGGCATGAGCACCGGCGACATCGATTTGTGGGAGATCAACGAGGCCTTCGCCGCCGTAGTGCTGCGGTTTCGCGATGAACTGGGGATTGACCCCGACCGGCTTAACGTTAACGGCGGGGCGATCGCCATGGGTCATCCGCTGGGCGCGACCGGGGCGATGATCCTGGGCACGGTGCTCGACGAGTTGGAACGGCGCGACCTTAATACCGCGCTCATCACCCTGTGCATCGGCGCCGGCATGGGCACCGCCACCATCATCGAACGGGTCTGAACAGGATCACCCACGGAATTCCAGAGGAACATGCTATGTTTGACTATTCCCTCGACAGCGACGGCGTCGCGACGCTGACCATCGATTTGAAGGGCCGCTCGATGAACGTCTTTACCGAAGACGGCATCGCGCAACTGGCCGATTTGGTTGAAAAAATAGCCGCCGATGAGGTGGTGAAAGGGGTCATAATCACTTCGGGCAAACCGGCCTTTCTGGCCGGCGCCGATCTGCCCATGCTGCTGGCCATGACCAATCTGGCGAAAACCGCCGGCGCCCAGGAGGTCTTCGAACTGGCGTTCCAGCTCAATGGCATCCTGCGCCGGCTGGAGACCTGCGGCAAGCCTTTCGCCTGCGCGCTTAATGGGCTGGCCATGGGCGGCGGGCTGGAGCTGGCGATGGCCTGCCATTATCGGGTTTGTGCCGACGACCCGCGCATCCAGCTTGCCCTGCCGGAGGTCAAGATCGGCATTCTGCCCGGCGCCGGCGGCACCCAGCGCCTGTCCCGTCTGGTCGGGGTGCAGAACGCGGCGCCCTATTTGCTCGAAGGCCATTCGATGGACCCCAAGACCGCCCTGAGCCTGGGGGTGGTGCACAAGCTTGCGCCCCGCGAGGAGCTGATGGCCGAGGCCAAACGCTGGCTGCTCGAGGAGGGCGACCCGGAACAGCCCTGGGACAAGAAAAAATTTCGCATTCCCGGTGGTGCGATCTGGTCGCCCGGGGTCTCTCAGGCCCTGATGGCCGGCATCGCCATGATGAACGCCAAGACCTATGGCAATTATCCCGCGCCGCGGGCCATCATGTCATGCGTCTATGAAGGCCTTCAGGTGCCGATGGATACGGCGATCCGGCTGGAGACCAAATATTTCGTCTCGCTGATCCGCCGCCCCGAGGCCGGCAACATGATCCGCACCCTGTTCATCAACAAGGGGGCCGCCGACAAGCTGGTGCGTCGCCCCAAGGGTATCGAGAAGACCAGGGTCGCTAGGCTCGGCGTGCTTGGCGCTGGCATGATGGGCGCGGGCATTGCCTATGTCTCGGCGGTCGCCGGCATGGAGGTGATCCTGCTCGACCGCGACGTGGCTGCCGCGCAAAAGGGCAAGGGCTATTCGGTCAAGCTGATCGACAAGCGGGTCAAGCGGCGCAAGATGGCGGCTGAAAAAGGCCAGGCGGTGCTCGAGCGTATCAAGCCGACGGCCGATTACGCCGATCTGGCGGGCTGCGACCTGATCATCGAAGCGGTGTTTGAGGACGCCGCCCTGAAGGCCGATGTGACCGCCAAAACCGAGGCGGTGATCGGCGAGGCTTGCGTGTTCGCCTCCAATACCTCGACATTGCCGATCACCGGCCTGGCCGAGGCCAGCAAGCGGCCGGAACAGTTCATCGGCATCCACTTTTTCTCGCCGGTCGACAAGATGCCCTTGGTCGAGATCATCACCGGGGCGAAAACCAACGACGAGACCATCGCCCGCGCGCTCGATTATGTGCGCCAGATCCGCAAGACCCCGATCGTGGTCAACGACAGCCGCGGCTTTTACACCAGTCGCTGTTTTGGCACCTATCCGGCCGAGGGGCTGGCCATGCTGGCCGACGGGGTCAGCCCGGCGCTGATCGAAAATGCCGGGCGGATGTGCGGCATGCCGGTGGGCCCGCTGGCGGTTGGCGACGAGGTCAGCATCGATCTGATGTACAAGGTCGGCAAGGCGACCCGTCAGGCGCTGGGCGATGCTTACGAGCCCTCGCCGGCCGATCCGGTGGACGAGCTGTTCGTCGAAAAACTCGGCCGGCTGGGGCGCAAGAACGGCAAGGGCTTTTATGATTATCCCGAAGGCGGCAAGAAGCATCTGTGGCCGGGGCTGGCCGACCATTTCCCGCTGGCCGAAAGCCAGCCTGATGTCGGTGAGCTCAAGAAGCGCTTTTTGTACCGTCAGGCCATCGAAGTCGCCCGCTGTTACGAGGAAAAGGTGCTGATCGCTCCTGAAGACGCCGACGTCGGGGCCATTTTTGGCTGGGGGTTCGCACCCTTTACCGGCGGGCCGCTGTCCATGATCGACACCATCGGCGTGGCCGACTTTGTGGCCGAATGCGACCGGCTGGCCCAGGCTTACGGTCCGCGCTTTGATCCGCCCCAACTGCTGCGCGAAATGGCGAAAAAGGGTGAGACCTTTTACAAGGCGGCGTAATGGCTTACGAGACGCTGGACCTGGAGGTCGCCGATCATGTCGCCCATGTGACGCTCAACCGGCCGGACGAGTTGAACACCCTGAGCGCGGCGTTCTGGCGGGATATCCGGGCCCTGTTCCGGGCGCTCGATGACGATGGCGCGGTGCGCGTCGTCGTCATCTCGTCGACCGGGCGGCATTTTTCCGCCGGCATCGATCTGGGGTTCTTTCAGGAGCTGGCCCCTGACGCCAGCCTCGACCAGGGTCGCCAGCGCCAGCGTCTGCGCCAACTGGTGCTTGACCTGCAAGACTGCTTCACCCTGATCGAGAATTGCCGCAAGCCGGTGCTGCTGGCGGTCCAGGGCGCGGCGATCGGCGGCGCGATGGACATGGCGGCGGCCTGCGACATGCGCTATTGCACCGCCGACGCCTATTTCTCGCTGCATGAAATCAATATCGGTATCACCGCCGATCTGGGCTCCCTGCAACGCCTGCCCCATCTCATGCCGGCCGGCCTGTTGCGCGAGCTGGCCTATAGCGGCCGCCGCCTGCCGGCCGACGAGGCCCGCGCCGCCGGTTTTGTGAACCGGGTGTTCGACAGCCATGAGGCGATGATTGAGGGGGTCATGGCTATTGCCCGCGAGATCGCCGCGCGCACCCCGCTGGCGATTACCGGCACCAAGGAAATGCTGAATTACGCCCGCGATCATTCGGTGGCCGACGGGCTGGCCCATGTCGCCACCTGGAATGCGGCGATGATCGTCACCGATGATCTGGCCGAGGGGCTGGCCGCCCAGATGCAAAAGCGCCCACCGCATTACGCCGATCTGCTGGCGTCCAAAAAACTCGATTGACAGCCATGGCCGGCGACATTCTGATCGACCGCATTCCCGGTGAAACCCGTATCGCCCGGATGGAGGGCGGCCGGTTGGCCGAGATCATGATTTTGCGCGACGATGCGCCGCCGGCCATCGGCCAGATTTTCCTCGGCCGCGTCAATCGTGTCGTGCCGGGCCTTGATGCCGCCTTTGTCGAGCTGGGCCAGGGCGCACCCGGCCTGCTCGCTGCCCGTGATGCTGTGCCCGGCGATGCCGCCGCCGTCCGGCCGATCAACCGGCTGGTCCACGAGGGCGAGCGGATCATCGTCCAGATCACCCGCGAGGCGCTGGGCGACAAGGGGCCGCGGCTGAGCGCCGATATCGCCCTGCCCGGCCGGCTGGTGGCGCTGACCCCGCGCCGTGATCAGGCGCGGCTGTCTCCCCGCATCGCGCCGGCGGACAGGGCGCGGCTGAGCGCCGTCGCCGAGGTGCTGGCGGATGATGCGGCGATTCCCGGCGGGGTGGTGCTGCGCACCCGGGCGCAGGACGCCGACAAGGAGGAGATCATCGCCGAGGCTCATGCGCTGGCCCGTCAGTGGGCGGCGCTGGAGACGGCCGCCGAACAGGCGGGCGGCCCGGCGCGATTGTTCGATGGTGGCCCGGCGATCACCCGCGCCCTGGCCGCCTGGAGCCTCGACCCGGCGGCGATCCACGTCGAGGGGCAGACGCTTTACAATGAAACCCGCACCGCGCTGGAGGCCGGTATCGAGACCAATCTGGCCGCCCGCTGCATCCGCCATAATGGCGAGGCGGCCCTGTTTGAAGAGAGCGGTGTTGAGGCGGCGCTGGAGGCGGCGCTGTTGCCGCGGGTGGCGCTGGAGGGCGGCGGCTGGCTGATGATCGAGGAAACCGAGGCGCTGGTGGCCATTGATGTCAATACCGGTGGCTCGGTTGCCCGCCATGGCTCGGCGCGCGAGGCCGCCATCAAGACCAATCTGGCCGCCGCCCGCGAAATCACCCGGCAATTGCGATTGCGCAATCTTGGCGGCTTGATCGTGATCGATTTCTTGCATCTCGAGGCGGCGCGTGAGCGCCGCGCCCTGATCGCCGTCCTGCGCGCCGCCTTGGCTGGTGACCGGGCGCCGATCCGTCTGTCGGGGTTGTCGCAATTCGGCCTGGTGGAGTTGACCCGCCGGCGCACCGGCCAGAGCCTGGGCCAGCTGCTGGGCGGCGCCTGTGCGCAATGTGGCGGGCGGCGGGCGAAAGGTGTGCGCACCATTGGCCAGGATGTCTTGCGCCAAATGGCGCGCTGCGCTGCCGTCGCCACCCCCGGCCCGATGACCGTGCGCGCCGCCCCGGCGGTCATCGCCTGGCTGGAGGGCAGCGCGGCGCTGGACGCCTTGCAGGCCGAGCTGGCGCGGGCGGTAAGCCTGGAGCCGGCGGGCGGCGACGATGCGGAAATGATTGAGGTTTTCATTGCCGGCTAAGCCGGCCGGCGAGGGGGAAAAGTGCCCACTGGACAGCTCTGGTGAATTCTTTTATAAGGCGTCGGTCGCCAGCCGGCGGCCCGTTTCGGGGTCGGGATTTTCCCGGCCGGACCAGGTGGCAGGCCCAGGTAGCTCAGTTGGTAGAGCAGCGGACTGAAAATCCGCGTGTCGGTGGTTCGATTCCGCCCCTGGGCACCATCCCCCCTTCTCAGGCGATTGCCGCCAGTCTTAAAAATTCAATAAAATCATATAATTAACGTCTCAGACCGTCTCTGAAGGGCGCTCTAAATCGCTGCCAAGCGCAGAAATTTGTTGGTATAAACGTTGGTATATTTTCGCAGATGTTGGTATATTGAAGCAGCGGGTGCTGGAATCGAACTGCCGCCGTCGGGCTCTGTTCCAACATCTATACCAACAACCTTTATACCAACATCGCGCATGAAA
>Ga0114931_10005481_pt1 | contig 15664 bp, 20 predicted proteins | sample 2SBtaG_FD_89579 | JGI IMG/M metagenome (GOLD analysis project Ga0114931, IMG submission 89579) | Deep subsurface microbial communities from Kolumbo volcano to uncover new lineages of life (NeLLi) - 2SBTROV14_V59a metaG | ecosystem: Environmental > Aquatic > Marine > Volcanic | place: Kolumbo...
CACGCGAGCACCGAGCGGACGTTGTCGCCCTCGACGATCCGGGGCTGCACCGCCTTGCACACCCCGATGTGCCATAGGGCGTCGCGCCCGTAGCGGCCCGCCGGCACGTTCTCACCGGCCAAGGCGAGCTTTCCCGTGGCGGTGGCCAGGGCCGCCGGGCTGGCCGGGGGGGCCTGGTCCTCCGCGGGGACGACGAGCACGAGCCGGTTGCCCAGCAGGTCGACCCGCGTGTCGGCGCGTATGAGCCCCGTGGCGTCGAGGTCCTCCATCCACGCGACGTCCGCAGAGAAGAACAGGTCCGCCGGTGCTCCCGCCTTCAGCTGGGCGGCGATCCGGCTCGTGGCGTCGAAGCTGAAGGTGACCGGGCGCCCGCTCTGGTTCGTCCACGCGGTGCCCACCCGGGGGAGCACGGTGGTCAGGCTGGCCGCCGCGTAGACCCGCAGGGGGGCCGGCGTGGCGGCGCGGCCCGGGCCGGCGAGGACCACGAGGGGGAGCAGGAGTAGCACGGCCAGGAGGTGGCGGCGGTTCATGGGGGGGCTCCTCCGCTGGCCGCGCACCGGGGACACAGGCCCCAGGCCACCAGGTGTCGTGCGGCGACGACCGCGCCGTCGGGGACCTGGACGTGCGGCATCGGCTGGTCGACCAGGCAGGTCATGCTCCCACAGGCGGTACACAGGAAGTGGGCGTGGTTTCCGGGGCAGTCGCCGTCCTCGGCGCGGTGCGGGCAGTAGCGCCAGGCGCCGTCGATCCCCTGCACCCGGTGCACGAGCCCCGCGCCCTCGAGGGTGGCCAGGGTGCGGTACAGGGTGACCGGGTCCATGCCGGCCACCTGCGGATCGGTGGAGAGATCGGCGTGGGTGAGCGGCTCCCCGCGCCCCTGCAGGACCCGGAGCACCGCCTCGCGAGCCTCGGTCCGGCGCACCCCGGCCGCCCGGAGCGCTTCGGCGAACGGATCGGCCGACATCGCGCCCTTCCCCCCGAATGCAAGTGACTTGCACGTACCCGTCGGATGGGCCGTCCCGCAACCCCCGGGACGTCCCGGCGCGCGGCCCGGTAACCGCGGACCACGCGAGGCAAAGCCCTTCGCTCCTCGGTTCACGTCGCTGATCGCACGATCCGCGGTTAGCATGAGGGGGCGAGCGGAGCTGGACTCAGGGTGCCTCGAGCGGCCGGGGACGCGACGGTCGCGAGTACGCGGACTGCAGAGGATGGGCGCTCCCCTGCAGACGTGGCCTGTTTCGAGAGCGCCTGGAGTAGGACGACAGCATGTCCAAGAAGCTCTTCTGTGGTGGCCTGGCGTGGGCCACGAGTGACGACACTCTCAGGTCGGCCTTCGAGGAGTTCGGCGAGGTGACCGAGGCCAAGGTGATCATGGACCGCGACACGGGTCGTTCCCGTGGTTTCGGCTTCGTGACCTTCGTCGAGGCCGCGGACGCCGACGCCGCCATCCAGGCGATGGACGGTCAGGAGCTCGACGGTCGCCGGATCGCGGTGCGCGAGGCGGAAGAGCGCGGGCGCCGTGGCGGTTCCGGCGGGCGTCGGGACGGCGGTCGCGGCGGTGGCGGTGGCGGTGGCTATCGTCGTGGCGGCCGGGATCGCTGGGACGACTGAGCGCGCCCGGCATCATTCTTCACGGCTCCCCGGAACTTCCGCGGGAGCCGCATTTTGGGGGGAGCGGACGCGGGTCCGATCGGATAGCTTCGCGGCGAACCCCAAGGAGGACGTCCATGGACGACCCCGGCGGTAGACGCCCGAAACTCTAGATCGGCGCCCGGGCTGTAGTGCCTTTCGGTGACGCCGGAAGGACCTACCCATGAACTCTCCATTCCTCTCTGTGGAGCGGCCCATCATCGGGCCGCCGACCGCGGGCGTGAGCCGCGACGCGCGCTCCGTCCTGCTCGACGACACCCTGTTCACCCTGCCCACCGCCCAGCAGGTCGAGTGCCTGCAGGCGATGGAGCCGGCGGAGCGGCGCCTGTGGCTGCGCGCCCTGCCGCCGGACGACGTGGTGGACATGCTGCAGGCGCTGGAAGACGACGAGACCCGCGCCACGTGGATCGCGCTCGTCGGCCCCACCGCCCGCCGCGAGATCACCGCCTTGCTCGCCTGGGCCGAGGACGAGGCCGGCGGCCTCATGAGCCCCCGGTTCGCGCGCCTCCGTCCCGAGATGCGGGTCGGCGAGGCGCTCGGCTACCTCCGCCGCCAGGCCCTCGGGCAGCTCGAGACGCTGTACTACGCCTACGTGCTCGACCGCGAGCAGCGGCTGGTCGGCGTCGTCTCCTTCCGCGACCTGTTCAGCGTGGCCGACGACACCCCGGTCGTGGACGTCATGCACCGCGATCTCGTGACCGTGGCCCCTGGGGACGACCAGGAGGGTGTCGCCCGGGCGATCGCCAAGCACGACCTGCTCGCGGTGCCCGTCGTCGACGAGGCCGGGGTGATGAAGGGCATCGTCACCGTCGACGACATCGTCGACGTCGTCGTCGAGGAGGCCTCCGAGGACATCCACAAGCTCGGCGGTCTCGAGGCGCTCGACGAGCCCTACCTGCAGACCAGCCTGCTCACCATGGTCCGCAAGCGGGCTGGCTGGCTGTCCACCCTGTTCATCGGAGAGCTGCTCACCGCCACCGCCATGGCCCACTACGAGGACGCCATCGCCAAGGCGGTGGTGCTCGCGGTCTTCGTGCCGCTGATCATCTCGTCGGGTGGCAACACCGGCTCGCAGGCCGCGACCCTGGTGATCCGCGCGATGGCGGTCGGCGATCTCGGGTTCCGCGACATCTTCAAGGTGATGCGGCGCGAGCTGATCTCCGGGCTGCTCCTCGGCTCGATGCTCGGGTTCCTCGGGGTGCTCCGGGTGCTCGGCGGCCAGGCGGTGTTCCACTCCTTCGGGGGCTACACCGCGCAGGTGGCGCTCACCGTGTTCATCGCGCTGGTCGGCGTGGTCCTGTGGGGCACCCTGGCCGGCTCGCTGCTGCCCTTCCTGATCCGCAAGGCGGGCTTCGACCCGGCGAGTGCCTCGGCACCCTTCGTCGCCACCCTGGTCGACGTCACCGGCCTCGTGATCTACTTCTCGGTGGCGCAGGTGCTCCTCGGGGGCACGCTCCTCTAGTCACGCTGTGATATGGCGGGATCCCATTGCCTTGCAGGGAGGTCCCCATGAGCAGCGCGGCCGAGAGCGCCCCCGATCCCAAGCAGCGGCTCCAGCAGATCTACGAGCGGCAGCGGGCGGCCTTCGCTCACAACCCCTACCCCTCCGCCGACGAGCGCCGCACCTGGCTCGAGCGGCTGGAGCGGGCGCTGACCGCGCGCCACGACGACCTCGTGCAGGCGATCTCCGAGGACTTCGGGGGCCGATCCCGCTACGAGTCGATGATCGCCGACCTCGTGCTCCTGAACCGAGGGATCCGCTACAACCGCAAGCACCTGCGCAAGTGGATGCAGCCCGAGAGCCGCTCCGCGGGCCTGGTCTTCGCCCCCTCGCGGGCCAAGGTGGTCTACCAGCCCAAGGGCGTCGTCGGGGTGATCGCCCCGTGGAACTACCCGGTCCAGCTCGCGGTGCTCCCCGCGGCGACGGCGCTCGCCGCCGGCAACCGCGTGATGATCAAGCCGTCCGAGCTCACCCCGCGGACGAGCGCGCTGCTCGCCGAGATCCTCTCGGTCTTCGACGACGACCTGCTCGCGGTGGTGCAGGGCGGGCCCGACGTGTCGGCTGCCTTCGCCCGCCTGCCCCTGGACCACCTGCTGTTCACCGGGTCCACCCACGTCGGGCGCCTGGTGATGCAGGCGGCGACCGAGCACCTCACCCCGGTCACCCTGGAGCTGGGCGGCAAGTCGCCAGCGATCATCCACCCCGACTACGACCTGCACAAGGCGGCCACCAAGGTGGTCCAGAACAAGCTGTTCAACGCCGGGCAGACCTGCATCGCGCCGGACTACGTGTTGGTGCCCGCCGACAAGCGCGACCGGTTCGTCGAGGCGATGCGCTCGGCGACCGCGACGCTGTACCCGTCGCTCGTGCGCAACGACGACTACAGCGCGATCGTCAACGACAGACACCGGGCGCGGCTGCAGGGCTACCTCGACGACGCCCGCGAGCGCGGCGCCACCTTGGTGCCGATCAGCCCGACGGGCGAGTCCTTCGAGGACGCAGGCCGCAAGATGGAGCCGGTGCTCGTGCTCGATCCCAGCGAGAAGATGCGGGTGATGCAGGAGGAGATCTTCGGGCCGATCCTGCCCCTGGTCCCCTACACCTCCCTCGAGCAGGCGATCGGCTACGTCAACGACCACCCGCGCCCGCTGGCGCTGTACTACTTCGACGACGACGGCGACCGCGTGCAGCAGATCCTCGAGCGCACCCACTCGGGCGACGTCTCGGTGAACACCTGCCTGCTGCACTTCGCCATCGACGACCTGCCCTTCGGGGGCATCGGCCCGAGCGGCATGGGCGCCTACCACGGCGTCGAGGGCTTCCGGACCTTCTCGCACGCCAAGAGCGTGTTCACCCAGAGCCGCATCGACACGACGGGCCTGCTCGCACCGCCCTACGGCAGCACCACCGACCAGCTGCTGAAGGTGCTGTAGGCGCCGCCAGGACGAAACATGACATCCGGGGTCATTCTGGATCCGCCCGTTCTCGGTAGGATCTGGAGGGCCGATGCGGGTTCGGATCGCCATGATCGCGCTCCTCCTCGCCTCCGCGACGGCGTTCGCGGCGGGCGAGCCGGCTTCCTCCGTCCCGGAGTTCACGGAGCAGGTGAGGCAGCTCGGGTTGGATCCGGCCCAGGTGATCGACCCCTTCGCGCTCACCCCGGAGATGCGGGCCTTCGCGCAGCGCGCGGTGGGGCCGAGCCTCGACCCGAACGACCAGCTCGACGCCCTGCAGCGGGCCCTGTTCTACTCCCGTGACTTTCACTTCGTCTACGACCGGAACGCCACCCTCACCGCGGCCGAGACCTTCGCGGAGCAGCGCGGGAACTGCCTCGCCTTCACCTCGCTGTTCATCGCGCTGGCGCGCAGCGTGGGGATCGACGCCTTCCTCGTGTCGGTGAACCACGCCGCGAGCGTGGGCCAGGAGGACGACCTCGTCGTGCTCACCCGCCACGTGGTCGCGGGCTACCGCCGCCTGGGCACGACCTGGCTCTACGACTTCTCCCAGCAGACGAGCGAGCCCACCGTGGCCTGGGTTCCGGTCGATGACCTCACCGCTGCGAGCATGTTCCACGCGAACCTCGGCGCGCGGGCGCTCCGGGACGGGCACGTCGAGGCCGCCCACGACGACCTCGAGATCGCCGCCCGCCTCGATCCGAACCGCGTGGCGACCTGGGTAGACCTCGGGGTGGCGCGGCGGCGCGCCGGTGACCTCGCCGGGGCCCTGCAGGCGTACAGTCGGGCGATCGACCTCGAGCCCCGCAACGGCAGCGCGTGGACGAACCTGGCGGTCGCCTACCAGACGGTGGGCCGCGCCGGGGAGGCCGAGGCGGCCCGCTTTGCGGCGGTCCGCGACGCGAGCAGCCCCTATCACCTCGTCGCCTTCGCCGATCTCGCCCGCACCGAGGGCGACCTGGACGGCGCGCACGCCATGCTCGCGAGCGCGCGCCGTCACCATCCCGAGGTCCCCGAGGTGTGGGAGGGCTTGTCCCGCTGGGCCTTCGCGGTGGGCAACCCACGCCGCGCCGAGCGCTATGCGCGTCATGCGGCCCGCCTGTGCCGCCACACCCCCGAGCCGGGAAACCCGTTCCCTCCGGGCACCCTGGCGACCGACCTGTAAGGGCGTGGCTACGGGTCGCCGAGCTCGGCGCGCACACCGGCGGATTCCATCGGGCTGCCGGACTGGAGCATCGCCAACGCTTCGCCCGTGCTTGCCCGGCGGCGAAGGCCTGCTCGCCCTGGGTGATCTGCAGGGCACGGGCCTTGGCGCGGAGCTGGGCGACCAGCGCCTGGTAGTCCTGCAGGGTGCGCTTCGCGAGGGGAAGGTCGGCATCTGCGGCGAGCGCCTGGCGCCGGGTGGCGACCGCCTCGTCGTAGCGCTTCGCGTCGTACAGGGCGATGCCGTGGTGCGCATCGCCTGCAGGCCCTTGCCCAGCGCGTCGTAGGTGTGGGTGTCGGCGGCGTTGGCGAACTCGGACACCGCGAGGCGCACGTCGGCGGCCCATGCGGGACGCGCGAGGATCAGCAGGCACGTGACGAGCAGCAGGCGGAGCAGGAGAACCTCGGGTCAGCGTCCGACGTCGGGGCCGAGCGCGGGTTGCACCCTACTGGATCGCCACGCTCCCCGACTCGCAGTGCGAGGACGCGGTGATCTTCTCGAGGTGCACCCGGAGCATCGGCCACGAGCACTGGCTGCCCGAGCCGTTGTCGCTGTTCAGGACCCAGCCGAAGCCGTCGGCGTAGTCTGTCCAGTTCTCGGCGCAGGAACGGTTGAAGTTGGAGTAGCCGAGGGCGGGCAGCGCGCTGCTGTCCCAGTTGACCCCGACGATGTACTGCGGCCCCGTCATCCCGCTCGTGGGGATCGTGTCGCCGAAGTCGAAGGTCCACCACGCCTGCTTCTGGTTGAACTCGAACGCGGTGGTGGGGTTGGTGAGCTGGGTGTCCGTCCAGTCGAGGTCGTCCTTGTGGAAGACCTGGGAGACCCGCCACGGGGTGGCGTGCGGGTTGGTGCCGTCCCACACCTCGACGGTCACCGTCTGCCCGTCGCGGAAGCTCGAGAACTGGGACTGGCCGATCATCGGCATGATCTCGACGGAGCGGACGCGCCAGATCGACCCGTCCTGGGCGAGCTGCGGGTCGACGTCGAGGATCACGGCGTCGTGCATGTTCGGGTAGCCCTGCGCGTCTTCCAGGACCGAGGCCTGGGTGATGTCGAACCCGTTGACCGGCGTGCCGCACATGCTGACGACGCCCTGGTCGCTGGCGCAGGCGACGCCGAGCGCCAGCAGGGTGGAAACGAGCAGGATCCGCATGGGGGCCTCCCGAGCGAGGTCGCCCACCATAGGCATTCTCGGTGCGATCCGCGACCCTGGTTGCGATCCTTTTGCCGATGGGGCATGAAGGGAGCCCCCACGGAGGATCGTCATGCTTCGCGTCGCCCTGTTTCTCGGTGTCCTCGCCTGCGCGCCCGCGGCCCTCGCCTGTGAGGGTGGCGACTGCCCGGCCAATTGCCCCATGTCCTCGCAGACGGCGCAGAACGACGACGTCGACGCGGCCGCCGGCACCAAGATCGTGCTCGCCATCGACGGCATGCACTGCGGCAAGTGCGCCGACCACATCGCCGCCGCGCTCGAGGCGGTCGACGGGGTCAACGCCGCCTCGGTCGACTACACCACCGGCAGGGCGAAGATCGCCTTCGACGCCAAGAAGACGAACGTCGACGCGCTGATCGCGGTCGTGAAGCAGACCGACGACTTCAGCGCGAAGGTCGACGACTCGAAGAGCTGAGCCCGATCAGGCGGTGAGGGCCTCGCGGACCAGCCGGTTCGCGAGCTTGCCGTCGATCTCGCCCTTGTGGGCGCCCATGAGGCGCCCCATCACCTTGCCCATGTCGCCGGGGCCGGTCGCGCCCGCAGCGGCGATGGCCTGCTCTACCCAGGCGCGGGTGGTGGCCTCGTCGGCCAGCCGGGGCAGGAACTGCTCGATCACGGCGAGCTCGGCGGCCTCGGCCTCGGCGGACGCCTCGCGCCCCGCGGCCTGGTAGGCCTCGATGCTCTCCTGCCGCTGCTTCGCGAGAGTACGGAGCACGCCGATGGCTTGGTCGTCGGCCAGGGTGCCGCCAGCGGGGCCCTCCTTGATCGCGTTGAGGAACGCGGCGCGGATGTTGCGCAGCGCGTTCACGCGTTCTTTGTCCCGATCCCGCATGGCGTTCTTGAGCCGTGCGGACACGTCGTCGACGATGGACATCCGAACCTCCGAGGGCGGCTTGTGGGCTAACGCGTCGAGCGCGAGGCTGGCTTCGGACCGAGATGCGTGGCACGATCCTTGGTGGGGAAAAGGGTAGCCGAGCCAACTACAGTAGATTTCTGGGGGCCCCATGAAGGACGACATCGAGCGCTACTGCATCGCCGAGCTGGCGCGCATGCACGACGCCCATCGCCGATCCGCGACCCTGCTCTTCGACCTGTCGGAGCGGGCCACCCAGCCTCTGCTCGCCGACACCCTGCGGGAGCTGGTCGCGGCGAACACCTGGTGCCTCGAGCAGGGCGAGAAGGCCTTTGCGATGCTCGGTCGGGAGATCCCGGACGCGCCGAACGCCGAGGTGGCCGTGATCGCCCTGGAGGCCCAGAACGAGGAGGAGGAGATCGATCCCGGGGTCCGGGACCTGATGATCGCCCAGGCCGCGCTGCGGCTGGGGCACTACGCGCTGGCCAGCTACACCGGCCTCGCGAGCTGGTTCCGGCAGCTCGGGCACTACGACGTCGGGAAGCTCGTCGACGGTATGGCCGGGCGGATCCACGGCGCGATCGCCCACGTCGAGGCGCTTCAGCCCAGCCTGAGTGGGCTGTTCGTGGACGAGCCGCACTCCTACCGCACGCCCGGGGTCGCGCGGCCCCGCGAGCGCGAGCCGCGCAGCGATCTCGACGGCTTCGGCCGCCGCTGATCAGCGGCGGACGAGCCCGAGGAGCAAGCCGAGGCCGAGGCCGAGGCCGAGCGCCGACAGGATCGTGATCCAGATGTGCTCCTGGGCGGTCTCCTCCGCCTTGCGGCCCTCCTCCTTGAGGTCGTTCATCAGCTCGAGGGTGCGCTGCTCGAGCGAGCTGACCGCGTGGTTGATCCGGGCGTTGAAGGTGTCCTGTTCGGCCTTTGCCATGGGGGTCCTCCGGGTGTTGCCGGGCAAGACCGTAGCGCACCGGGCCGACGGAGCAAGGTTTGGCTGTGCCGCTTCACCCCGCCCGATGCGTGATACCCGCCCCGGCGGGGGACCGTTATTCCAACCGTCCTCGAGGAGGACGTCATGATCGTCGGTCAGGTGTGCAATCCCTTCGTCGTGACCATCGAAGTCGGGCAGAGCGTGTTCCAGGCGGCCAAGCTGATGCGCGTGCACCACGTCGGGAGCCTGATCGTGGTCGAGGACGCGGGGGACGGCCCCGAGCCACGCGGGATCATCACCGATCGCGACATCGTGATCGGGCTGGTCGCCAAGGAGATCACCGACCTGGAAAGCCTCGCCGTCGAGGAGGTGATCACTCAGTCGCTCGTCAGCGTCGACGAGACGGACACCCTGTCCGACGCGGCGGAGCTGATGCGCGAGAACGGCGTGCGACGCCTGCCAGTCACCGACGGCGAGGGCAAGCTCTCCGGGATCCTCACGCTGGACGACGCGCTCGGAGTCCTGACCGACGCCCTGGACGATCTGGTCGCCGTCGGGCTCGGCCAGAGCCGCCAGGAGCGGGAGCGCCGACCCTAGCAGCTAGCAGCCTCGGCCCACAGGGCGCCGCGCAGGTCGCCGGTGGCGTAGCCGGTGGCGTAGCCGGTGGCGCGATCGCGAGGGTAGCGCTCCGCGAGCAGCCCGCGGACGTCGGCCGAGATCGGGTCGGCCGGGCCGTGGCACACCAGGCACGGCGCTTCGACGGTGATCGGCAGAATCACCCGGGCCGACCGGCCCTTGGGGGTCTGCACCGCCTCGCGGTAGGGCTCCACGCCCTCGGCGGCGCGCTCCCCCTCGGACTCGAGCCACCCGGAGACCCGGGCGGCGCCCGCGTTCGTCGGGTTGCGCAGGCGCCGCGAGGAACGGCCCACCGCGACACCATCGCGCTTGGCGACCTCGGCGGTGAGGGTCTTCGCCTCGGTGCCGCACACCTCGGCCGCCTCGGTGGGGCCGCCCGCGCCCATCGCCGCGGCGGCGCGGGTCTTCAGGGTCTTGCCGAGATCCCTGGCGGCGGCCTCGGCGCGCGCGAGGGCGGCCGCGTCGGCGGTCGGGTCCGGCGCGATGGTGGCCGGCGCGGGGTCCTGGGGCGGGGTCGCGCCTCCGCACCCGAGGACGAGCAGGAAAAGCCAGGGTCGCACGGGAGACCTCCGCGATCGGGGGGACGTGTTCACTGTGAATGCTCGAAGAGGCCCGGACCAACCGCATGGTGACGGATGGAAGGTTGTGGTGGATTGCGCAGATGGTGTGCGAAATGCCCCTCCGTCAGGCGGCCCCCGTCGACAGACCGACGCCGGGTCCGTCAAATTCCTGTAGACAACGCCGACTTCCGGGGTGCGGCACGCGCATTGCAACGCCACTGAGCGCCATCCAGAAGTTCCAACAATGACGACCGAGACCTCCCCGTTTCCGATTCTCGTCGTGGACGACGAGGGCCTGATCACCAAGACGAACGACGCGGCGCGGCGCAGGTTCGGCCTCGTGACCGGAAGGCCGTGTGCGGATGTCGTGAACCTCTGCGACAACGAGCACCGCCGTGTCTGCCGCTACGGCTGCGCGCACTCGCTGCTCGCGGACGGCTCCGAGGTCCAGGACGTGCGGGGCACCCGCAACGGCGAGCCCTGGCGGGTCCTGTGCAACGACATGGGCGACGACGTGACGGTCATGATGATGCCGATGGGGGCCAAGCCGCGTCCCGGCGAGCACCTGACGGCCCGCGAGCAGGAGGTGCTCCAGCTCGTCGCGCACGGCTACACCGCACGGCGGATCGCGCAGCGCCTGACCTTGAGCCCGTCGACCGTGCGCACCCACGTCGAGCACATCCGCGACAAGCTGGGCTGCCGCACGCGCGCGGAAGCCGTCGCTCGGGCCCTGGGGCTCGGGCTCCTCGAAGACGCCTGAGAAGAAAGAGCCGCCGGTCCGTCATCGGGCCGATGTGGCGGTTCGAGGCGACGCCCTACACTGGCGTTGGAGGATGTCGAGGAGTTCGAAGAAGGCCATAATTGGATCGGACGTTCGTGTTGGTGCTCACGTTGGCTACGCACCCCGGCCCCCGGACTCCCCGACATCCACCTCTCCCTTCGCCCCGATGAACGCCGGCTCTGACCCGCCGGCAGCCACCGTGCCGGACGTGGTCCGAGCGGTGTCGCGTCCAGGTGGGTAGATCACGTGCGGGACCCTCTTCGGGGAAGGCGGCTCATGAGCCTGCGCGTTCAGTTCCTGACGAAGACCACTCGCTACGCGATGGCAGCGACGACCGCCCTGGCGGAGCTGCAGCAGGGGGAGCGGATCCCGAGCGCCGAGCTGGCCGAACGCACCCTGATCCCGCGGGCCTTTCTCGGCAAGGTGCTCACTCAGCTCTCCCGTGCCGGGCTGGTGTACGGCGTCAAGGGACACGGTGGGGGCTACTGCCTCGCCCGTGCGGCGGGGGAGATCCACCTGCTCGACGTGGTGGAGGCGCTACAGGAGGACGGGGAGGCCCTGCCCGCGACCTGCGCCCTCGGTGCGGTCGCCTGTGATCCGCTGCTGCCGTGTGCGCTGCACGATCGGTGGACCGAGATCCGCGGGGGAATGCGGCGCCTGCTCGCCTCGGTGACCGTCGCCGAGGCCGCGGCGGGGCACCTCGTGAGCGAGCGGGCCCTCCTGGCGCGCAGGGCCCGGGTATGACGGGATCATGCGATCTGCCACGACCTGTGATCCCGACGAGCTGCTGGAGCTGGTGCGGGCCGGTGACCTGCTGGCCCTGGACCGGATGACTCGCTGCTTCGGCGATCGGCTGCTCTGGTACGGCCGACGCTACTGTCGCAGCGAGGAGGAGGCCCACGACGCCGTGCAGGACGCGATGGTCGCTGCGGGCGAGCACCTGCAGGACTACCGCGGCGACGGCAGCCTCGAGGGCTGGCTGATCCGGATGGTCGCCCATGCGTGCAACCGCATGCGGCGCGGCCGCAAGAACGACCCGCACCTGCACGAGGTGGACGTCGACCTGCGCGACGAGTCCGACTCCCCCGAGGCGCGCACCTGGCGGGGCGAGGTGGCGGAGCTGCTCGGCGAGGTGCTCCTCGAGCTCTCCCCGGACGACCGGCTGATCGTGCTCCTCGCGGAGGCCGAGGGGTGGACCGGGCCCCAGATCGCCGCGGAGACAGGGCTGTCCCACGGCGCGGTGCGTGCGCGGCTCTCTCGGGCGCGCAAGCGGCTGCGGTCCGCACTCGAGGGGCGCCTGCAGATCTCGGAGCTCCCACGACTGTAACGATCGGGGGAGTTGGTGGCTCCAAGGAGATGAATCCCCTTACGGAGCAGATCATGAGCAACAACGTCGTCCACGTCACCCATTCCAGCTACCAGTCCGAGATCGCCGACTCCACGGTGCCCGTGGTGATCGACTTCTGGGCGCCTTGGTGCGCGCCGTGCCGCGCCATCGGGCCGATCCTCGAAGAGCTCGCCGCGCAATACGATGGGGCGGTCAAGGTGGCGAAGATCAACGTCGACGAGGAGCCCGAGATCGCCGGTGCCTTCGAGGTGCGGAGCATCCCCACCCTCGTCGCCGTCCAGGACAAGGCGATCGTGAACCAGGTGGTCGGCTTCCGCGGGCGTGGGCCGCTCGAGCAGCTCTTCGCCGACCTCGCGTCCACCGTCGCGGAAGCCAAGTGAGGGAGAACATGGAATACGGCAACCCGTCCTTTGGTCACACCCGCCGGCTGCCCGGCTGGACCTTCGGCGACGCGGTCCAGGCGACGCGCGACGCGCTGGCCACCCAGGGCTTCGGCGTGCTCACCGAGATCGACGTCGAGGCGACCCTGAAGAAGAAGCTCGACGTCGACATGCCCCACTACGTGATCCTCGGAGCGTGCAACCCGCCCTTCGCCCACCAGGCGCTCTCGGCGATGCCGGGGATCGGACTGCTGCTGCCGTGCAACGTGGTGGTGGCCGAGGAGGAGGGAGCCATCGCGGTGTCGACCATCGACGCGCGAGAGATGTTCAAGGTGGTGGATCTGCCCGAGGTGGCACCCATCGCCGAGCAGGTGAACGAACGTCTCGAGAAGGCGCTGGCGGCCATCGGGGCCTGAAGCAGAGGGGATGGTTACTCCGGGAGGGCTCGACCCGATCCGGAGGAGCCATGAACGACCGCGAGTTCTGGACGCAGGTATGGCTCGGTGGACGCACGGGCTTCCACCGGGACGCGGTGCACCCGGACCTGCCCGAGTACGCGGCGCGCTTCCTCGGAGGCGCGCCGCGTCGTGTGTTGGTGCCCCTGTGCGGCAAGTCCCTCGACCTCGTGTGGCTGCGCGACCACGGCCACGAGGTGGTGGGCGTCGAGATCGTGGAGCACGCGCTCGAGGCCTTCTGCGAGGAGCAGGGGCTCGGCGCCGAGGAGCACTCCGGCCCGCACGGTCGGGTGCTCCGGTCCCAGGGGCTGACCCTGGTGTGTGCCGACTTCTTCGCCATCGGACCGGAGGACGTGGGGCCGGTCGACCGCATCTGGGACCGGGCCGCGCTCGTCGCGCTGCCCCCCGAGCGCCGGATCGACTACGCCGCCCAAGAGCGGCGCCTGCTGGCGCCGGGCGGACGGATCCTGCTCAACGCCTTCGAGTACGACCCGTCGCAAATGAGCGGCCCGCCCTTCAGCGTGCCCCGCGACGAGGTGGCGGCGCTCTACCCGGGCACGACCGCGACGCTGCTCGACGAGGCGCAGCTCGGCGGGCACCCCGGCTTCGAGCGGCACGACCACTTCGTCGTGCACACCTGGCTGTTCGAGGCCTGATCAGCCGCGGATCAGCCCCGCGGGCGGGTAGAGCCCGAGGTACTCCCGCAGCGCCTGCTCGTCGCCGACGTGCTGGCGGCGTAGCGCCACCACGAAGTGCATGAGCAGATCGTCCAGGCGCACCTCGTCGAAGGCGAGCCGCCCCTCCTCGAGGCCCATGGCGATCACCAGCGCGGAGCGGCGCGAGCGGGTGCGCGCGAAGAACGCGCTCTTGCGCCCGGCGGCCACGTCGGCGAGCGCCGAGGCGGCGATGCGGCGGATCACGTCGCCCGGCGGCGCGTCCGCTCCGGCGTGCACGTCGACCCCGTCGGTCCGGAAGGCGAAGACCCAGCGGTCCGGGTCGCCCTCGGGGTAGACGATCTCCAGCTCGTAGCGGGCGCCGTGGTGCATGTAGGTGCTCGCGACCTCGTCGTCGTCGGGGCCGAGCTGTGCGAGCCACGGGGAGAGCGCGTTCTGCACGAAGCCCTGGGCGAAGCGGCGGAGGAAGTCGGGCTCGAAGCCGCTGTCGTTCGGGTCGGTGAGCGGCGGGATCGGCGCGGAGGCGTCGAAGTCGAGCTCGTGTCGGTCGTCCTGCACGGTGCGGGCGAAGGGCGAGTCGGCGCGGCGCATGGTGATCGTCCCGTCCTGCACGCTGATCGTGTCGCCGGGGAGGATGTCGGTGGTCTGCGCCTCCGGGTCGAGGCGGCGCAGATCGTCCATGAACCGCTCGCTGGAGATCGGAAACAGGTGCTTGTTCAGCCAACCGACCTCGTCGGCGAACCGGAAGCCCGCCGCGCCGGGGACCACGAGCCGGGCGCCGACGAACAGCGCGGTGAAGACGTTGTTGGCGTAGACCGCCGCCACGTCGTCGGTGCGGCTCTCGAAGAACGCGAAGTTCTGGCTCGCGTACATCGACAGGTGCACGTCCAGCTCCGGGACCAGCGCCCGGATCCGCTGCATGGACTCGGGGGTGAGCGGGCAGTCGACCTGGTCGAAGATCGACCCGGACGGGTCCTTGAAGATCGCCCCGTACTCGACCAGCTCGTCGCTGTAGGACGGCACGGGGATCACCTCGAGGTCGCCCAGGCGCTGCGCCTCGAAGGGCGCGAGGAACCGCAGGTCGGAGAACCCGAGGTCGGCTAGCCCGGCGGCCATCAGCGGGTCCTCGGGCAGCCAGATCGGCAGGGCCCGGTCCAGCCGGTCGAGGCTCGGGAAGTCGAAGTGGTCGATGTGCCGGTGGCTCAAGTAGACGGCGTCCAGCTCGGGGAGCTGGTCGATCGCCACCGCGCGCTTCGGGCACGAGGTCACCGCCCCCTGCTCGAAGGGGTCGAAGAACACCGGATCGGTGATCACGGTGCCGCCTGCGGTCTGTAGCACCCAGCAGGCGTGCCCCACGAGTGTCGCCTTCATCGGTCCTCCTTGGACGCCGGCGGGCGCCGAGGGTACCCGACGGGGGGGGCGTGTGCCACCGGAGGACGGGCTGCCCCAGCTCGATCCACTCGTGTAGGATGCCGGTCCCCCCAGCAGGAGGCTCCATGGCCACCGAGGAAGAGTTCAAGGCTGCCGCCGAGAAGGTGAACGAGCTGACCAAGCGCCCCGGCGACTTCGAGCTGTTGCAGCTCTACGGCCTGTACAAGCAGGCGACCGACGGCGACGTCTCGGGCAAGCGCCCCGGCATGTTCGACCTGAAGGGCCGCGCCAAGTACGACGCGTGGGCGCGGCAGAAGGGTCTGTCGGAGGACAAGGCGCGCGACCAGTACGTCGGCTTCGTGGAGCAGCTGATCGCGAAGTACGCCTAGTCCGCCTACTCCTCGCGCACCCGGCACCCGCCCAGGACCTCGCTGCACAGGATCTTGAGGTTGGTGCCGGTCTTCGTGGTGAGGGTGCCCGCGGCGAAGGGCTCGCCCCCCGGGTAGGTCGCCTCGATGTCGTAGGTGCCGGGGGGGACGTTGCCCGGCACCTTCGTGTGTTGGCCGCCCTGGACCAGGGTGACCGTGGCCGAGCCCGCGACGTCGACGCGGCTGCCCGAGGTGGGGGCGGGCGTGGGGCTCGGTGCCGGGGTGGGC
>Ga0114931_10005482_pt1 | contig 15664 bp, 16 predicted proteins | sample 2SBtaG_FD_89579 | JGI IMG/M metagenome (GOLD analysis project Ga0114931, IMG submission 89579) | Deep subsurface microbial communities from Kolumbo volcano to uncover new lineages of life (NeLLi) - 2SBTROV14_V59a metaG | ecosystem: Environmental > Aquatic > Marine > Volcanic | place: Kolumbo...
CTACGCTCGCTCAATTTCGGAGCAAGCTCCGAGGTATTGAACCTGTAGTTTCTGCGCTCTTTCGGAAATGTAAACCTTCGCTTTGCTCGGCTTCCATTTCACTCTCTCGCTTGAAAATAAATTCTCGCGACTAATTGCGCGGTCGCGCAATTAGTCGCGAGAATTTTCAGATCCTTTACTTTAATTTTTGAGTGTATGTTCCGCTAAAGGCATACAGACAAAAAAAATGAGGATTGAAACAAATAGAATTTATTACGAATAAAGCAAATCGATCTATTTATTTCATCCGTCAGCTGACGAACCGGATCACTTCACTTTGTTCGCAATAACGTAATTTTTTAAAAAAATAAAGGCTCCCCCCGATGCAGACGACGACCTCCCTCCAGGGGCGGATAGGCGCTATGCTCGCTCAACTTTGGGAGAAGCTTTAGAGGTATTCTTAGATCTAAAATCTAAATTTTCTTACACTCAAAAGATCCCATGCAAGATTAAAACTTTCAAAATTGGATCAGTTGGAGACGCAAGTGAAGAGTTTACCGCACAATATGCCATGCGAAATAAAGGTTCCCCGATGCAAGCATGCGGGGTATTACGCCGACCTCGCTACGCTCGCTCAATTTCGGAGCAAGCTCCGAGGTATTGAACCTGTAGTTTCTGCGCTTGTTCGGAAATGTAAACCTTCGCTTCGCTCGGCTTCCATTTCACTCTCTCGCTTGAAAATAAATTCTCGCGACTAATTGCGCGACCGCGCAATTAGTCGCGAGAATTTATTTTCAAGCGAGAGAAATTGAGTCATAGTTACTGCTACGGCGAAATGAACGAGCAGCTTTTAACGACGGAGTGTGCCAAAATATTAAGTTTTAAGAATTTCGAAGTTTGATACTTTGGACTAAGCCCAAGGCAATGAAAAGTGACAGCAAAGAAGACCCCCCGTAACTAAGGAACGGGAACGTGATCCCAGTCACCGGCATTATCCCTAGATTCATCCCGGCGTTTATTATTATCTGGACAAATATCCAGCTGACCACACCGACGCAAAAAAGCCTAGCAAAGTTGTTATCCGCCGACATCGCTATTTTTATTATCCTCCACAAAATAACCGACAAAAGCGCAAATATAAAAACAATGCCAACAAGCCCGAACTCTTCGGCGATCGCCGCAAACATAAAGTCGGTATGGGCTTCGGGTAAGAACCCGAACTGAACCTGAGAGCCCGCTCCAAGTCCTCTTCCAAAAACTCCTCCATCACCAACTGCTGTCATCGACTGAATAACATTGTATCCCGCCCCCTGCGGGTCGGCGTAAGGATTTAAAAATGTCATTATTCTGTCCTTCTGGTATTCTTTAAAAACATTTACCCAGGCAAAAACAGAAAGCGCGACACCGGATAAAAACAAAAAGGCTAGGTGTTTTTTTGATATTCCTGAAATAAGCATCATAAAGATCCAAACTCCCATGATAACAATAGCGGATCCAAGATCCGGCTGCAAAAGAACCAAAGCTAATGGAATCCCTATATAAATACCGGAAATGACAACGTGAGAAAACCTATATATCTCAACATGTCTTTGAGAAAAGTATTTTGCCAGAAGGATTATCAAGGCTATTTTTACAAACTCGACCGGCTCTATGGAAAAAGATCCTATCTTTATCCAGGCGGAAGCGCCCCTGATGTCACTTCCTATAAAGAGAACCAGTACAAGCAAGACCAAAGAAAGCGCATAAAATATCATAGCCGCATATGAGTTCGTCTTGAAAAATCTATAATCAAAAAAGGTCGCTAAAACCATCAAAACAAGTCCAAGTCCAAAAGCGATCAACTGCTTTGAGAGAGCAAGGGACATTGTTGGATCATTTTGAGATATGGCAAAAAGCTCCAGTATCCCAAAAAATACCAAAAACAAAACGGAACCAAAAAGAACCCAGTCCACTTTTTTTAATTTAGATACTGCGCTCATCTTAATATATTAGCATCGTCAAATACATTTGCGGATGCCTCCATATAGATTTTACTTACATTTCCCTCCACCTTCGAGAACCACGGAACCACAACATCTCTCCTTTCAGTGGCTCTTAGGTTATTTATTTTTGTTTGATTTACAGCTATCGGTTTGTCATTGCTATCAAGAAGAATAACAACAACGTCAACATCAACAAAAGAATAGTTTGTTTGATTTTCAATAACACCTGTTGCTTGAGAATCTACCGGTGATCCGGGAATGGAAACAGACTCGTATTTTTTAGAGAATATTGGAAGTTTTATAGTGGATCTTATCTGTTCTTGCCAATTTATGGGCTCCACATCAAATTTTACAAAAGATGGTATCTGACTTACATCCAAATTACTTTCTAAAATATGCTTTGTCTCACCGGCCAAAATATAACTTCTTCCCTTCTTTTCTGATATGAAATTTCCACCTTGATCATAGAATTTAAAACTATATCTTATGTTACCGGAACCATAACCTGAATTTGGATTTTTCACCTCGGCAAAAACATCGTATTTACCCCCAAAGAATAAAATATCTGAAGACAGAACCTCTAGATCATCAAAGTAGGTGTCTACACACTGAGAGCAAGAACCTCCGCAATCTATCTTTTCTTCATCTTGATTTAAGATTCCGTCATAACAAGTTGGATCGGTCTTTTGGGATAAAAAAAGAAAAACAAGTCCCGATAATACAAAAAAAGAAAAAATAACTCCAATGGTCAACTGCCTTTTTAGTCTGTATTCCATATATTTACTCTAAGATATTCTTTAACTTATTATAACCCTCTTGCCCCCAATCTGAAATTTTATTGATAATATCAGATGTTTTTCCGGGAGCCTCATTTGATATATTTTCTATAACGCTTTGCTGTTTGTCGGTAAGTTCTTTTATCTTAGCTGAAAAATCACTTATATTTTGCTTAGCTTCTTCCGCCTTTTTTATATCAGAATCAACTCTATCCGCAAGATTATTGTAATCATCCATAAGCTCTTGGGCCTTTTGTTGGGTCAGGTCTTTTTTATCTTGAAGTTTTTGAAGTTCAGCCAGCCTTTCATCAAGAAACTTAAGCTCAAGCTTTATTTTTCCATCATCGGAAAATGTTAAAAGATTCAACTGCAACCACTCCCAAGATTTATCCAATGAATACAATACATCTCCGGGTACGTAACCCGCAGAATTTTCGTCTGTGTTACCGCCAATTCCGAAAATAGAAAAAGCAAAGAAAATAAGAGTAACAATTATTAGTGTAAAAACTAGTTTTATCATAGTTATATATTAAAGAATACCAATTTTCAAGTAAAAAAGCAAAAGACGCCCTTATCGGGCGTCTTTTTACACAATCCTCGCAATGACCTACTTTCTCATAGCCTTGCGCTACAATATCATCGGCGGTGCACAGCTTAACGACTCTGTTCGAAATGGGAAGAGGTGGTTCCTATGCCCTATGGTCACGAGGAAAAATACTGAGTGATCAGTAACTGGTGATCAGTAATTGATAATTTTATTACCAGCTACCGGTTACTAGTTACTGCTCACTGACCTTAATAACTGGATACAGTAAAGTTACTCTAATAAAATAATCATATTTTATTTTTCGAAGTTATCTTTCAAAGAAAAACTTCATTCTCTTTCATGTTTTTGTGAATCGGCCTATTAGTATTGCTCGTCTGAACGCTTTACAACGCTTACAACTACAACCTATCAACGTGATAGTCTTTCACGGGCCTATAGGATTACTCCAACGAGACCTTATCTTGGGTTATGCTTCGAGCTTAGATGCTTTCAGCTCTTATCATGACCGAACTTAGCTACCCGGCAATGCTCCTGGCGGAACAGCCGGTACACCAGAGGTCCGTTCCTTCCGGTCCTCTCGTACTAGGAAGAACTCCCCTCAAGTCTCTACGCCTACAGCAGATAGAGAACCAACCTGTCTCACGCTTAATATTTTTCCTTCATTACTGAAGGGATCGGACTATACCATATTCCCAATGCAAAATTGGGATACTGACGTCTTGACACTCACTTATACTGTGAAATGCCCTCTCCACTTAAGGATCAGTCTCTACGGGGTCAATAACTTTTCTTTTCTCAAAACCTTTTCCACATACTTTGCGTCATTCTTTCTTTTCTTAGAGTAATTCATGAAGTAGAACTTATCAATTTTCCCAGCAACATCCAAAAAATCTTTAGAATTTTGAATATTCTTCTTAGACTCCAAAATATCAAGCATTAAAGATGCTTGCTCTTTTTTTAATCTGAGATAAGGGTGAATATTTTTAAGAACAAATTCTATATCATTAACTTTACTAAATATATATTCTGCTATTCCATCTTTTCTCACTCTTATATATCCATGGTTTGTTAACTTTTGAATTTCTTCAAAAAATTTTATTCCTTTATTAATAGACTGATATAGAACGACATACGCTATAATTTGAAATTTATAACGATAAGTTGAATTTGGCTTTAATTGCACGTAGATACTTCCATCTCCGTCAATAAAACCTGCTATATAAGCGCTATCTAATTTTGATAAATTCATCTTCAAAAAAGTTACGACTTCCCTCGGTATTATCCTAACATACGACAGGTTATTTCGCAATTATTGTTAGGACTTCACCGATATGAGTCAGTTTTTTCAATCCCGATTACTCGGGAAAGCCGCCGTTTTATTGCAACACAATGTTGACGGTTTGAACCCAGCTCGCGTACCACTTTAAACGGCGAACAGCCGTACCCTTGGGACCTTCTCCAGCCCCAGGATGTGATGAGCCGACATCGAGGTGCCGAACCTTGCCGTCGATATGAACTCTTAGGCAAGACCAGCCTGTTATCCCCGGGGTAGCTTTTATCCGTTGAGCTCCGCACTTTCTACTAAGTTACGTCGGATCACTAAGTCCTGCTTTCGCAACTGCGCGACTCGTAGGTCTTGCAGTAAAGCCAGCTTATGCCTTTACACTATCAGTCCGATTTCCATCCGGACCTAGCTGACCTTAATGAACGCCTCCGTTACCATTTGGGAGGCTAGCGCCCCACTAAAACTGTCTACCAGCCACTGTCCCCATAGGGTTTTGCCCTACAGGTTAGTGTTTAAAATACAAAAGAGTGGTATTTCACTGACGACTCCATGTCGCCCGAAAACGACACTTCAAAGTCTCCCACCTATGCTACGCAATCATAGCTCAAACACAATAACAAGCAACAGTAAAGCTCCCGGGGTCTTTCTGTCTAGCTGCAGGAAGAGGGCATCTTCACCCCCACTGTAATTTCACCGAGTGATTCGTTGAGACAGTTCCCAAGTCGTTACGCCATTCGTGCAGGTCGGAATTTACCCGACAAGGAATTTCGCTACCTTAGAACGATTATAGTTATCGCTGACGTTCACCGGCGCTTCGGGCCGCCGCAATATGGATAAATCCATATCACATTGACCGTTAACGTTCCGGCACTGGTCAGGCGTCACCCCCTATACATCCTCTTACGAGTTAGCAGAGAGCTGTGTTTTTGATAAACAGTCGCCTGGGATACTTTCGCTGCGGCCTTACTTTAAGAAACTGGATTTTGAGGACAAGCGCGCGCTCCGCGCGCTTGTCTATGGTTAAATTAAGAGATCATATTGGCTGAGGCGCAGCGGGATTCAAACCCACAACCCCTCCAATGGCCATTGGAGTGTTCTAACCGGCCCTTTGTATTGTTTCTTGATTGGTCTTCTTCAGCAAACCAATAAGTACAAAAGACACTTTGAACTATACCTCACCAATATGATCTCGAAAAACGATGGAAGAGATCTTCCTTTTTTACGAATATGCTTACGGTTGGACGGTTCGCATACCCAAAGAAAGACCTCCTCCAAACTGGTCGGGAAAATACCGAACTTATTCATATAAATTTAGGATATCTAATCCTAATAGAACAAGCCCTTATCGGTATATCGGCATTCCCCGATAAAACTCAAAATCCAGCTTCCCAAATAAGGCAAGCCTTATCGCTAACTTACGGCTGCTTTTTTGCCGAGTTCCTTAACGAACTTTCACTCGTTCACCTTGGTCTTCTCGACCTATCTACCTGTGTCGGTTTACGGTACGTTCACATTGAACATATTCTTAGAGGTTTTTCTCGGTCGCTAGCTCAGTCAAATTGGCGAAAAAGATCACCTTTTCTCAACTCTTGGGATCGCAATTGAATGCAGTTTTCCGGATTTGCCTGGAAAACTCCCTTAAGCAAAGAACGTAAATCCAATAATACGCTTAACTTACTTAGCCACGTCACCCCATCGATCTTCAACATGGTGCAGGAATATTAACCTGCTGTCCATCAGCTACGCCGTTCGGCATCGCCTTAGGTACGACTAACCCTTGGTTGATTGACATTGCCAAGGAAACCTTAGATTTTCGGTGTACTAGACTTTCACTAGTATTGCGGTTACTTATGCCAACATTCTCACTTCCTGACGCTCCAGCATGGCTCACGCCAACACCTTCACAGCAGACAGGAACGCTCCCCTACCACATCGTCGCATCTCGCTACGCTCGATACTTGATCTAAGATTTAAGATTGTTGATTTATGAATTTACTCTAAATTTAAAATAAATCACAAATCTGAAATCACAAATCATAAATTCGTATCAAGCAAAGTGAGATACGACGACATCCACAATTTCGGTAGCAAACTTAGCCCCGGTACATTTTCGGTGCAAAATCTCTAAACTAGTGAGCTATTACGCACTCTTTAAAGGATGGCTGCTTCTAAGCCAACCTCCTAGCTGTTTAAGAAATTTCACCGCCTTTAATCACTTAGCTTGCATTTAGGGACCTTAATTGGTGGTCAGGACTCTTTTCCTTTTGGCCATGGAGCTTATCCCCCACAGCCTGACTCCCAAGCTATATTGAGTGGAATTCGGAGTTTGATTGGGCTAGACAGCTTGCGCCATTCTAGCTCATCCAGTGCTCTACCTCCACTCATAAACACTTGAGGCTATACCTAAATATATTTCGGGGAGAACCAGCTATTACCAGGTTCGATTAGCTTTTCACTCCTTACCACAAATCATCCAAACGTGTTGTACAGCGTACTGGTTCGGGCCTCCCTTTGATCTTACTCAAAGTTCACCCTGTTCATGGTAAGCTCACCTGGCTTCGGGTCTTACACATACTGCTCTAGACTTGCCACTTAATAATTCTTTCTGCTGCAATTTATATTTTTCTGCTACGCAAACCTCATCGCTCGTCAATGAATAATAATTCACTTCCTTGCGCTTTGGCTTGCTCGCTACGAAAAATAATAATTTCGCTAAGAAAAATTATTAAGTGGCAAGTCTGATCGCCCTTTTAAGACTCGGTTTCCCTATGCCTTCCCTCATAAAGAGGTTAAACAAGCAATATATGTAAACTCGTTGGCTCATTCTCCAAGAGGCACGCAGTCACCCACGCATCTCACTATGCTCGATCGCGAATTTTTAATTTTGAATTTCCAATTTTGATTGAATTTCCAATATTTTAATTTTAAAAATTCATTAATTCAAAATTGATTCGAAATTCAAAATTCTTAATTCAAAAATTCGTATCGAATACAATGAGATGCGCAAGCTCCTACTAATTGTAAGTATATAGTTTCAGTTCTATTTCACTGCCCTCACCGGGCTACTTTTCACCTTTCCCTCACGGTACTTGTTCACTATCGATCACAAAAAGTATTTAGCCTTAGGAGTGTAGTTCTCCCAGATTCCTACGGGGTTGTCTTTCCCCGCAGTACTTAGGAATAAATACTCAGAGTGTTTGTTAATTTTCATTTACGGGACTATTACCCTTTATAGTTGTCCTTTCCATGACAATTCAATTAAAAAACAAATCTTTTTTGACTCTGCTTTAAGTAAACTTAAAGACGCATTTACCCTGCAACCCTTAAATGCAAGTAATAAAACTAAACAGATAAGTTTAGGCTTCTTCCTCTTCGCTCGCCGCTACTAAGGAAATAACAATTGTTCTCTTTTCCTCCGGTTACTGAGATGTTTCACTTCACCGGGTTCGCTGCTTCTGATTTTAACTCAGAGCTATCTTGGCATTACCCAAGATGGGTTCCCCCATTCGGAGATCTCCGGATCAAAGGTCGCTTAACACCTCCCCGAAGCTTATCGCAGTCACGCCACGTCCTTCATCGCCTTTTTGTGTCTAGGCATCCACTATATACCCTTACATTCCGCAAAAACATGAAAGTTAAAGATTCTAACTTTTGTCTTCTTATATTTTCGATGAAATTATCTTCCTACTAAACAAAAAAATTATTTTATTTGAAGATAACTTTACTGTATTCAATTATCAAGGTCCAGACAAAAACATCAAAAATATTTTTTGCCTTATTAGAAGTATCAAGTTTTGATCCCTCTAATAAAACAAAAAAAACGCTTCGTAATGAAGCGCCGACAAACGAGGCATAAGCCAATGTCCTTTTAACGCTTCCTTGGGTTATGAAATTGTGCTTTTTTTATTACCATTTGATAAGGGATATATTATATGAAAAAAGTTTTATTGTCAACAGTTTTGGATTTAAGATTTGAGATCGATGATCTAAGATTTAGAATACCCTGTTTTCTTGATTAAAATAATGTTACTTTTCACGCCAGAATCTCAATAAAGGTTTCCCAATATAGAGCTACTATGTGGTGTATTATGATGACCCTCCTCCTGAAGCGGACGGCGCTACGCTTGCTCAATTTCGGAGCTTGCTCCGAGGTATTGAACCTGTATTTTCAGTGCCTGCCTTCCGGCAGGCAGGCTCGCCAGAGACGGACGGGTTCAAAAATGTAAAGCTTCGCTTCGCATTTTACTCACTCGCTTGAAAATAAAAACAAGCAACGATGAAAGCGTGTACAAAATAGGCTAAATTATTTTTTTCATGTATTTTAAATCTCAAAAACCAATTTTGTATGTTCGTTCTTATTCACCACTTTATCTAATGTTTTTAACATTAGAAATTCTACTTAACAAATCCTTCAATGCCAAACCGACAAATGTTCCAAAAAAATAGATGCTACCCACAAGAAAAACTCCTGGCAAAAGAGACATAAATATTCTTGCCGTTTCTTTGAAAAATAGAATGCTTGCAAAGTGTATTTGGTCAAATAATATTGAAATGCCGTAGGAATATATGAAGATGAAAGCAAATATTAGAGCATCAAAGAAAAGCTCCGCCATTATGCTGTTTTTTAAAAACCTTTTTTTAAAGCTCCAAAATATATACGGCAATATAATTAAAGTTGGTATTATCATATATAACCACTCAAATGCAGATATGGAAAGAAAAAATGATGTTATAAATAAAAGGACAAGAACAAAACATAAAGAAAGAAAAATAAATGGATAATTATTTTTAGATAGCTCTTGATCTTTTTTTGATGCAAGTTTTTTAATAAAGACCCATAAAACACCTAAAACAAAAACAGACCAAAATAAATAACTCCATGAGATATCATAAATTACTTTTGTCATGACAAAAAAGAATGCGAATATTGAATTTATGATTATAGTTTTATTCATTTTTATATTTTTTATTTAAAAAAACCTCGCTGAAAATACTGACCAGCGAGGTCTTGTTTTACTTTTGTTTTCTTGCTTCTTTAGGATCGTACTTCACAGTGTCCCAAAAAGATTGAGGAAGGTCAGGATTATCATAGGCTTTTTGATTCATTTGCCCTATCCACTCTATCCTTGGCTCATCAAATACCTGCCCATCTTCACCATTTACCCAAAAATGCTCTCCATTCATTGTGAATTCATGAAAGGGGTGTCTATAAGTATTTACTCCATACCAATTGAGCTGAGGGTGAGGAGCCATTACTATAGCATATCCGTTATGACTGATATTTGATTTCTCAACACCTATATCTTTAAGATACTCAGAAAGAATCTCTTTTGCTCCAGATTCATCTATCTTGGGAAATGGAGCGTCAAGATCTCTTTCACTTTTCTGCATCTGTTCAAGAGTTATCCCCGTTGGACCTATGCCCGGTTTGAATGCTGCAGAGGTTGGTGAATTACCATTCCAGCCTATATATTCCAACCCAGATTCATTAGTTTCCGTCACATGAAATCCAGATATTGCAGTTATCTTATTACTGACATTATCCCTCATAACAATAACATACTGATCTATAAATTTTTTATTTGTATTCTTGAGAGGTATAATTTCAGCAGGGTAACTATTAAAATACTCAAACTCCATATCTTCTTGATAAGACTCCAATAGAGCATTGTAAGCTTTATCTTTAAAATCTTCTAATGAAGCTGCCGTAAAATAGAAATCCCTATCCTTACAAAGCTCTTTCCCATTAACTTCAACTGTATAGGTGTAACATCTCTTATCTGCTTTTACATTATCTATACACACCCTGTCTGCTCCTTTTCCGATATAGTTCCTGCACTCTTCTTTTTCTTCAGCCAAAGTATCGCTCATATTAGCTGATTTTTTTTCATCTGTAATGTCTGGTGAGACCTGCGACATTTTTTGCTGTATAATATCTTGGACAAATACCTCGTCTTTTGTTTCATCTCTTGCAGAATCTGCAAAAAAAGCTATCACAAACACGCTCCCCAAAAGCAATGCTATAGAAAAAAATGCTGAAATTTTAAACTTTGAGTATTTCATGTTATCTCCTTTGAATTTGAAAAAAGAAACAAGCAAGGCAAAGCTTTGCCTTGCTTGTTTTTAATTTTAACACAAACTAAGCTTAGTTTGTATGAACTACATACTGGTATGCTCCGTAATCCAACGCAGACCACCGAGGAGCTCTTCCGCTAAAGAAATTGTAGTTATAAACTTTACTGCCGTAATACAGAACACTGTAGCTCCCTGCATAACTTGAATTTTGAAGAGGATCAAGCACCTTTACCCAGTTGAGATTATAACCTGAAGCAACATCAGCAGAATATATCAAAAACCAGTGTCCGCCTATTCTGGTTACATTCCCACCAGCATCAACAACATTACCTGGAACAGCCACTCTGCGACCATACATCAAATTTACAGCCACACCACCTTCTGCATTATCTTGATTCCATGCTTCGGAGTAATAAAACACCTTATTGTAGCCAGCAAGATACCCAGCATGCTTATTTAGTATCTCTGCCATTTCCCCGGCATTTGTATTCCAGTAAGATAATGAGGAAAATAAGGTGTCAGGAACCTTTTTTACTTTTTTAAGAGCAAGGTATTATTGGTCTCAATGCAGGGAGATTATATTGAGACTGTTCACGCACAACGCTATGATTGTGAAATGATATGTTTTCTACAGGGCATTCCTGACACCTTTTCCACATATTTTTTTAGATTGCCTGAGATACCCAATTCCGTAAAGCGTTATTTAAAACTTTTTGCCATTATTAATTTTTTTCTTTCAAAACAGCACCAAACAAGAATCCAAGAAAATAAAATATTATTGGAAATATAACGAAGAAAATTGATGCTTTTAAATCTCCCAAATCCTGATTTAAAGAGATTAATGGAATAGAGCTATAGTCTTTATAAAAAAAATCTTTATTTAAGAGTAAAAGCCATAAAAATACACAAAATAAAACATTACTAAAAAGTACTGCTTCTATTTTCTTTTTATTAAAAAAAATAATAGCCGCAGCAAAACCAGTAAGAATTATAAAAAGAAAAGTTGACAATGAGAAAGCATCAATATTCTTAAAAATAAAAAATAGAAATAGAAAAAATAAACCTACATTGAATATAATTATTTTTATAAAAAAATCATTTAATAAGTTTTTCATTTGAAATTTTAATTTAATTAAAATTAAACAAGCAGAAGCAGATTTCTGCTTCTGCTTGTTAAGACAACTAGCGGTACCAAATAAATACACTACTACTTACGATACCTATACCACCTGCAGCAAACACGCCGTTATCGCCAATACACAAGCTTTTTGGATTTCCACACAATGACAATCCCGTTAGGTTGCTTCCATACAACTGGTAAAAAACAAAATTTATCCAGTTATTATATGAATACCAACGAACCCTATCGGGATCAACATTCCATGAAGGATAGTAATCCAGCCTGTATTCGGCATCACTTGGATCTTCATCACAATACCAGTCATAAGCCCAAGAAGATGCGTATGTGGCGCCAGAACCCGCTATAGAGGTTTCAACATCTTGTCTACAACTACCCGTAGTCAGAGCTGAAATTGTTCCACCACTACTAGCCACAGAAGAGCAATTTGTTGATATGTCTAAAACATGAGCATAGAAATTCTTTTGAAAAGATTTTCTATTTTCATGTAAAAAATTTTCAATCGCTCCTCGCTCCGCCCCAGCAGACATAGCAACCTCAATCTCCACAGATTCAAACTCATCATAACTCAGAGATTTGATGAACTCTTCAGAAAGCTCGTTGTTCACAGCTTTTTCCGCAAGAGCTTTAGCATCAAATGTCGGTGATGCTGCAACAGCGTCATTTAAAAGAACAAATACCGGCAACACCAGCATTATCGCAAAAAATACACTTTTCATCAACTTCATCTTTTTCTCCTTTTTTGCAAAAACAAAAGAACTAAAAGTTACCGGACCATCCGGCAACCAAAACCACTATATCATTTTTCTTGGGGGGGGGTGCAAGTTTTTTATTGGGGATAAATATTAATTCATGCAATCATTCAAAGAAATTTAAAAAACGCAACCAAATTGACGACCGTCAACTTGGTTGCGTTTTTGGTTTTACTGACTCATTTTAATATTCAATTTAAATATTTTAAATATAGAAAGCCGGCTAAAAATTTTACCAAGTAATTGACGGTCGTCAATTACTTGGTAAAATTAATCAAATCTCCAAAACCAGCTTCGGATCTTCTTTCTTGTTAACTGTTTTATCTAACGCTACCAGTATCGGAAATTCATTTGCTCTGTCGCCCAATATTCCCAAAACAACAGAAAGCGAGTTTGTTCCTTCGCTCGTTGCGTCTTTTTCTCCTTTTGCTATCTTGCAACCGGTGCAGAAGTTGTGCGAGCATTCGGAAAATCCTGTCGCTATCAGGTCGCCAAGTCCAGCGACAGAAAAGGCTGTTTCTTTTTTCCCACCCAATATTTCTATTATTTCTGACATCTCTCCTACCGCCTTTGCGGCTATATAGCCCTTTCTGTTGTCAGTAGATCCTAAACCGTCCACCATTCCTAAAAGAAGCGTATAAATATTTTTCAAAACTCCGCAAAGCGCTACTCCGTATACATCAGAAGAATATTCCAATTTTGTATTTGAACCCTCAAAAAGCGGTTTTATTTTTTCAAACACTTCTTCGCTTTCCGAAGCCACCACTCCGGCGCTAAAATTTCCCGCCGCTATCTCTTCCGCTATCATCGGTCCGCCTAAAAGAGCAAATTTAAACACACAGGTTTCACCTGTGTGTGAATCTGTGCATGAAAATTCTTTCAAAACCTCCTCCATTGTTTTTTTAGTAGCTTTTTCTATACCCTTTGAAAGACAAACGACAATAGCCTCCTTTTTCAAAGATTCAGATGCTGCTGCCAAAGCCTCCCGCACAGCCCAAGAAGGAATACATAAGAACAAAAAGTCGGCATCAGAAACAACTTCCGAGAGCTCTTTTTCCGCCGGCATCTTTGAAACATCTTTATCCCAATACTCAACAAGGTCAGTATTTTTTTCAAAAACACCACCCAATGCTTTTCCAATTTCCCCTGCACCAATTATTGCTATTTTTTGCATAAAAATTTTAAGATTCTAATCCTACTATCTTCTCTATTCTCCTCTTATGTCTCTCCTCATCCGAAAATGGAGTTTTTAACCATAAGTCCACCGCGTTTTGAGCTTCTTCTTGAGAAAGGAATCTTGCACCCAAAGAAAGTATGTTTGCATCGTTGTGCTCGCGCGAGAGTTTTACGATATCTTCCGGACCGCCGTAGTAGACCGCCGCTCTTATGCCTTTTATTTTGTTAGCTACGATAGCCTCGCCTTGGCCGGAACCGCCCAAGATGATACCCTTTGAACCCACGTCACCCGCCACCGCCAAAGCCGCTTTTGAAATAAAGTCCGGATAGTCGTCATTTTCGTCATAGACAAAATCACCAAATCCCTCTACATCGTAGCCCTCATTTTTTAAATACTCTTTTAATTTTTCTTTCATCTCAAACCCAGCATGGTCTGAGGCAAAATATATTTTCATGAGGTTATTTATTCTTGTTCTTTTTTCTTAAAGAGTTAAATTCTTCTATGGTCAATCCAACTCTTTTTATTTGAGTAGCAAGAAGACCAGGTGCAAGCTCTTTATGATTTGGAATACTAAGCGGAGGATATCCTGCTTTATTACTATATAAAATTATATGGCTTCCCTCTTGGTGACTTACAAAATAACCAATTTTCTCAAAAACCTTTACCGCTGCTTTGCCTGAAATATTACTTAGTCTTCCCATGGGCTTAAATTTTTATTTCCACAAAATTAGAACCTACAACATCAAGAGGCGCGGTTTGATGATGTTTTTTGAGAGCTTTAACATAACCACGAGCCGCCTCTTTTATATTTTTGAGAGCCTCTTCTTTGGTCTTTCCCTGTGACATACAGCCCGGCAAAGACGGACATTCCGCAACAAATCCGTTATACTCAAAATCATATTGTAAATTTATAAAAAGTTTCATAAATTAATAAATAGATACTTATTCCTAAGACACAAGCTCAAAAACCTGCTGCAGACTTTTCATCATCTCAGCTTGAGTTCTGCCATCTGCATAACATCCCGGTACAGAAGGTACATATCCAACAAAAACACCATCTTCATCCTGTTCTATATAAACTGTGAAATAATTGTTCTTTTTCATGTTTTTATACTATCACAATCCTCAACATCACTCAACTTCAACCTCAAATCCTCCAAAGAGATAAATCCCTTAGCGCTTTTTTCAAGTTTTATTAACTCCTCCGCATCTATAAAATCTTCAATATTTTCCATAGCTTTCTAATTTATAAAATTTATTTTTTCACTCAAAGAAAAACTCCCCAAGCAAGAAGTAAAAACTTTCAATTTTAGATGAAGACTCCTCCAGAGGCGGACAGGTGAGACAAAAGCTGCGAGAGTAAGCGAGCCGTACTTTTAGTACGGTAAGGTAAGCGAGCAGCTTTTAACGAAGGTATTCGCTAAAAATGAAAGTTTATAAAAGCTCTGATGCTCTAACCACATGCTCCACAAGCGAGTAGGTGTACCCCATTTCGTTATCATACCAAGAAAGCACCTTCACCAAATCACCATCCACCACCTTAATAAAATCAAGATCGACTATTGCCGCGTAATTTGTTCCTATTATGTCAGAAGACACAAGCTTCTCTTCTGTTGCCATAAATATACCTTTCCATCTTTCCTCTTCTGCAGCTTTTTTAAATATTTCTTTTATCTCCTCAACTGAGGTTTCTCTTGCTGCTACGAAAGTAAAGTCAGCGACAGAGCCGGAAATGACAGGAACTCTTAAAGCTATACCATCAAACTTTCCTTCAAGCTCTTTAACCGCTTTTGTGACGGCAATAGCTGCTCCGGTAGATGTTGGTATTATATTTTGAGCTGCCGCTCTCCCCCTTCTCCAGTCTTTCGCATCCGGTCCGTCAACAAGCTTCTGAGTAGCGGTGTATCCATGAGTTGTATTTAAAAATGCTTTTTCAACCCCTATGGTCTCTGA
>Ga0114931_10005483_pt1 | contig 15662 bp, 15 predicted proteins | sample 2SBtaG_FD_89579 | JGI IMG/M metagenome (GOLD analysis project Ga0114931, IMG submission 89579) | Deep subsurface microbial communities from Kolumbo volcano to uncover new lineages of life (NeLLi) - 2SBTROV14_V59a metaG | ecosystem: Environmental > Aquatic > Marine > Volcanic | place: Kolumbo...
ACCGCCGAGACCTTGTCCTTGAAGGTGTCCAGGTAGTCCAGCGGCAGCCCGTAGAAGCCGATCACCACCAGGTAGCTGACGATGTTGGCGTTGCTGTCGATGCGCAGTGGGAAGCCACCGGTGAGGTTCTTCTGGGCGGCCTCCAGCTGCGCCTCGGTGGGACCCTTGGCGACATACGCCGCCAGGGTATCCCGGGCGACCTCGATGGCCTTGTCGGCCTGGTCGGCCCGGGTCTGAAGGTTGAGTTCGAACGGACCCTCCACGGCCAGGGGTATGAAATAGGAATAGACGCTGTAGGAGAGCCCGCGCTTGATACGCACCTCTTTGACCAGGAGTGAATTGAGGCCGTTCCCCCCCAGGATGTGGTTGCCCACATAGAGCGGGAAGTAGTCCGGATCGCCGCGGCGCACACCCAGCTGACCCAGGTAGACATGGGCCTGCTCGGAGGGGAAGGGGGTGCGGATGGTCCTGGCGGCCGCGACCGGCCGCGGGCTGGGCAGCGGGGGTGCGGCCAAGCCCTGGGCCAGGGGACGGCTCAGCTGTTCGGCGAGCGCCTCGGCCTGGGGCCGTGCCAGGGCCCCGACGATGGCCAGGATGCCGTTGCGGGCCACGAAGTAGCTACGGTAGTGGCCCTTGATCAGCTGCGGGCTGAGGGCGTTGACCGACTCCGGGGTGCCGATCACCGGATGGGCATAGGGGTGGTCCCCGTACAGGGCACGGTAGAAGGCCTTGTCCGCCACGTCGCCGGGTTCCTGTTCCTGTTTGCGCAGGGCCACCAGGGTGATGTTGCGGATCCGCTCGAAGGCCCGCTGATCGAAGCGCGGCGCACCGGCGACGGCCACGAAGGTCTCCAGGGCCTTGTCGCGGTACTCGGGCTGACTGAGGGTGCGCAGGGACAGCCAGGCCATGTCCCGGTCCACGGCCGCCGAGTACTGCGCCCCGACCGCCTCGAAACGGCTGGCGATGGCATCCGCGTCCCACTCCCCGGCCCCCTCGTCCAGCAGGCTGGTGGTCATGCGCCCGATCCCGGGATGTCCACCGTCGCGCGCGCTGCCGGCGTCGAACGCGAGCCGGACATCGATCATGGGCAGTTCCGGGGCCTCGACGAAATAGACCCGCATGCCATTGGCCGTCCAGTGTTGAATGAGCGGCGCGGCCGCCACGGGGCGGGCCGCCGCCCCGACCGCAACCAGGAGATAGACCAGCCAGCCCAGGGGCCTATTCATGGCTGGTCACCCGGGCGAGGCTGGGGAGGATCCGCGGGGCCTGGGTCGCCAGGGGTTGAGGCTGGACCGTGGCGGAGGTCCGGGAGTCGGAGTTGAGGTATTTACGGGCCACGGCCTGGACCTGCGCGGCGGTGATGGCCTGGATCCCGGCGATATAACGGTCCAGCACCTGCCAGCCCAGTCCGAGGCTCTCCACCATGCCGATCAGGTTGGCCTGGCGGCTCACCGAGTCCTTTCTATACACATCCTCGGCCACCACCTGGGCCTTGACCCGCTCCAGTTCCGCCGCACTCACCGGGCCGGTCCGCAGCCGCTCCACCTCTTCGAGCAGTGCCGTCTCCACGTCCTCTATGCTATGCCCCACCGCGGGGATGCCGTCCAGCAGCAGGAGGCTGTCGTGACCGGCGTAGATCCCATATGAGGCCCCGGCACTGGCAGCGATCTCGCGGTCCCGAATCAGGTCCTTGCTGAGGCGGGAGCTGCTGCCGCCGTCCAGGATGGCAGCGACGACCTCCAGGGCGTAGGGTTCCCACGGGTGCTCGGCCTTCCCGTAGACGGGCACCTTATAGCCGAAGGCCACGTAGGGCAGCTCGGCCGGGGCGCGCACCGTGACCCGTTTGGGTCCGAGCTGGGGCGGCTCGAGGCGCGGCTTCTGTGCCGGCACCGGACGGCGGTGGACCTTGCCAAAGGTCTGCTGAGCCAGCCGGTGCACCGCCTTGGGATCGACGTCGCCCACCACGACCAGGATGGCGTTATTCGGGGCGTACCAGGACAGGTACCATTGGCGGACGTCCTCCCGCTTCAGATTCCGCAGGTCCTCCATCCAGCCGATGACGGGGTGGTGGTAGGGGGCATTGTCGAAGGCCGCCGCAAAGAGCTGTTCGTAGGCCAGGGCGTTGGGGCTGTCCTCGGTGCGCAGGCGGCGCTCCTCCATGACCACGGCCAGCTCTTTGTGAAAGGCCTTTTCGTCAAACAACAGCCCCTCCATGCGGTCGGCCTCCAGCTCCAGGCTGATCGGCAGGCGCTCGGCCGCCAGGACCTCGTAATAGGCGGTATAATCGCGACTGGTGAAGGCGTTCTGCTGGCCACCATTCGCCGAGATCAGGGCCGCGAATCTGCCCGGGGGATATTTGCGCGTCCCCTTGAACATCATGTGTTCCAGGACATGGGAGATCCCCGTGCTGCCACTGTATTCGGTGGCCGATCCGACCTTGTACCAGACCTGTGCAATGGCCACCGGCGCACGGTGGTCCTCTTTGACCACCAGCTTGAGGCCGTTGTCCAGGGTGAACTCGTGTATGGTGGCTGCGGGCTGTGCCTGGGCGGCGGCCGGGGCGGCCAGCATCAGCAGGAACCATCCGCGGATCAATAGGCTCATAAGGGAATCCTCCCCTGTGACGGGGTTGGGGTGAAATAAAACCGGGATTGCAGACATGGTATTTCGTTTTGGAAGAAAGGATCGGGCCTCAGAGGCACCCGAGACCGAGGTGTCCTCTGAGTCGGTGGGCGCTAGTGTGGCCGATTCCGGCCCGTCGGAAAAGTCCCCTTCAGGGAAGAAGGGAAATTTGTTCGCCCGCCTGAGGCGCGGGCTGGCCAAGACCAGCGAGGTCCTCAACACCGATATCGGCGCCCTCCTCAAGGGCAGGATCGACGATGCACTGCTCGAGGATCTCGAGACCCGCCTGCTGATGGCGGACGTCGGGGTGGAGGCCACTCGGGAGATCATCGACGTGCTCCAGGAGGGCCTGCGACGCAAGGAGATGCGCGATGCCGGGGCCCTGATGCAGGCCCTGGAGGGGCAGATGGTCGAGATCCTCATGCCCAGCAGCCGGTCCCTGGAGATCGACGAGAGTCGCCATCCGTTCATCATCCTGATGGTGGGCGTCAATGGGGCCGGTAAGACCACGACCATCGGGAAGCTGGCCAAGCGCCTCCAGGAGGAGGGCCGCTCCGTCATGCTGGCCGCCGGAGACACCTTTCGTGCCGCCGCAGTGGAGCAGCTTCAGGTCTGGGGCGAGCGCAATGGCGTACCGGTGGTGGCACAGGGCCCGGGAGCCGATACCGCCTCGGTGATCTACGATGCCATCGAGTCGGCCCGGGCGCGGGGGATAGATGTGCTCATCGCCGATACCGCCGGGCGGCTCCACACCCAGAGCAACCTGATGGAGGAGCTGCGGAAGGTCAAGCGCGTGATCCAGAAGCTGGACCCCTCCGCCCCCCACGAGACCATGCTGGTGGTGGATGCCGCGACCGGGCAGAATGCGCTCAACCAGGCCCGTCAGTTTCATGAGGCCGTGGGTCTGAGCGGTATCACCGTGACCAAGCTGGACGGGACCGCCAAGGGGAGGATCCTGTTTGCCATGGCCAAGCGGCTCGCCATTCCCATCCGCTTTGTCGGCGTGGGTGAGTCGATCGAGGACCTCAGGGCCTTCGATGCCCGGGAGTTCGTCCAGGCCCTGTTGCAACAGGACCGGTAACCGACAGGCGCGGTACCGGGAGACGGGGAGGCGGCCCCGAGCCCCATCCCAGAGTTCCGGGAACCAATACCAGGTTTGGCACTCTCACCCGCAGAGTGCTAAAATTTTTCAAAACCTTTAATATAAGGGAATGAGGAGGTGAGGGTCCATGAGTACTGCATTGGTGCAAGCACGTAACACCTTGGCCGTACCCGTCGGCGATCTCGATGCCTATATCGATGCCGCCTATCGACTGCCGATCCTGTCGGCGCAGGAGGAGAAGTCGCTGGCGATCCGTCTGCGCGACGGGCAGGATCTGGACGCCGCGCGCAAGCTGGTCACCCATCATCTGCGTTTCGTGATCCAGATCGCGCGGGGCTATATGGGTTATGGCCTGCCTCTGGCGGACCTCATTCAGGAAGGCAACGTGGGTCTGATGAAGGCGGTCAAGCGCTTCGATTCGGAGATGAACGTGCGTCTGGTCTCTTTTGCGGTCCACTGGATCCGGGCGGAGATACACGAGTTCATTCTCCGTAACTGGCGGATCGTCAAGGTGGCCACCACCAAGGCGCAGCGCAAGCTCTTCTTCAATCTGCGCAGCGCCAAGAAGCGTCTGGGCTGGCTGAATCAGGAGGAGGTCCACGCCGTGGCGAGCGACCTGGGGGTCAGTCCTGCTGAGGTCATGGAGATGGAGAGCCGCCTCAGCGGTCAGGACATGGCCTTCGACAAGGACGAGAACGACGACAACGAGCACAGCTTTGCCCCGGCCGGTTATCTGGAGGATCGAAGCCTCGATCCCGGCAAGGTGGTGGAGCAGTCGGACTGGAGTGCCTACAACAGCGACCGCCTGAGCAAGGCCCTCGACGCGCTCGATGAGCGCAGTCGGGATATCCTGCGCAGCCGCTGGCTGAGCGACAGAAAGCTGACCCTGGGCGAGCTCGCCGGGCGCTATCAGATCTCTGCGGAACGGATCAGGCAGCTCGAGAACAATGCCATCCGCAAGCTGAGGGCCTCGATGGCGGCCTGATTGCACCGCGGCTTCAAGCTAGAGAGAAGGGCCCTGCCATTATGGCAGGGCCCTTTTTTGTGGGCGGGGGATTGTGGGCACGCAGGGGGACACGCACAAAAAAGGCCCCACCCGCCTAGAGCGGGTGGGGCCTCCTCACGATACGGACCGTGACGATCCGCGGATCGGGTTCGGGCTCTACATCATGCCCATGTCACCCATTCCGCCCATGCCGCCACCACCTGCACCGCCGGCGACCGGTTCCTCCTTCGGGATCTCGGCCACCATGGCCTGGGTGGTGATCATCAGCCCGGCGACCGAGGCGGCGTTCTGCAAAGCGGAGCGCGTGACCTTGGTCGGATCGAGGATGCCCATTGCGATCATGTCACCGAACTCGCCGGTGGCCACGTTGTAGCCGAAGTTGCCCTCTCCGTCCTGCACCTTGGCCAGGATCACCGAGGCCTCTTCACCGGCATTGGACACGATCTGGCGCAGCGGCTCCTCCATCGCCCGGCGGGCGATGCTGATGCCCACGTCCTGATCGTGATTGGTGCCCGTGATCTCGCCGACGCTGGAGACGGCGCGCAGCAGGGCCACGCCACCTCCGGGTACCACGCCTTCTTCTACGGCGGCCCGGGTCGCATGCAGGGCATCCTCGACGCGTGCCTTCTTCTCCTTCATCTCGACCTCGGTCGCGGCCCCGACCTTGATCACGGCCACGCCACCGGCCAGCTTGGCCATGCGTTCCTGGAGTTTCTCCTTGTCGTAGTCGGAGGTGGACTCCTCGATCTGCGCCCGGATCTGCTCCACGCGGGCCTTGATGTCTTCGGGACGGCCGGCACCATCGACGATGGTGGTGTTCTCCTTGGTGATCGAGACCTTTTTCGCAGTACCCAGGTCGTCCAGGGTGGCCTTCTCCAGGCTCAGCCCGACCTCTTCGGAGATCACCGTGCCACCCGTCAGGATGGCGATATCCTGGAGCATGGCCTTGCGCCGGTCACCAAAGCCGGGTGCCTTGACGGCGGCCACCTTGACGATGCCCCGGATGGTGTTCACCACCAGGGTCGCCAGGGCCTCGCCCTCCACGTCCTCGGCGATGATCAGCAGCGGGCGACCGGCCTTGGCGACGGCCTCGAGCACGGGCAGCAGGTCACGGATGTTGGAGATCTTCTTGTCGTAGAGCAGGATGTAGGGATCCTCCAGCTCGGCGCTCATCTTGTCCTGGTTGTTGACGAAATAGGGCGAGAGATAGCCGCGGTCGAACTGCATCCCCTCCACCACCTCGAGCTCGTTGTCCAGGGTCGAACCCTCTTCGACGGTGATGACGCCCTCTTTGCCGACCTTCTCCATGGCGTCGGCGATGATGTTGCCAATGGCCTCATCGGAGTTGGCCGAGATGCTGCCGACCTGGGCGATGGCCTTGCTGTCGGTGCAGGGCATGGACAGGCCCTTGAGCTGCTCGACGATGGCCAGCACCGCCTTGTCCACACCGCGCTTGAGGTCCATGGGGTTCATGCCGGCGGCCACGGCCTTGATGCCCTCGCGGAAGAAGGCCTGGGCCAGCACGGTGGCCGTGGTGGTGCCGTCACCGGCCACATCGGAGGTCTGGGAGGCGACCTCCTTGACCATCTGAGCGCCCATGTTCTCGAACTTCTCCTCCAGTTCGATCTCCTTGGCCACGGAGACCCCGTCCTTGGTGACGGTCGGGGCCCCGAAGGCCTTGTCGAGCACCACATTGCGGCCCTTGGGTCCCAGGGTTGCCTTCACCGCATTGGCCAGGATATTGACGCCGGCCAACATACGGTGCCGGGCTTCATCACCAAAAAGTACCTCTTTTGCTGCCATGATTCGTATTCCTCTGTGTTGAGACTGTTAGATAGAACCAGCGACGGGTGAGTCGGGCCCTAGTCCTCGATGACGGCCATGATGTCGTCTTCGCGCATCACCAGGAGGTCTTCGCCGTCGACCTTGACCTCGGTGCCGGAGTACTTGCCGAAGAGCACCTTCTCACCCGGATTGACGTCCAGGGGGCGGACCTCGCCGTTGTCCAGGATCTTTCCATTGCCGACCGCCATCACCTCACCCTTGATGGGCTTCTCCGCCGCCGTATCCGGGATGACGATACCGCCGGGGGTGGTGCGTTCCTCTTCCATACGCTTGATAACTACCCGATCGTGCAAAGGACGAATGTTCATACAGTTTGACTCCTAGAATGATTGAGTTGTTAGCACTCACTGCCAGTGAGTGCTAATCATATGGCCGAACGGGCGGTTGTCAAGGCCAATCGAGTGGTTCATTGCCTGAATGTTTGAATTCCCCCTCGATGGTCCGGCCGGAGGAGGGGGCGCCGGGCCCCCGGCCGGAACCGGGTGGGCGGAACAGGCGCCTCAGCAGCCAGCGCGCCAGGGACTAGCGCGCGGGAGGCCACAGGCACAGGAAGCCGAGGGCGTCGGTCACGAAGCCCGGCGTGAGGAGCATGGCGCCCCCTATCAGGAGGATCGCCCCCTCCACGACCTCCAGTGCCGGGACCTCCCCACGGTTCATCGCGATCTGAATGCGCTGCACGGTGGAGAGCCCCTGACGGCGCAGCAGGGCCGCCCCGAGGACGGCGGTGAACACGACCAGGGCCAGCGTGGGCAGCGCCCCGATGATCGAGCCCACCTGGATCAACAGATACAGCTCGAACAGCGGTATGCCGATGAACAGGACGAGCAGCCAGGGGAATACATTCATGGAGTTGAGGTGCCTCGGGCAAAGAACCCGATATTGGGGTCGCCACGGGTGTTTCAAGGCGCGCGGCGGCTCTGGCCCCCATTTCCCACCCCGTGCACGGGGTGGGAAATGGGGGTGGGCGCTGGAAGTGGTGGCGTGATTCCCCTTATGATGCCCGATTCTTGCATCCAAAGGGTCGGGCGATGGGCGACTATCTGCTGGTATTGACCACCTTCCCCGATCAGGGGCAGGCCGAGGCACTCGCTGCGCGTCTGGTTCGTGAGCGGCTGGCGGCCTGCGTGAATATCCTGCCACGCATGGTCTCCTTCTATGAGTGGGAGGGGCGGCTCGAGCGCGGCGAGGAGCACCTGATCGTCGCCAAGACCCGGGGCGCCCGTTATCCGGCGCTGGAGGCCGCCCTCAGGGAGGCCCACCCCTATGAACTCCCGGAGATCATTGCCGCTCCAATCACCCAGGGATTGACGGAGTATCTTGGATGGATCGATATGCAGACCGACGAGGGGAACGAGACACGATGATACGATGGCTGGTCTGGGCCGCCCTGTGCCTTTCTGTGCCGCAGGTCTGGGGTGAGGACGTCGGCGACGAGCTCCTGCCCCCGGAGCAGGCCTTTCGGCTTCAGGCCCGGATCGAGGCCCCCGGGAGGCTGATCACCTCATGGCAGATCGCCCCGGGCTACTATCTGTACCGCGACAAGTTGCAGTTCCGGGTGAAGACGCCCGGTTATGAGCTCGATCCGCCCGAGCTCCCCCCGGGCGAGGTCAAACACGACGAGTTCTTCGGCGACGTGGAGGTCTACCGGGGCCAGCTCCGGGTCCCGGTCAGCTATACCCGGGCTCCCGCGGCCTCCCAGAACCTCCGGCTCGAGGTGGTCTCCCAGGGGTGTGCGGATCTCGGGGTCTGCTATCCGCCCCAGGCCGAGACCGTCTCACTGGTCGCGCCGCCAGCGGCTCAGGCATCGCCTGCGGTGGTGCAGTCGTCTCCTTGCCCGCTCCGCCCGGTCCGCTCTCCACCCTGGTCGCGGCGGCAAGCGGAGGGGACGAGGAGTTTCTGGCACCGGACGAGGCCTTCAAGGTCCAGGTCGAGCCGGTGGCTCGTGACCGGCTCATCGCCCGTTGGTCCGTGGCCGAGGGCTACTATCTGTACCGGGACAAGATGCGATTCTCCCTCGAGGACAGCCCGGGTGTGACCCTCGGACCGCCCTCTCTGCCGCCGGGGAAGATCAAGCATGACGAGTTCTTCGGCGACGTGGCCATCTATGATCACGACCTCAGCGTCACCCTGCCGCTGAGGATCGCAGACGACTCGGTGAGCCGGGTCGGTCTCAAGATCGAGTATCAGGGATGCGCCAAGGCCGGGATCTGCTATCCGCCACAGACGCGCGTGGTCGAGGTCGCCCTGCCCGGACCGGACTCCGGGGCCGGCGCACAGCGGCCGGTGGGTGGTGCCGGGCAGGGCGTCGCGGGGCCGAGCGGGCCGGAGGGCTACCAGTCCGAGCAGGACCGCATCGCCCAGACCCTGGCCTCCAGCGACATCTGGTTGACTATCGCGGCCTTCTTCGGCTTTGGGCTTCTGTTGGCGTTCACCCCCTGTGTCTTCCCGATGATCCCCATCCTCTCGGGCATCATCGTCGGTCAGGGCAAGGAGATCACCCCTGGCAAGGCCTTTGGTCTGTCCCTGGTCTATGTGCTGGCCATGGCGCTCACCTATACGGTGGTCGGGGTGATCGTGGGTCTGTCGGGAGAGAACGTCCAGGCCGTGTTCCAGAATCCGTAGGTCCTGGGGGTGTTTGCCGGCATCTTCGTGCTGCTCTCGCTGTCCATGTTCGGGTTCTATGAGCTGCAGATGCCTTCCGCGGTCCAGAGCCGGCTGTCACGCATCAGCGGCGGACAGCGCGGCGGGACGCTGATCGGGGCCGGGATCATGGGTTTTCTCTCTGCGCTGATCGTGGGCCCGTGCGTGACCGCACCGCTGATCGGGGCACTGATGTATATCGCCAGCACGGGAAACGCCGTGACCGGGGGTATCGCCCTGTTCTCCCTCAGCCTGGGGATGGGGGCCCCGTTGCTGTTGATCGGTACCTCCGCCGGGCGGTTGCTGCCCAGGGCGGGGCCATGGATGGAACCCATCAAGGCCGTATTCGGGGTGCTGCTGATGGGGGTGGCCATCTGGCTCCTGGAGCGGATCCTGCCACTGGGCGTCATCATGGTCCTCGCCGGCACCCTGGCCATCGCCTCCTCGATCTACACGGGGGCGCTGGAGGCCGTGCCGCGTGAGGCCTCGGGCTGGCGCCGCCTGTGGAAGGGGCTGGGACTGGTGTTGCTGATCTATGGCGCCAGCCTGATCATCGGCGCCCTGGCGGGGGGGCACGGTGTCCTCCAGCCCCTGCGCGGTGTCGCCGGCAGTGGGCCTACCCCCGGTACCGGGGCACCCAGCACCGGTCTGGAGTTCCGTTCAATAAAAGGGGTGCCCGGTCTGGAGTCCGCACTGCAGCAGGCCCGCGCCGAGGGGCGGGTGGTGATGCTCGATTTCTACGCCGACTGGTGTGTGAGCTGCAAGGAGATGGAGTCCTTCACCTTTACGGATCCGCAGGTCGTACGGGCGGCCGCGGGGATGTTGCTGCTCCAGGCGGACGTCACCGCCAATGATGCCCAGGACAAGGCCCTGTTGAAACGCTTCGGGCTGTTCGGTCCCCCGGCCATCCTGTTCTTTGCTCCCGATGGCGTCGAGCTGCGCGACTACAGGGTCGTGGGATTCATGCCTGCCGCCGAGTTCAGTCGGCACCTGGCCCGGGTCAGATCCCAGGGAGGCGGGTGATGGCCTCCGCCAAGCGCCTTGCCCTGTATGTCTCGGTCGCGCTGCTCGCCGGGGCGATCGGCTATTTTGCCAACACGCTGTGGCGCGGTGCCAGCCACCCCGAGGTGCCGCGGGCCGCGCAGATCGTACAGGAGGCGGCCCGGGGTGTGATCGGGAGCCGGCGTCCCGATTTCACCCTCCCGGATCTCCAGGGGAAGACCCACGCCATCGGCGAATGGGACGGAAAGGTGGTGTTGGTCAATTTCTGGGCCACGTGGTGTCCGCCCTGTCGTCGGGAGATCCCGGAACTCATCCGGGCCTTCGAGCAGCACGCCCCACAGGACTTCGTCGTCCTCGGAATCGCCATCGACAGCCAGGACGCGGTGCGCAGCTATGTCGAACAGGCGGGCGTCACCTATCCCCAGTTGTGGGGGGATGCGGACGCCTCGACCCTCTCCCTGCGCTTCGGGAACCGCTATGGGGCCTGCCCTTCAGCGTGCTCATCGATCGCGACGGCATCGTACGCTTCGTCCATGCCGGGGAGTTGCACCGTGCGACCCTGGAACGGGAGCTCTCGCGGCTCCTGTGATACGCCTGGGGCCTGGGCCCCAGGCGTCGGGTCGCCTCGGAATGCCTACACCTTGCGCGGCGCAGGCTGTCGTCCTGGTGCCATCCGCTGTGTGCAGGCCTCGGCCTCGACCTCGTTCCATCGGGGAGACTCAATGTCCCGGCCGGCGCTCAGATCCGCCAGGTGCTGGCCCAGTGGACAGCCCGAGTCAGGCCCCGGGCGCGGGGCCCGGGCCCTCGCGGCGACGAGCCCCGCTGGGCCCGTGTGCCGAGGGTGACGTCGCATGCCGGTCAGATCTGTCCAAGATCGATAATCTACGCCAAACTTGCTGCGAACTTCGGCGAACTATAGAATTATGCCTGTTTCCCTGGCCCCCTCTCGCTCCGATACCCCCCTATGGCGGATCTGCTGCTTCTGAACGGACCCAATCTGAATCTCCTGGGCACCCGCGAGCCGGGGATCTATGGTGCGGGCACCCTGGCAGATATCGAGCACGAGTGTCGTGAGGTGGCCAGCGGCTTGGGGCACCAATTGGCGGCGTTTCAGAGCAATGCCGAGCATAAACTGATCGACAGGGTACACACTGCCGGTCGGGAGCAGGTCCGCTTCATCATCTTCAATCCGGGCGCCTTTACGCACACGAGCATAGCCCTGCGTGATGCGTTGCTCGGGGTCGGTATCCCCTTTATCGAGATCCATATCAGCAACGTATTCGCCCGCGAGGCCTTCCGGCATCGTTCCTACCTCTCGGATATCGCCGTGGGCGTGATCTCGGGGCTGGGCATACAGGGTTACACGACGGCGGTGCATGCCGCCAGTCACTATCTAACATCGCAACGGTGAGTCGATGGATATCCGAAAAATAAAGAAACTCATAGAGTTGTTGGGTGAGTCAGGGATTGCAGAGATCGAGATCAAGGAGGGTGAGGACTCCGTGCGTATCACCCGCGTGTCGACCACCGTGATGGCCACCGGGGCGATGACCGGGGTTCCCCTGTCCGCACCCCCGCCCCAGCCGCCGGTCGCCGGGTCCACGGCCCCGGAACCGAGCGCCGCGGAAGAGGAGGAGGTCTATGAGGGGCACGTCGTGACCTCACCCATGGTGGGGATCTTCTATCGGTCGTCGGCACCCGGCGCGAAACCCTTCGTGGACATCGGCCAGACCGTTCAGGTGGGCGACACCCTGTGTATCATCGAGGCCATGAAGATGATGAATCAGATCGAGGCCGACAAGGCTGGCAAGATCAAGGCCATCCTCGTCGAGAACGGGCAGCCGGTCGAGTATGGACAGCCGCTGTTCGTTATCGAATGACGGTCTCATGTTAGACAAGGTACTGATCGCCAATCGTGGCGAAATCGCGTTGCGCATCCTGCGTGCCTGCCGTGAGCTGGGTATCAAGACGGTCGCGGCCCATTCGGAGGCGGATCGGGATCTGATGCATGTGCGCCTGGCGGACGAGTCGGTGTGTATCGGGCCGCCTCCCTCGTCCGACAGCTATCTCAATATCCCTGCCCTGATCAGTGCGGCCGAGGTCACCGATGCGGTGGCCATTCACCCGGGATACGGCTTTCTGTCAGAAAATGCCGATTTTGCCGAGAGGGTGGAGTCCAGCGGCTTTGTATTTATCGGCCCCACGGCCGAGACCATCCGACTCATGGGAAACAAGATCTCGGCGAAGGCGGCGATGCGCAAGGCCGGGGTACCCTGTGTGCCCGGTTCGGAGGGCCCCCTGGGCGCCGATCTGGAGACGAACATGCATCTAGCGCGAGAGATCGGATATCCGGTGATCATCAAGGCGGCGGGTGGTGGAGGGGGACGCGGAATGCGGGTGGTACACGCGGAGGGCGCGCTACCCAATGCGATCGCCCTGACCCGGGCAGAGGCACAGACGGCCTTCAACGACGACACGCTGTATATGGAGAAATATCTGGAAAAACCACGGCATGTGGAGTTCCAGGTGCTTGCCGACACCCTCGGCAATGCCATCCACCTGGGCGAGCGGGACTGCTCAATGCAACGCCGCAACCAGAAGGTGGTGGAAGAGGCCCCGGCACCGGGCATCACCGACGCGCAGCGCCATACCCTCGGCGAACGGGTGGCCCAGGCCTGCCGCGATATCGGCTACCGGGGGGCGGGGACCTTCGAGTTTCTGTTCGAGGACGGCGAATTCTATTTCATCGAGATGAACACCCGGGTCCAGGTGGAACACCCGGTGACCGAGATGGTGACCGGGGTGGATATCGTCAAGGAGCAACTGCGGGTGGCGGCGGGTGAAGCCCTGAGCCTTACGCAGGAACAGGTGGAGATCCGCGGCCACGCCATTGAATGCCGCATCAATGCCGAGGATCCTGGGACCTTCACACCCTCGCCGGGCACCATCACCCACTACCACAGCCCGGGGGGGCCCGGGGTGCGCGTCGATACCCATATCTACAACGGCTACCGGGTCCCGCCCTTCTACGATTCCCTGATCGGCAAGCTGATCACTCATGGCATGGATCGGGAGACCGCCCTGCGCCGCATGTGCGGGGCGTTGACCGAGATCATCGTCGAGGGGATCAAGACCAATGTGCCGCTGCACCGGAACATCGTCACCGACGCGGCCTTCCGGGCCGGTGGCGTAGAGATCCACTATCTGGAGAAGAAGCTGGGCATCAAGAGTTGATGGCCCCGGCGTCGATCGTTGTCCCTGGCAGACCCGGACTGGCGGTCTCCAGGCCCCGCGTCTGCGGGCCGGGCCCGCCCGGCCTGGGAACCGAACACGCCGGCGCCAGGGGAGGGGGCAGCGATGCTCCAGCTCAGCCTTAGGGTCTCGCAGTCTGAACTCGAACGGGTCGAGGCCATCCTGCTGGCCCAGGGTGCCGTCTCGGTGACGCTGCGGGACGCCGGAGACGAGGCGATTTACGAACCCGCTCCAGGGGAGACGCCCCTGTGGTCTGCCTTCGAGGTCACGGCGCTGTTCGAGGCCGACAGCGATATGGACAGGGTGCGATCGTGCCTGGACCAGGCCCTGCAGGCGCCCCGGGCTGTCGGCATTGCCCCACTGGAGGAGCGCGACTGGGTGCGGGCCTGGATGGACCGCTTCGGACCCATGGATTTCGGTCAGGGCCTGTGGGTCTGCCCGACGGGGATGGAGGCGCCGCCACAGGCGCGGGTGATCGTGCGCCTCGATCCGGGTCTGGCCTTCGGGACCGGGACCCATGCCACCACCGCCCTTTGTCTGGAGTGGCTGGCCAGCCATCCCCCCCGGGGTGCGCGGATAGTGGACTACGGCTGCGGTTCCGGCATCCTGTCCCTGGCGGCCGCCAAGCTCGGGGCGGCGCAGATCATGGCCGTGGATATCGACCCCCAGGCACTGCAGGCGACCCGTGACAACGCGGACAGGAACGGGATTCCCCCGGATGTCCTGAGGACGGGGCTGGCCGGGGAGATGGGGGGCCCTGCAGTCGATCTCATCCTCGCCAATATCCTGTCCAATACCCTGACGGCACTCTATCCGGAGATGGTGCGTCTGAGCCGCCCCGGTACCCGCATCCTGCTGTCGGGGATCCTGGCGGGGCAGGCGCAGGCCGTCGCCAGGGTGTATGCGCAGGGATTTCGCCTGCAGCCCCCTCGATCCCGAGCGGACTGGGTCCTCATCGAGGGGGTCAGGTCCTAGTTTTGATGTTCGGAAAGCCGTGGATTTTCAAAAGTGTGTCCCATGCCTTAGCCCCTTTTCGGGTTTGCTCTTAGGATAAGCGGATGCAGACCCAGTGTCCCCAGTGCCACACCGCATTCCGCATCACCGCGACGGAGTTGCAGGCCGCCCGGGGCCAAGTGCGCTGTGGCCTGTGTAGCACCATTTTCCAGGCCGTGGAGGTGAACAGGGCATCGCACGCCACCCGGGCAGCCGACCACTCCCTTGTCCCTGCCGTGATCGAATCCGGGCCGCCCACGGCGGCCCTGCCGGCCTATCGGTTTGAGTCCGAGCCCCAGCCCCCGGGCATCCCCGATCTGGTGCCGGACCTGGTCGAGGCACCGGAGTGCGAGGACGCCCCAGAGGCGGATCCCGGGCACGAAATACTCGGACCACCGGTTCCCGATCTGCTCGACCAGGAGCTCGGAGATGGCCCCGTGGTCCTGGAGCCTCGCCCGCGCTCGCGGTTCTTCGCCGTGGGCGTGGCCTTGTTGGCCCTGTTGCTGGCCGGTCAATATGTCTACTACCACCGGGCCACTCTGTCCCGGAATCCGCTGTGGGCCGGCGCACTGGAGTGGGCCTGTCCCGTGGTGGGTTGCCGTGTGGATCCGCCACGCGATCTGGAGGCCATCAAGGTCGTACGCCGCAATATCCATTCCCACCCCCGGGTGGGGGAGGCCCTGGTGATCTCGGCGGCACTGGTCAACACGGCGGACCATGCGCAGCCCTACCCAGACCTGCAGGTGGCACTGTCCGACCTTCAGGGACGGGTCCTGGCTGCCCGCCGTTTCCGCCCCAGCGAGTATCTCGCCGAGCCGCGCTCTGCGGCATCGCTGATGGCCCCCCACCAGAAGGCCGAGGTACACCTCGAGATCCGCGATCCAGGGGCCGAGGTCATGGCCTTCGAGCTGGCCCTCCTGTAGGGAACCGTTCAAGAATAACTTGCAAATCCTGCTTGTCTTTTCAGCCGCGCGCGGCGTTGCGGAAAGGGTTACATAGCGCAACTATGCGCCCCTTTCCGCGCCTTGCGGGCAGATGAAAATCCGGTGCAATCTGTACCAGTTATTCCTGAACGGTTCCTAGGAGTGTGTCGGATTTAGGCGATCGTAGCGAGCAAGGTGGGAGAAGGAGGCAAAATATTCACGATTTCGAGGCGCATAGTGGGACTACGCAACGACAAGATCGCCGGGAGCGATCTTG
>Ga0114931_10005484_pt1 | contig 15661 bp, 14 predicted proteins | sample 2SBtaG_FD_89579 | JGI IMG/M metagenome (GOLD analysis project Ga0114931, IMG submission 89579) | Deep subsurface microbial communities from Kolumbo volcano to uncover new lineages of life (NeLLi) - 2SBTROV14_V59a metaG | ecosystem: Environmental > Aquatic > Marine > Volcanic | place: Kolumbo...
GTGACTGGCGAGCCGCTCCATCTCCACATTGTTGATGATGTCCGGCGAGTGGCCATAGCTGTAGGTATCGAGCTTGTTTGCGTCATAGGGCTTCCAGCCGGTCGCCCAGATAATGGCGCCGGCGGCAAGCTTGAAGGTTTCTTCTTTCTGGTCGAAATCGATGGCATCCTGGGGGCAGGCCTCGGCGATCTTTTTCGCTTCCGCCGTGCCCTTGAGCGAGGGGTCCATCACATAACACATCGGAAAGGCATGTTCGTGCGGCAGGTGGGCCGCGCTGGTCTTGTCCATACCGTAATTATAGGCGCTGGGAATCTGCTTCTTGACGACCGCGGCGCATTCACCGCAGCCATTGCAGCGGCCGTTGGTGAATGTCGGCGCCCTGCGCACCGTCACCGTATAATCGCCGGCGGACCCGGCAACGGCGTCGACCTCAGCCATGGTAATCACTTTCAACCGGCGGTTGGCCTTAATCCGCTGATAGTTGATCTCAAGCCCGCAATTGGGATGGCACAGTTTCGGAAAATAGCGGTTGAGCCGGGTAACCCGGCCGCCAAGCGCGGGGCCTTTTTCCAGCAACACCACTTCATAGCCGGTCTCGGACGCCTCAAGGGCTGCCGTGATGCCGGCAATGCCGCCGCCGACGACCAGTATGGTCTGGCTGCTGACCGGTGATTTCGCGGCAAACAGTTTTTCCGCGCTGGCGCCAACCGCCTTGGCGGCGGCGTCGATAGCCGCCTGTTTTTCGGGGTTTTCGCTGGTCGCTGAAGCGCCGGCATCGGATTTTGCATCGCCATCGGGTTCTGACGGCGTTGCGCCGCCGGCGGGAGACGCCGGGGTGGCTGCCGGCGCGGCGGCCTCGCCGCCACTTGCACCGCCGCCCATGGCAGCCGCCGCCTTGGCGGCAGCTTCCCTGGCTTCGCGCTCAAATGCGGCGAATTCGTCCTCCAGATCATCGTCACCAGATGAGGCCGGCCCGGTCTCGTCCGGCTTCTTGCCATCGCCGTTTCCGCTGTTCACCATCGATTGCAGCCTCTCCCCGGTCAGGCAAGCCCACTCCGGCATCAGGACATGCCGGCAATCAACCTGACAGTATGTTCACGAAATCTAATATATCGAGTTCGCGTTGGCAGGTGAACCCAATATATTATAATTCTCTAATTTTCACTCGCCAACAGCAATTCGCGTTTGTTAGAAGGCGGGGAGGAATTTATTGGGGGGAACGTCATGACAACCTTGATATCGCCGCACGGCTCTGAAACGCTCAATCCGCTTTTTGTCGCCGACCCGGCGGAAAATGCGGCGTTGGCGAAGGCTGCGGAGAGCCTGCCGTCGGTGCTGTTGAGTTCGGCGAGCGCCGCCAACGCGGTCATGCTGGCAGGCGGCTATTTCAATCCGCTGACCGGCTACATGACCCGGGCGGATGCGCTTGATGTTGCCGAAAACATGCGGACTTCCAATGGCCTGTTCTGGCCAACCCCGGTGCTCAATCTGGTTGCCGATGGCACCGGGATAGAGGCCGGCATGCGTCTTGCGCTCAAGGACCCCAATGTCGCCGGGCATCCGGTTCTGGCGGTGATGGATGTCAAAGCGGTTGAAACGCTCAGCGCCGCGGACATGACAGTCATTACCGAGAGCATCTATCGCACAACCGACATGGAACACCCCGGCGTTGCCGCCTTCAACAGCCAGGGCCGGATCGCGCTTTCGGGGCCGGTGCAGGTGCTGAATTTCAGTTACTTCAAGACCGATTTCCCCGACACTTTCCGCACAGCGGTTGAAATCCGCGACGAGATCGCCGCTCATGGCTGGTCAAGGGTGGTCGCCTTCCAGACCCGCAATCCGATGCACCGGGCCCATGAAGAACTGTGCCATCTGGCGATGGAGCGGCTCGGCGCCGATGGCCTGGTCATCCATATGCTGCTCGGCAAGCTCAAGCCCGGCGACATCCCGGCCGATGTGCGCGACGCGGCCATCCGCAAGATGGTCGAGGTCTATTTCCCGGCCAACAGCGCAATCGTCGCCGGCTATGGCTTTGACATGCTCTATGCCGGTCCGCGCGAGGCGCTGCTTCATGCCCTGTTCCGCCAGAACATGGGCGCAACTCATCTCATCGTCGGGCGCGATCATGCCGGCGTCGGGGACTATTATGGCGCGTTCGACGCGCAGGATATCTTCGATGAAATACCGAAAGATGCCCTGAAGATCAGGATCTTCCGGGCCGATCACACCGCCTATTCGAAAAAACTGAAGAAGGTGGTGATGATGTGCGAGGCGCCGAACCATTCAAAGGAAGACTTCGTGCTGTTGTCGGGCACGGCGGTGCGCGAGATGCTGGGCCGTGGCGAAGCGCCGCCGAAGGAATTTTCGCGTCCCGAAGTGGCGCAGATCCTGATGGACTACTATCAGGGCCTCGACACCTGATCATGGATACCGAATGATGGCAGCGCCGCGCCGCTTTTATGTTCGTTCACCCGATGGCGCGTTTATTTTCGGGTTCGACGAGCTTGAGGCGGCAAAGGTGGCAGCCCTCGAATATGGCGAGGGTGCCCATGTCATCGACACCCTCGCGCAAGCCTATGTTCCGATGCTCCATGAGGTTCGTGACGGTGAACTGGTCTATGCCGGTTTCGGCGGCTGGGATACCGGGCGCTTCGGTGTCGATCACGATCTGGTCGAGGGTATCAAGAAGGGCCATGCCTCTATCGTGCATGCCTTTCTCGCCAAAGGCGGCGATGCCAACGCGCGCGACCGCAATGGCGGCCCGGCGCTGCACTGGGCCGTCGGCGGCGGCAACCGCCGGATTGCCCGGCTGCTGCTCGATCACGGCGCCGACAGGGCGGCGCGCGATCATAACGGCATGACTGCCCGCGAGGTCGCCGAAAAGCGCGGGCGCGCCGATCTCCTCGATCTGTTTGACGGCTGAGGCCGGCGCCGGCGTGTGCCTATTGCGCGTGGTTCTGCCAAGCCTGTATCAGTTCCGAGAAGTCAGGCGGCTGGGCGGGGTCATTGACGGCGAGGCTGATATCCTTCAGCCACGGCTGGGCGCTACCGGTCCAGATCTGGCCGGCAGGCACCAGCGCGCCGGTATCATCAAGCGTGCCGGCCTTGACGATGTAAATGGCCGGGTTGCCGGACGAAGCGTGATAGATCCTGACCCCGCAGTCGGCGCAGAAATGGCAGGTCTGATCGGCCCCGCTCGGCGTTTGGCGATGCCATTGTTTGGTGCCGCCGCCGGTGATCGCAAACGCCTCTTTCGCGACCACCATGGACAGCCCGAAGGCGCTTGACGACTGGCGCTGGCACTCGGTGCAATGGCAGGCTGCGAGGGTCAACGGATCGCCTTCGATTTGATAGCGGATCGCGCCGCACTGGCATCCACCGGTAAGGACTTCGGACATGGTCTGTTTCTCCACGGTCTGGTTTGTCATTGAATATGCCCGCCTGCATCCGGTCAGGCAGCGGTCAGCCGGGAACCCGTTTGAGGACGGTGCCAACCGTGCACGCCGGCGGCGGGCGAGTAAATAACGGGCGCCGGCCGGGTGAACATTCAGGCGCTCTCCGCCGGCCCCGTCCATTCATAGACTTCGAGCCGCTCGGGGTCACATTTGGCGCAGCCGCCGCACGCGCCGTTCTGACCGATCCGCCGGATCCGGCCCTTGGCGACCAGCAGGTCAAGCATGCCACGGATCGCCGGTGGTTCCATCTCGAAGCGTACCGTCAGATCGGCCATGCAGGCGCGCCCGTTCCGGGAGAAATAGCTGGCGACATCTGACAGGATCATCGAAGCCTCACTCCGCAGGTGCCGGCGGCGGGTTGAATTGCGGCCGCCGTCCGACGCCGCGCAGGGCCATGAATACACTGGCAAAAACGGCCGCTCCCGCCGCGATCCACAAGGCGGATGTCAGCGGATGGCGCAGGAATGTTGCGCCCTGGTAAAACGAGACCGCCACGACATAAGCCAGTCCGGTGGTCCACATGGCGGCGAAGGCCGCCCATTTGCGCCCGGCCTCATTGGCGACCGCACCGAGTGCCGCGACACAGGGGAAATAGAGCAGCAGGAACAGCATGTAGGTGAAGGCACCGACATGGCCGTCAAAGCGCCTGACCATGGCGCCGAAGGTGCCGGTCGATACAGACTGCCTGGCCGCCGCGGCGGTCTGGTCTTCCGCCGTGACGATATCAAGGCCGAGCGGATCGGTGACCAGGTCCTTCAGGCCGGCAAAATTTTGCGGGATCGTGGCCAGCGCGGTGCCAAGCCCCGCCAGCAGATCATAGCCGGCCGGTTTGTCGGGTGTCGTGGACGCGGGTGCCGGCGCCTTGTCGATATTTGAATAGAGTGCATCGAGCGTGCCGACCACGGCTTCCTTGGCGAAGACGCCGGTGAACAGGCCGACCGTCGCCGGCCAGTTGTCACGGGCGATGCCCATCGGTTCGAACACCGGCACCAGCGCCTTGCCAATGGTGCTCAGCATCGACTGTTCGGTGTCTTCGTTGCCGAATGTGCCATCGGAGCCGATCGAATTCAGGAAGCTCAGGCAGGTCACCACGATGATAATGATCTTGCCGGCACCGAAGATGAAGCTCTTGAGCCGGATCCAGGCATGAAGAAACACATCGCGCAGGCGTGGCAGGCGATAGGGCGGCAATTCGAGGACAAACGGCACCGCCTCGCCCTTGAGCAGTGTCGCCTTCAGCAGCATGCCGGTGCCGATGGCCGCGGCGATGCCGATCAGATAGAGCGCGAACACGATATTCTGGCCGCCGGTCGGAAAAAACGCAGCCGCAAACAGTGCGTACACCGTCAGCCGCGCGCCACATGACATGAACGGCGACATCATCACCGCCAGAATGCGGTCGCGCTCGCGGTCAAGGGTCCGGGTCGCCATGATCGCCGGAACATTGCAGCCGAAGCCGACAATCAGCGGCACGAATGCCTTGCCGGGCAGGCCGACGAGGCGCATCAGCCTGTTCATCAGGAACGCCGCGCGCGCCATGTAGCCGGAATCCTCCAGCACTGACAAAAACAGATAGAGAAACCCGATAATGGGAATGAAGGTGGAGACCACCTGGATGCCGCCACCTATCCCGTCGCCGAGCAGCACCGCGATGATCTGTGGCGCGCCGATCGATCCCAGCAGCGCTTTCGTGCCGTCCACCAGAACAGTCCCCACCGCGATGTCGAAGAAATCGACCAGGACGTTGCCGAGATTAATGGTGAACATGAACATCAGATAGATCAGGCCGAGGAAGATCGCCGGCCCGGCCCAGCGGTTCAGCACCACCTTGTCGAACACGTCCGACAGATTGCGTCCGGCCTGACCGACCTTGTGGACGCTCGCGCGCGCCAGTTCATTGGCAAAGGTAAACCGGCCATCGGCGATCAGCAGGTCGGCGTCATCGCCGAGGCCGGCACCGTCGATGGCCTGTTTGACATCGCGTTCCGTCTCGCCCCGTCCCGCGATCAGCGCGCGCGCGGCGGCATCGCCCTCGAGCACCCGGATCGCCAGCCACCGCGCCCCGACACCGCCGTGCGCCGCCGCATCGCCAACCAGGCCAGTGAGAACGGCGACAAGCTGTTCGACTTTTTCGCCGTAGGTGATCTGGGCCGGTGGCCGCGGCCGCGCGGCGATCTCGCGGACCTGACCGATCAGCGCGGTGACACCGTCGCCCCTGGAGGCGACCAGGGGAACGACCGGACAGCCGAGACGTTTTTCAAGCGCCGGCACGTCGATCCTGATGCCGTTGCGGCGGTTGGTGTCCACCATGTTGAGGGCGACCACCATGGGGCGGCCCATTTCGGCGATCTGGGCCGTAAGATAGAGATTTCTTTCCAGGTTGCCGGCATCGACAATATTGATGACGACATCGCAGTCGGCCGACAGGATGTAATCGCGCGCCAGCCGTTCATCGAGCGATCCGCTGCTGTCTCCGGGCGGTGTGGCCAGGGTGTAGACACCGGGAAGGTCGACGACCCTGATTTGCCCGGCGGTGTCGCGAAAATTGCCTTCCTTGCGCTCGACCGTGACGCCCGGCCAGTTGCCGACCCGCTGGTGCGATCCGGTCAGATTGTTGAACAGCGTCGTTTTGCCGCAATTCGGGTTGCCGATGATCGCGACCGTGAATTCGGACCCGGCGGGATCGCGATGATCGGTCGGCGGCGCCAGATCCTTGCAGCAGTTCTTCATCGCTTACGTCATCCCCTGGCGGGGCGTTCCGGCGGCCCCGGTTCGCCGGTGCACAGGCGCCGCACCGCACGGCACCACCATGATCCGTTCGGCCGTGGCTTCGCCGAGCGCCAGGCGCATGTTGTCGCGGGCCACAACCAGATCGCCGCGACGCCGGTGAACAATCCTGACCCGCGCACCGGAGACAAGCCCGAGATCCATCAAACGAATGCTCAAGTCCTTGTCGCTGTCAAACGAGGTGACGAAAACCTCAAGGCCGTCGGCCGCCCGCGCCAGCGGAAATGGTTCTGTCGTCGGTTTCGGTACTGTGTTCATCGATTTCTGCGCCCGACCAAAAGCCCGGAATTCCGTGTTGTTGCTTGCAACTCACGGCATTCTGTTATTGCAACTCATTCTTATCTAGCGGAATTTTACACGGATCACAAGTCGGTGTATTTGCGCGAATTGCCGCAGGCCTTTTCCACCGGGTAGCGTTGCTCGTTGGTGTCAATCTTGGCGTCGGCCGCAGCGAGTAGATCAATCCCCGTCCGTTCGGCGATCAGCAGCAGATAAAGCAGGATATCGGCGCACTCCTCGCACAATCGCTGGCGGATTTCCGCGCCGCCGGCGATTTCATCCAGCTCGGCATCGCTTTTCCACTGGGCAAGCTCCAGCAGTTCGGCCGCCTCCAGGTTCAGCGAGAGCATCAGATTCTTGAGTGAATGAAACTGCTTCCAGTCGCGTTTGTCGCGGAATTCAACGAGCCGTGCGGTCAGGCTGGCCAGCGTCGGCGGGGTTGCGGTCATGGCGCGTTCCTCTATTGGCAGGATGTGGCCGGGGCACCGAATCTTTGACTCGTAATGGCACTTATATTCATATATTATAATGTAGTGTAGTAGGGTCGCTTCGGCCATGCTCATGGCGGGTCCGGTTTACCCGATCAGGCAGTGCGAAGCGATGCAAAAATCGTTGAGGGGAAGTTTGAAGCCCGTTCGAGCTTTCTCAAGTCCGCAAATCAATTTTTGGGGGAATGCATGCCGACTTTTGTACACACTGAAAAATGCGATGGTTGCAAGGGGGGTGAAGTCACCGCTTGCATGTACATCTGTCCACATGACCTGATGAAGCTCGATACCGAACGGATGAAGGCATTCAATCAGGAACCGGAACAGTGCTGGGAATGCCAGTGTTGCGTCAAGGCCTGCCCGCAGCAGGCGATTGAAGTGCGCGCCTTCCAGGATTGGGTCCCGATGGGCGGCGCGGCGATACCGCTGCGTACCGATAACGCCATCATGTGGACCATCAAATTCCGCGACGGCGAGGTCAAGCGCTTCAAGTTCCCGGTGCGCACGACGCCGGTTGGCTCGATCGATCCGTACGGCAACAAGCCGGCGCCCGGAGACCCCGCCGATCAGTTGCTGTTCACCGAGACCGGCCAGCAGTTGCCGACAATCTAGATTTGCCTGCTGGCCGTTCCTTGTTTGCAAGATGAGGCGAGGCGCGGGCAGCGGATCGTTAACGTGTGTGGCGCAGTGCAGGGGATGACGCGTCCGATTTTGGAGGTTCAGGAAAATGGCGGAAGCAAGTTTCGGCAATCCCGAGATAATCGAGGTTGAAACCGATATTCTGCTTATCGGTGGCGGCATGGCCGCATGTGGCGCGGCTTTTGAGGCCAAGCGCTGGGCGGGCGATGATGTCAAGATCACGCTGGTCGACAAGGCGGCGATGGACCGCTCGGGCGCGGTCGCCCAGGGCCTGTCGGCGATCAACACCTATATCGGCGAGAATGCGACGGAAGACTATGTGCGCATGGTGCACGCCGATCTCATGGGCATTACCCGCGACGATCTGATCTACGACGTCGGCCGCCATGTCGACGGCACCGTCCATCTGTTCGAGGAATGGGGCCTGCCGATCTGGAAGACCAAGGAGACCGAGGGCAAACCGCTTTCGGATGGCGGAAAGCCGGTGCGTTCGGGCCGCTGGCAGATCATGATCAACGGCGAAGGCTACAAGACGATTGTCGCCGAAGCCGCGAAAAAAGCCCTCGGCATGGAAAACATCTACGAGCGCGTTTTTATCGTGAAACTGCTGCTCGATGAAAACAATGAGAACCAGATCGCCGGCGCGGTCGGGTTTTCGGTCCGCGAGCACAAGCTTTACGTGTTCAAGGCCAAGGCCATACTCAATGTCTGCGGCGGTGCGGTGAACGTATTCCGCCCGCGCTCGACCGGCGAGGGCATGGGCCGGGTCTGGTATCCGGTGTGGAACGCCGGTTCGACCTATGCCATGGCGGCCGAGGTCGGTGCCGAACTGACGATGATGGAAAACCGCTTCGTGCCGACCCGTTTCAAGGACGGCTACGGCCCGGTCGGCGCGTGGTTCCTGCTGTTCAAGTCGAAGGCGACCAACGGCTTTGGCGAGGACTATGTGGTGAAGAATGCCAAGATGCTGGAGGACTTCGCGCCCTATGACAAGGCGGCGGTGGTGCCGACATGCCTGCGCAACCACGCCATGCTGAAGGAAATGAAGGAAGGCCGCGGGCCGATCCTGATGGACACGCCGACGGCGATGAAGAACCTGGCCGAAAAGATGACGCCTCAGGAGGTCAAGCATCTCGAGGCGGAAGCGTGGGAAGATTTCCTCGACATGTGCATCGGCCAGGCCGGCGTCTGGGCGGGCCTCAATATCCGGCCCGAAGAGACCGCGTCGGAACTGATGCCGACCGAGCCTTATCTGCTGGGCTCGCATTCGGGCTGCTGCGGCATCTGGGTGTCGGGTCCTGACGATCTCAACTCGCCGGATCACTATCACTGGGGCTATAACCGCATGACCACAGTGAAGGGGCTGTTCACGGCGGGGGACGGCGTCGGGGCCTCGGGTCACAAGTTCTCGTCCGGTTCCCACACTGAAGGCCGCATCGCGGCCAAGAATATGGTCCGGTTCTGCAAGGACAATACCGACTTCAAGCCGGTGCCGAAGGGCGACATCAAGGCGATCACGGAGGAAATCTATCATCCTGTCCGGGTCTATCTTGAGCACAAGGACAAGACCACGGCGGAGGATATCAATCCGTTCTACATCACACCGCGGATGTTCCAGATGCGGCTGCAGAAAATCATGGATGAATATGTCGCCGGCGTTGCGACCTATTACCAGACCAACGAAAAACTGCTGACCATGGGCCTCAACTATCTGGAGATGCTGAAAGAAGACAGCGTCAACCTGCGTGCCAAGGATCTGCACGAATTGTTGCGGGCGTGGGAAAACTACCACCGTCTGCGCACCGCCGAGGCGCATCTGCGCCATATCCTGTATCGTGAGGAGACCCGGTATCCGGGTTTCTTCTACCGCGCCGACTTCCCGGATCTTGATGAGAAAAACTGGCATTGTTTCGTCAATTCCAGGATGGATCCCGAGACCGGCGAGTGGACCATGATGAAAAAGGACTGGGTCGGCCTGGTCGATCACGGCCACTAGCCGGCGCCGGACCTTCACAAATCTGACAGACAGGGAGCCGGTTGATCCGGCGCCCTGTTGGTTTATGCTGGCGGCATTCAGGCCGCCACGGGAAGAAGTGACCGACATGAGCGATCCCCGACAGCCGGACGAGCTTGGCGACGACGCCGTCCTGACGCCGAGCGAACAGAAACTGGCCGCCGAAGAACGCGCCCGGCGCGAGGCCGAGGACGACATGGAAACCGCGTTGTTCGACGGCATCCGCGCGGCCGGATCGGGTCCGGTTGACCCGGTGCGGCTGACCCGGGACGACACGTTCAGCTTCCGTTGCCACAAGGGTGTTTCGTGCTGGAACGCCTGTTGTCACGGCGCCGATGTGACGCTGACCCCGCAGGATATAATCACTCTTGCCCGGCACTTCTGGGTGACGCCGGCAAAATTCGTAGCCGATTATGTGGTGCCGGCAATCCACGAAGGCTCCGGCCTGCCGGTCGCCAAACTGGTGATGACCGGCAGGAAGGGCGAGGGACCATGCGTGTTCATGGACGATGAAACCGGCTGCATGGTCTATGACGACAGGCCGGCGACCTGCCGGTATTATCCGCTTGGCCTGGGTGCGGTCAAAATGAAGGGCCATGATAGTCGCGAGGACATGTATTTCCTGGTCAAGGAGACCCATTGTCAGGGCCATGCCGAGGAACTGACCCAGAGCGTCCAGACATTTCGCGCCGAACAGGGTGTTGAGCCCTACGACCTCATCAACGAGCGCTGGATCGATATCCTGATGAAAATGGCGTCGTGGCGTTCGATGGGCGGGCCGATGGGCCAGGATGTCTCGAAGCAGACCAAGCAGATGTTTTACATGGTCTCGACCGATATCGACGCTTTTCGCCGCTTCGTGTTCGAGACCAAATTTCTCGAGATCTACGAAATCGACGCCGACATGATCGAGAGCATCAAGACCAATGATGAAGCGCTGCTGCAGCTCGGTTTCGACTGGCTCCGCAACGTCATGTTCAACGAAGAGACGATCGGCATGAAGCCGGCGGTCCTGCAGGAAGCCATCGGCAAGGCCCGCAGCGGCATGGGTGCGGCCTAGGCAGTTAATTTGCCCGTATCAAGCCATTTGACCGTCATTCCGGCTTTCGCCGGAGTGACGGTTTGTCCTGAACGGTCGCGGGCGAGAGCCGGTTCTTCGGTATCACCCTGCGGTAATGTCATGGCGCTGTTCGCCGAGCTGGCCGATGCCAAACGTCAGCACGTCGCCAGCACGCAGGAACTTCGGCGGTGTCTTGCCGACGCCGACGCCGGGCGGTGTGCCGGTGGTGATGAGGTCGCCCGGTTCCAGCGTGACGAAGCGGCTGACATGGGCGATCAGCTCATCGAGCGCGAAGATCATGGTCGCGGTCGAACCCTCCTGCTGGCGCTCGCCATTGACATCGAGCCAGAGGTCAAGCGCATGCGGGTCGGCCACCTCGTCGCGGGTCACCAGCCATGGCCCGACCGGGCCGAACCGGTCGTAGGATTTGCCCTTGGTCCACTGACCGGCATACTCGAACTGGAAATCGCGCTCCGAGACGTCATTGACGACACAATAGCCGGCGACATGGCCAAACGCCCGCGCGGCATCAATGTGTTTCGCCCGGCTGCCGATGACGATGCCCAGCTCCACTTCCCAGTCGGTTTTTTCAGACCCCGGCGGCAGGATGATGCCGTCATGGGGTCCGCAGATCGAGCTGGTCGCCTTGGAAAACAGCACCGGATGTTCCGGAATGTCGGCGCCAAGCTCCAGCGCGTGATCGTGATAGTTGAGCCCGATCGCGAGAAACTTATGCGGGCGGGCGATGCACGATCCGAGCCGGACACCGTCCTCGACCAGCGGCAGCTTGGTGGTATCGAGAGCGGCGACGCGGGCCAGCGCGTCTGGCGCCAGATCATCGCCGCCGACATCGGCCATGTGTTGCGACAGATCGCGGATCGCGCCGTCGCCGTCAATCAGTCCGGGCAGTTCTTCACCTGCGGTGCCATAGCGTACAAGTTTCATCGTTTCAGTCCCCTGATACTAGCCGTCGCCGACGACAATGATGTGCAACTGCTTCGGCCCGTGGGCGCCGAGCAGGATGGTTTGTTCGATATCGCCGGACCGCGAAGGGCCGGTGATCATGTTGACCGTGCGCGGCATCCGCCCCTTGCCGGCATCCGCGCGCAGCCGCGACCAGACGGTTTCGTAATCGCCCGCGATATCGCCGGCCTCGACCACGACGATATGGGTTCGGGCAGGAAGCTGAGGGTCGACGGATTATCGGCACCTGACAGCAGGATCAATGTGCCGGTCTCCGCGACGCCGGCATAGGCATGGCCAAGCCCGACCGGATCATCGCCCGCGCTCGGGCCGGTCGAGACCGCCAGCGTCTTCTGCCGTTGCCAGGGTAGCGTTGCCAGCCGCTCATCGTCGCCGCGGCGCACGGTTTGCGGCAGATTGTGCGCGCGCAGATATTCCGCGATCGCTCTCGGCACACCGTCGCGTGTCTGGACCCTGTCAACGGTCGACTGAACGGCTTCGGCCATCTCGCAAAACAGGTCCACCTGTCGGTCATGGGCAAGCGTGCCGCGCGCCGGAATGACGCCGGCGGGCGGGTCGTCGAGCCGCTCGGCACGATGCGGCGGCGTGTGTCATCGTTTTCGCCGACCTTGAGCGAACGCCGCAGGTTCGCGAAAATGCTGTCGCGGGCGCTTGTCATGGTCTCATCCTGTCGCGCCACATCGCCTGAAAGGTCCGACCCTCGGGCGCCGGCAGGTCGCGGTGCCGGGTCCAGCCGCCGCCGAGCGGCAGCCACCGTAACCGGCCGTCGCGCCGGCCCAGCATTGCCAGCATCCTGACCGCGATACCGGTCAGGGCCTGATACGCGCGAGGCCGTTTTGCGAGCCATGCCCAGATGCCGATGCCGGTGCGCTGCGCGGGCGGTATCAGGTGGCGCTCGAATTCGCGTTCCCGCCACTGGCGCATCATTTTCGGCAGCGGAATTCGCATCGGGCAGACCTGTTCGCAGCGGCCGCAGAAGGTCGAAGCGTTGGGCAAATGGCCGGCCTTGTCGACGCCGATCAGTTGCGGCGTCAGGACCGCGCCCATCGGTCCGCAATAGACCCAGCCATAGGCATGGCCGCCGATCGCGTGATAGACCGGGCAATGGTTGATGCAGGCGCCGCAGCGGATACAGCGCAACATGTCCTCAAACTCGGTGCCGAGCATGGATGAGCGGCCGTTATCGAGCAGCACGACATGATACTCCTCCGGGCCATCGACATCGCCCGGCCGGCGCGGTCCGGTGGACAGCGTGGTATAGACGCTCATGTCCTGGCCCGTCGCCGAGCGCGCCAGCAGGCGCAGGATCTGGCTGGCATCGTTCAGCGTTGGCGTGATCTTTTCAATCGAGGCGATGACGATATGGATCTTCGGCAGGATCTGGGTCAGATCGCCATTGCCCTCGTTGGTGACGATGATTGATGAGCCGGTTTCGGCGATCAGGAAATTGGCCCCGGTGATGCCGATATACGCATCGAGATATTTCTGGCGCAGCATGGCGCGCGCCTCATTCAGCAATTCAACCGGCTCCTCAAGGCTCCGTTCCGCCGGCAGCTCGGTGTGAACGCGCCGGAAATCGGCTTCGACCTGTTCCTTGTTGAGATGTACGGCCGGGGCGATGATGTGGCTTGGCGGTTCGTTGCGAAGCTGGATGATATATTCACCCAGATCGGTTTCCACGACCTCGATACCGGCCACTTCGAGACAGGGGTTGAGCGCGACCTCCTCGGCAATCATCGATTTGCCCTTGGTCACGCTCCTGGCGCCGGCGCGCTGGCAGATCGCCAGGATGGTCTCACGGGCATCTTCCGCGCTTGCCGCCCAATGGACATGGCCGCCGCTCTCCGCGACCTTGCGCTCGTAGGCCTCAAGATAAAGGTCGAGGTGCTTGAGGGTGTGGGTCTTTATTTCCCGGGCACGGTCGCGCAGGTGCTCGAACTCCGGCAGATTGTCGATTGCCTTCTGGCGCTTGGCGATGAAGCCGCGCTTGACATTGCCGAGCGCACGCTGAAGCTGGACATCGCCGAGCGCCTCGGTCGATTTCTGCCTGAACTCGGGCGAACGGATTTCCAAGGCCTATTCCTTCTCTTCGCGCTTGCCGATGGCGGGTGTGTCGGTCATGCCGGCGAGCACCTCGGCGATATGGCGCGCGTCAATCCCGCTGCCGTTCCGCGTGAGCTTGCCGGCCATGTTCATCAGGCAGCCAAGATCGCCCGCGAGCAGGAGATCGGCGCCGGTCGCGGCGATATTGGCGGTTTTCTTCGCCACCATGTCGTTTGATATGTCGGGGTATTTGATACAGAACGTGCCGCCGAAGCCGCAACAGGTTTCGGCCTCCTCCATTTCCTTCAGCGCCAGGCCGTCGATCGAACCGAGCAATGTCCGAGGCTGCTGCTTGATGCCCAGTTCCCGCAGGCCCGAACAGGAATCGTGATAGGTCACAGTGCCTTCAAATGATGTATCGACGCTGTCGATCTTGAGCACATCGCTGAGGAACTGCACCAGCTCGAATGTCTTGGCCGCCAGTGCATCGGCGCGCCGGCGCAGCGCCGAGCCCTCCTCGAACAGCGCCGGGTAGTGCTTCGCAATCATTCCGGCGCATGACCCGGACGGCGCCACCACATAGTCATAGGATTCAAACGCCGCAATCACCTGTTCGGCAATGGCTGCGGTGTCGGCCCGGTCACCGCTGTTGTAGGCCGGCTGCCCGCAACAGGTCTGGGCTTCGGGCACCTCGACCTCGCATCCGGCGTTTTCCAGCAGCCTGACAGCGGCAAAACCGACTGTGGGACGGAACAGGTCGACCAGACAGGTGACAAACAGCGCAACGCGCAGCGGCTTTCCGTCGTCCATGCTGGCCCCCACCCTTTTTGTGTCCTTGGCGCCCTGCGGCTGGTTCCCGCTGTGTACTTGGTTTAGGCTCCAGACTCAATTGTTCATGACGAAGCGCCGATCCCGCAGGACAGAAAGCAGCCTTGTCAGAGCAGCGGATTTGCCGGCTAATGCGGCTTTTAAGATTGTATTCCATCATGCGGGACAAGAGTCCAGTGCCGCGGTGACGACCGGAAACGAGGAAACTGCACCATGTCTCTCCTGAGCATGCCACCGGCCGACAGAAGCGTTCTCGAGCGGCGTTCCGGGATTGCCGCGGCATTACGCAACATTGTCGGCGACGCTTCCGTGATCGTCGATGAGCAGGAACTCAGGGTTTATGAGTCCGACGGACTGACCGCCTATCGTCAGCCACCGATGGTGGTGGTTCTGCCCGCGACCACCCGGCAGGTTTCGCAAATCCTGAAATATTGCCACGATGAAGGCATCAAGGTCGTTCCGCGCGGTGCCGGCACGTCGCTTTCGGGCGGCGCGCTGCCGCTCGAGGACGGCGTGCTGCTCGGGCTCGCCAGGTTCAGCGCCATCCTCGATATCGACTACGACAACCGCTGTGCGGTGGTGCAGCCCGGAGTCACGAATCTGGCCATCACCCAGGCGGTCGAGGATCGCGGATTTTATTACGCGCCCGATCCTTCCAGCCAGATCGCCTGCACCATCGGCGGCAATGTGGCGGAAAACTCGGGCGGCGTGCACTGTCTGAAATACGGCCTCACCACCAACAACATTCTTGGACTTGAAGTGGTATTGATGACCGGCGAGGTCATGCGGATCGGCGGCAGGCATCTCGATTCGGAAGGCTATGATCTGCTCGGGCTGCTGACCGGCTCGGAAGGACTGCTCGGGGTCATCACCGAGGTGACGGTGCGAATCCTGAAAAAGCCCGAAAGCGCGCGGGCCATGTTGATCGGATTTTCCGCCAGCGAACGTGCGGGCAAGTGCGTTGCCGACATTATCGGCAACGCACTTGCCCGCACGTTCGCTGGCAAGTGCGGGCAAGTGCGTTGCCGACATTATCGGCGCCGGGATCATTGCCGCCGGCATGGAAATAATGGACAAGCCGGCA
>Ga0114931_10005485_pt1 | contig 15661 bp, 16 predicted proteins | sample 2SBtaG_FD_89579 | JGI IMG/M metagenome (GOLD analysis project Ga0114931, IMG submission 89579) | Deep subsurface microbial communities from Kolumbo volcano to uncover new lineages of life (NeLLi) - 2SBTROV14_V59a metaG | ecosystem: Environmental > Aquatic > Marine > Volcanic | place: Kolumbo...
AGCACGCCAATGCCCACGCCGGCCCCTGCGGGGCCTCGGACCTGTCGGTCCGACCGCCCTGCGGGCGGTGCGCGAGGTCCCTAACGGCACCTTGGTCGAAACGCCGTGCTGACAAGCACCTCCACAGCCTCACGACGAAAGTGTGTGAGAAATGCGGGCTAGCAGCGTGCACCGTCCGGTGTCGAATCCGGCAGCCTTGCGTCACCACCCCAGCGAAGCGGATGGCCGCCATGCGCGCCGCCGGGGGACGGGATAGAATCGGCCGGACGTGCCATGGGAAAGGGTCTGAACGTGTTGACGAGGTTCGCGAACGGGATCAGGAAGCTGCTCGGAAGACTGTGTGGTCGAAACCAAGTCCTACTGATCGTGGCTTTGGCCCTGATCTTAAGGCTGGCGTCCGTCTCCTGGGTCGGGTGGGACCGGGCCGCCTTTGGCGATGCTCGGGCCTACCTTTCGGCGGCCGGTCAGCTGTGCGAGACCGGAACCTACCCGGCCCAGGGTGACCTGCCCTTCTTTCGTGCACCGGGGTTGCCGTTCGCGATAGCGGCTGGGACCTTGTGTCGCTCTCGGGAAGTCTGGCTCGTGAAGATGTGGCTCGCGCTCTTCGACACAGCCACGGTGCTCGTGATTCCCGCGCTTGGCAGGGTGCTGCTCCGGTCGGAGCCGCTGGCGCGTCTTGCTGCGCTGGCCGCGGCGGTGAACCCGGTCTTTCTGGATCAGGTTGCGGACGTGCGCACGGAGCCGCTGTTCATGCTGTTGCTGAGCGCCGCGCTGCTCTGCTTTTTGACTGCGTGGACGCGACGGAAGAAGAACCCGGCTCGCCTTCTCATGACAGCCGGGAGCCGCCTCGGGCTGGCGGCGCTGACTCGTCCGTCGGCACTGATTGGTGTTCCCGTCTTTGCCGTTGTCTGGATCGCACGCGGCCGCCCGACCCGGCGGCGGGCCGCCGGCGCCCTGGCCCTCGTAGCCGCGGCGGCGGCGGTGCTGAGCCCCTGGATGGTCCGCAACGCTCTGGCCCTACAGGGAGCTGATTAGCTTTCGGTGGTTTTGGAGTCATCGTGCGAATACTCGTTGCTGAAGACCATGAACGCGTCGCCACGTTTCTCGTCAAAGGGTTGCGTGAAGAGGGATTTACTGTCGACTTGGAGATGACCGGCGACGCGGGCTTTGAGCGGGCACGATCGGATGTGTACGACATTATTGTGCTGGATGTCATGCTGCCGGGCATGGATGGGCTGGAAATCACCCGTCGGCTGCGCGACATACACAACAGCACGGCCATCCTTCTGTTGACCGCGCGCGACGATGTGCGGCACCGTGTGGAAGGTCTTGATGCGGGCGCCGACGATTACCTGGTTAAGCCCTTCGCCTTCGACGAGTTGCTGGCGCGGCTGCGGGCGCTGCTGCGGCGCGGGGACACACGATGCCCCCCGTTGCTGAGCTTGGCGGATTTAACGCTGGACCCGGCAACCCACGAGGTAACGCGTGCCGGCCGGCGCCTCGACCTTACGGCACGTGAATATGCGCTCCTCGAATTCCTGCTGCGCAACAAGGGCCGCGTCGTGACGCGCACCTTGATCATGGAGCATGTCTGGGCCATTCATTTCGACACGTCTACCAACGTCGTCGATGTCTATATCCGATACCTCCGAAGGAAAGTCGACGAAAACTTCTCGCCGCCGCTGATTCACACCGTGCGCGGTTTTGGCTACGTCCTGCGCGACGAGACGGCATGAGGTGACGATGAAGCAGCGATGGTTCAGACCCTGGTCCTTTCAGGCGCGCATCACACTGGCTTTTGCATTGGGCTTCTTCGGCCTTCTCGTCGCGTCGCTTGGCGTCCTCGCCTGGACCTCGTTGAGCAGGTTGAAGCGCGAAGAGGCACGTGAACTCAACACCTTCGCCGGCCGTATTCTGGCCGAACTTCAGGCAGGAGGTATCGCGGTGACGGGAGCGATGGAACCGCCGGCACCGGACAGGACCGGCAAGCCCAAGTTTCCCGGAAGGCCATCAACCCTCAGCAACGAGCGTGAGCCGCTGCCGTCAGCCTCGCCCAGGGCGCAGGGCAAGGCGTTTCTTCCGCCCAACATTACGGACGACATCAACCAGAAGCTCAGCTTTATCTTCAAAGATGAAGATATGAATCTAGGCTACGCTATTTACGATGATAAGGGCCGACGGGTCTACACCTACTACCGGACCAAAATCGACCCCTTCGCCGCCATCGAACGACTCTATCCAGGCCGGGGGGCGGGCATCTTCCGGCACACCTACAAAGACTGGTTCTTCTTCAAACGTTGTCAGATCGCCGGACACTCCCTGCTTGTGACCTCTTTTCACCACCTGGGCTTAATCGATCACATACTTGTTGCCGTTGCTATGCTGCTGCCGCCGGCGTTGTTGGTGTCTCTGATGCTCGGAGCTTCGCTGGCTCGTATAGTTGTGGCGCCGCTGGAAGCCATCGCGAATACAGCGCACCGGATCAAGAATGGACAGCTTGACGCACGGATTTCACCGCCCAGAGGCGGAAAAGAAGTTGCCGATCTTGCGCGGACGCTCAACAGCACCTTCGAACAACTCGAACAGTCCTTTCGGCGTATCGAGGAATTCAGTGCCGCGGCGGCCCACGAGTTGAAGACGCCGCTGACCGCCATCCGCGGCAACCTGGAAGTGGGACTGCGGAAGCCTCGTTCACCCCAGGAGTATCGGGAAACGTTGACAGAGACCATTGATGACATCGGCAAACTGCAGCACATCCTCGCAGACCTACTCCTGCTCGCCCGGACCAACGTCGACGGGGCGATTCCGATGAGTACGGTCAATTTTTCCGAAACGGTCATCCGCTCGGTCGACTTCCTCGATGTCGTCGCCGCTGAAGCAGGCGTTACCCTGCAGCGGCAGGTTTCACCGGATATCCACATTCAGGGTCACGCGGGCTTCCTCGACCAGCTGTGCTACAACCTGATCGAGAATGCCATCAAGTTCTCCCCACGCGGAGGAACGGTGAAGGTGCGACTAAAGCGTGAGGATCAATGCGTGAGCCTGAGTGTCGAGGATCAAGGGATCGGCATTACACCGGACGAGCAGGAACGAATCTTCGACCCGTTCTATCAAGTGTCGGCCTGTCGTTCCCGGGGTACGGGGTTGGGGCTGGCCGTGGTCAAATGGATCGCCTCGGTCCACCACGGCACCGTTCGTGTCGACAGTGAAGTTGAAGTTGGCAGTACCTTTACCTTCGAGCTGGCGGAGCGTGCCCTTTAACCTGTAGTCGGCCGCGCACTTCTTCGTCGGCCGCATCTCCTGACACCGGATGAGACATGGAGATGGTCTCATTCATGCGTAACGCCACCGCGGCTGTGAGCCAATCAGAATCGACAGGTGGTGGACGGATGCCAGAAGATCCGGCCACGCCCCGGATGAAACAGCCGCTCGGCGTTCTCAGCAGATTCTAATCTACTCATCAGAATGCCTTAATCGGGGCGCGGCATGATAGAGGCAATGAATATTCGTTCATACACGATCCAACGCGAGAGGAAGAAAGAATGCGACGACAGATGTATCGGCCGTTACACCTATGGATCCTCACCATCGGACTGTGTTTTGCCGCCGTCTTGACCGCGGGAGCGGATGACAACCTCACCGGCGTTTGCCACTGCACCTTCTACGCTACGTCCACCTTGAAGAATTTCAAAGGAACCGTCACCACCGAGAACGTGCAAGGCTCCGTGGTGCCGGCGGGCGGCGACGAAATCTGGTCCGTCATGGTGGACACCGCCGTCTCGGAGATGACCACCAACAACAAGAAACGCGACAAGCACATGCGCACGATGTTTGAGGCTGCGAAGTTTCCAAACATCCGCTGCAAGGTCAGCAAAGCCCGCCTTTCTGAGGTGAAGCCTGGCCGCGGGCAGAGCAGCACGGTACCCCTGGATTTGACCATCTGCGAGATCACCAGGCGGATCAACGGCAAGGTTACCAACTGGCGAGAGGCAGACGGCGTAATCCAGTTCGACTGTGCCTTCGACGTGTCGCTCAAGTCATTCAAACTCAAGCCGCACTCACTGCTGGGCATCCTGCGGGTGGGTGACCGAGTCCATGTCCTGGTCCACGTCAAGCTCAAGCGCCATCCCAAGGGAACCGGCTGATCCCGTTAACGGATAACCCCCTTCCAAAGGAGAGAACAATGCTAGGGACCCCGAGTATTTTCAAAATAAGCCGCTCCGGACAGTCCCAACCCCGGGGCAGTCGTTCCGTGCCGATTTTCTGCGACCCGCTCAGGCAGCCCGCCCATCCCCGCCTGACAAGGGCACCGGCGCCGCTGGGGGTGCTGCTGTGACGCGACAGTCCCCCACAGCCATCCGGCGGACGATGCCCTTGCTGACACCGTTGGCGGATCCGAGCCCCTATTTCCTCGGCTACGACATGCTGGATGAACTCCCTCGGCACATCGCAGAGCATGAGTTCGACAAGCTGTTCCTCGCGGTGGATCAGGCGGTCTATGACCTCTACGGCAAACAGCTGCACCACATGCTCTCCGGCCGCTTCGGGGACGTGGCCCTCGAAGTCATTAATGCCGGAGAGGCCTGCAAATCCTTCGCCAGTCTTGCAGGTTTTTGTGAGGCGCTGATACGCACGGGCATCACCAAGAAATCCATCCTACTCTCCTTCGGGGGCGGTGCGGTCGGCAATCTTGTCGGGCTTGCCGCCGGCCTGACCTTCAGAGGCATCCGCCACATCGAAATCCCCACCACCTTCACAGGCATCACGGATAGCACGCTCAGCAACAAGCAGGCCATCAACGGTGATTCGGGCAAAAACCAGTTCGGCATATACTCCGCTCCGCTCTTCATCTGGTGCGATACCCACTACCTACGCAGCGAGCCGGCGTCCTCCACCCGAAGCGGCCTTGTCGAGATGGTAAAAAACGGTTTCATCTCCGACCCAAGCTTGCTGGACTATCTTGCGGCACGCCTGCGCCCCGATGTGAGCTACTCCGACGCCGAGCTGCACGAACTGGCCATAAAGGCCGTCAAATCGAAGTTTGCTATCCTCGAGCGCGACCCGAGCGAAAAGGCCTACGGCCTCGTACTCGAGTACGGGCACAGCTTTGGCCATGCCATCGAGTGGTTGGGGCATACGCGGGGCGCCCCCATATCCCACGGCGAGGCTGTCGCGGTAGGAATGAAACTGGCCGCCGAGACCGCGTGTCGATTGGGGCTCCTCAGCCGGGAAGACGTTCGCCTGCATGCTTCGATGCTTGACGCAATTGTCGGCATCAGCCCCGACATCGGAAAGGGCCTGGCCCCTGACCACATCCTGCATTCCATGCTCAATGACAACAAGAAAACCTCGTCCGACATCCGCCTCGTGTTGCTCGAGTATATTGGTCGATGCTTCAATCCGGAAGGCGACTGGCTCATCACGGTAAGCGAAGACCTGATTGCAGACGTATTGTCCGACCACTTCTCATAAGCGGCCAAAGGAGGTAGAAACTCATGGAAGCCGCCCTATTCATCGAGCCGGGAAAGTTGTCGGTCGAGCAGATCGATGAACCTACGATCACGCAACCGGACGAGGTCCTCATCGAGGTCTCCGTGGCCGGGATGTGCGGCACCGATCTGCACATTGTCAGCATGCCGCAGCTCCACCCGGCCAGGGAGGGCAGCGTGCTCGGGCATGAGTTCGTGGGCCGGGTGATAGACTCCGGTGTTGCGGCCTCCTCGGCGTTCACACCCGGGCAGCGTGTCATAGCCGGCCCGAACATCGCTTGCGGCAGCTGCCGTTACTGCCGCGAAGGCAGGAGCAACATGTGTGACGCTGTCCGCACACTGGGCATTACCATCAACGGTGGCTTCGCGCGTTACGTAGTCGCGCCCGTAAAGGTCCTGTTTCCCGTGCCCGATGGCCTGAGCGATGATCTGGCCGTTTTTGCCGAACCGCTCTCTTGCGTTTTCAACGGCTTCCATCACCTCGACCGTGTCTACGGCAAGGACGTTATGGTGCTAGGAACAGGCCCTATCGGTCTCTACTTCGTGAGCATGTTTCGGCATTTCGGTGTCCGGCAGGTGCTTGCCATCGAACCGAACGACAACCGCGCGGAGTTTGCGCGCAGCCTTGGCGCCACCATCGTTTCCGCCACCGAGTTCAGCAAACGCAGCGTCGAGGTGGACGACCTGACCGGCGACGGCGCCCACATCGTCGTGGACACCACCGGCTTTTCCCTACCGGCTGCTATGAACCTGGTCAGGCGCGCGGGCACAATCCTGCTGTTCGGAATGGACCAATCGGCAACCTGTGCCATTCCCCCCTTCCGGATCGTCAGGGAAGAGATCCGCATCCAAGGCTGCTTCGTCAACAACGAACAGATTCCGGCCTGCCTCGAACTCATCCCCAAGCTCGGCCTGGAGCGCTTCATCACGCACCGCTATCCGCTGCGCGATATCCACAAGGGCTTGCACGCCCTGCGGGAGCAAGCCTCCATCAAAGTCCTGATCTACCCGAACGAGGTTTGCTCATGAATACATCCGTCTCGCTCCCTCATGGCTACACGGTCACCAATGCTTCGCCGGCGGACGTCGAGGACATCGTCGAGTTGCTCAACCACTCTTTCAGCCGCATCCTGAAGCGACTCTATGGGGGTGCGCCCGACGTCGGCGAGGGAGATCGTATCCGCGGCCGCTTGACCCGGAGAGACTGCCACTGCTTTGTGCTCAAAAATCACGAGGAGGCCGTGGTAGGCGTGGGCTTCATTCAGATTTACGGCAACAAAGTGGTGTTGGGCCCTGTAGCCGTCCGTGCCGCCACGCCGGGCAAGGTCGCCTTGCTGACCGTCGGCTATGCCTACCTGCGCGAACTCGGCATGGAACACATCGAGTTCGTCACCTTTCCACACAGTACACTCCACTTCCAAGCCTACTGGGCGGCCGGCCAGGCGCTCGACGTGGGCCTGGACGCCGTAGCGCCGACGCTTTTCCTCACGCGCCCGCTGCGCGCCAGCGCCGCCAGGCCGGAACACAAAGGCGCCGGGGATCCCGGTGAACCATTGACCTGGCTCTCGCAGTCCACACTCGACGTGCGCGAGGCGCAACTGGAGGCCATCTCCGGACTGAACCGTACCAGCCCCGCCGGAATCGAAAACGACGACGAACTGCGGCAGCTCCTGGCCGGCCAGCATGGCGATATCCTCCTGTACGGCCCGTCGGCGGAGCCGCTGGGTTATGCCGTTTGCATGTCCGGCCCCGGCAGCGAGGCCTTCGAGACGCAGCAACTCCTGGTAAAGCACCTGGTGGTCGACGCGCCGTCCATTGCCGAGAAAACTCGGCACCTCGGCGCCATGACCGCCGCCATCGAAGTTATGGCCCGCCGCCGTCGGCTCCAGACAATCGGCATGATGGTTAATGCGCTGCACCGAAACATGTTGAATACCCTGTTCGCGAGCGGGTTTCGTGTTTCCTCGATCTTCCAGCTCTGGACAACCCGGGCGGTCGTCTACACCGACATGGCCGAGATTTTCCGAGCCGAGGAGTTGCGGTAAATGCTCATCACGGACACATATGCCGCGCCCGGCCTGCGCGCCTTCGACTCCGAGGAACAGGAGGTCTTGCGCCGGATCATCGACCGCCAATGCGTCTACCGCGGCGCTGGGATCAGCGAGCCGCGGTACGCGATCGCGGTCGAAGAACGCCTCAAAAAAGACTTCGGAGCAGCCTACAGCCTTGCGCTGAATTCGGGGACATCCGCCCTCCTCATCGCCCTCGAGTACCTGCGTCTGGAACCCGGCGACGAGATCATACTGCCCGCCTACGGTTGGATCAGTCTCCTCAGTGCCATCCTGTACTGCCGGGCGACGCCTGTGATCTGTCCGGTGAACGAGGACCTGACCTTGGACCCGGCCGCCCTGGCGGACCTCATGAGCACGCGAACCCGCGCCGTCATTCTCGTGCATCCCTGCGGAAACGTCGGCAACCGCGACGCCGTGCTCTCTCTCACGGCCGGCACCGATATCGCCGTTATCGAGGACGCCTGCCAGTGCCCCTACGGCCTCCCATGCTCACCGGATACGCTCTGCACGTTTCTGTCCTTCCAATCCTTCAAAGTCATCACCGCCGGTGAAGGCGGCGCCCTGCTCACGCACCGCAAGGCCTTTTATGAGCATGCTGTTCGCTTCCACGATGCCGGTTTGGACCGCTTCTCACAACTGCCGGACAAGGACGAAATCCCGCGCGGGGTAGGGCTGAACCTGCGGATAACCGAACTCCAGGCAGGGTTGCTGGACCGGCAGATGGCCAAGGCAAGGACGATCCTGCACAAGCTCGAGATCGCCAGGGACAGGTACCTTGAGGCGTTGGCCGGTGTCTTGCGGGGGGCGGACTCGTTCACCATCACCAATAACGACTCCAACAGAAACTCCTCTTGCATCCTCATCTCCGCCGACAGTACCGATACGGCCGCGGCCCTCAACGAAACGCTCAACCGGGCCGGCGTCGGCAGCAAGATCGTCGGGGCGCTCCCTTACCATGCGGCCCAAGGTTGGATGCGTTACCTCGACGCCAACGACTTCACCTATCGCACCGCGACCGCACCGGCGGCCTACGACAACCTGCAGCGCCTCCTGCTCATCGAAATCAACTGGCAGCGGGGCGATGCCTTCTTCAGTCAACTCGCAAACGTGCATTTGGCACGGGGAGCAGGTTAAATATGCCCACACTCGCAATCCACGGTGGTGATCCGTTGATACCGACCACGTCTCAACGTTCGAGGGCGCTCGATCGGGATCCCCTCATCGAGTCCTTCACCCGCTACATCGGCTGCCGATACGGCATCACCACCTGCAACGGCTCCGCATCACTGATCTCCGCCCTCATCGGCGCCGGTGTCACCGCCGGTGACGAGGTCATCACGGTGTCCTTCACCTGGTACACCACGGTCACGAGCATCCTGGCTGTCAATGCGATCCCGGTGTTCGTTGATATCGACCCGGACACCTTCACGATGGACCCCGATCAGATCGAGCAGCGCATTACGCCGCGCACCCGGGCCATCCTCGCGGTGTCCCTCTATGGCCAGCCCGCCGACTATCCGCGCATCAACCAAATCGCCAAGCGGCACGGCCTGACGGTCATCGACGATGCGTGCCAGAGCTTCGGCGCAAGCATCGACGGTCGCAAACTCGGCGCCGCCACCGACATCACCGCCTTCAGCTTCAGCGGCAAGCCGATTGTCAGCACCGGTGGCGGTCTCGTTGCCTGTGATGACGAGACGTTCTACGAGCGCATGCTCCTAGCGGGACAGCACCCGTCTATGATCAGCACGCATGCCCGCAACCCTGAAAACCACGAACTGGCCTCCACCGGCGGCTTCGGATACAACCTGCGCATCGACGAGAAGGCGGCCGAACTCGCCTGCGAACGACTCGAGCAGGTCGATGCCGTTAACGAGCACCGGCGGGCCAACGCGCACTATCTCACGGAGTCCCTGCGCCAAGTGCCCGGCCTCACGCCACCCGCGGAACGGCCCGGGACCTACCACATCTACCACCAGTACACCGGCCTCGTGGACGAAGCCAAGCTCGGCATCAGCCGCGATGAGCTCGTCGAAGCCTTGAACGCCGAGGGTGTGCCGGTCATTGCCTATGTGTCCATGAAAAACTTCGTCCAGCCCTTGAGCGGCGATCCCCGGAACCTCGGACCGATCCATCGCCGCCCCCTTTTCCGCAAGCTTGCCCAAAGCGGGCGGTTCGGCCACTACGTCTTCCCGGAAGGCAACCGTCCCGACTACGAATCCCTGGATCTGCCCGTAACCGAGTCCGTCATCAAGCGCGAGTTCAACCTCATCCAGAAATGGCTCAATCCGCCTTTCGACACCACGACCATGGAGCAGTACGTGCAGGCGATCCACAAGGTGCTGGACCACCGGGACGAGATCATCGCGTGGCGCAACTCCGGAAAACCACACCACCCGCGGCCGATCTTCCTCACCCCCGACAAGAGCGACACGCATGAAATCGGCCATGTCCCATCCGTGGCACGCGCCGACACCGATCTCGTCCGCCTGCAGGACGTACCGGGCCTCCGGCAGGATCAGGTCGTGGCGTGGCACCGCGCCCACCTCAATCGATCCCTCCTCACGCTCATGCAGCTCGGGGGCTACGACTCGATCCGGGTCGCGCGCGCGGAGGGCCCCTACCTGACGACCACCGACGGTCGTCGCCTCCTCGACATGGTGTCGGCGTACGGAGCACTCAGCCACGGACACAACCACCCGCGGGTGGTGCGCGCCGCGCGCTGGTTCGACGAGCGCCGGGAGGCCGACCTGCTGCAGGAGTTCCCCTCCCCCTGGGCCGCCACGCTCGCCCACAACCTGGCCGCGCTGACGCCCGGCGACCTCGATGTCGTTTTCCTGTGCAACTCCGGGGCGGAGTCGATCGAGGGCGCACTCAAGCTGGTGCAACGGTACTTCGGCGGTCGCCGTGACCGTTTCGCCTACGCGGAGAACTCCCTACACGGCAAGACACACGGTGCGCTCTCGATCACCGGCCGCGAAAAGTACCGCGCGGGCGTGCGTCACTTCGAGGATTGGCCGATGGTGCCCTTCGGGGACGCCGAAGCCCTCGCCGAGATGTTCGCCGCCGACCGCGAGCGGCGCATCGCCGGACTAGTTTTGGAACCCATCCAGGGAGAGGCAGGGGTGATCGTGCCGCCCCGGGGCTACCTGCGCACCGCGGCCGATCTTTGCCGCGAGCACGGCGCGCTGCTCATCCTGGACGAAATCCAGACCGCCTTCGGCCGCACGGGTACGCTGTTCCGCTGCGAGGCCGAGGGCGTCGTCCCCGACGTTCTCTGCGTTGCCAAGAGCCTGGGTGGAGGCGTTGCCAGCGTGGCGGCGACGATCACGCGGCCGTCGATCCACCGGAAGGCCTACGGACGAATCAACGACTGTCTCGTCCATACCTCGACCTTCGGCGGCCGGGCACGTACCGCCGCCGTCGCGATCGAGGCGCTGGCCGTCGTCGTCGACGAGGGCTTCGCCGAGCGCGCCGCCCGGCTCGGGGCCCGGCTGAAGGAGGATCTGGAAGGTGTGCGCCGCCGCCATCCCGACATCGTCGCCGCCATTCGCGGCGAGGGACTCATGCTCGGGCTCGAGTTGCGCCCGCCGCGGCTTTCCGGCCTCAGCACGCCCCTGGGCGCCGCCGGCCTTGACCGCATCCTGCAGAACTACCTCCCCGGTATCATCGGCGCGGAACTCCTGCAGCGACACAATATACTGGCCTCGTTTGTGCTGAATAACCCGCGTGTGCTGCGCCTCTACCCGGCGCTTGTCGCCACCGAGCACGACCTGGCCGCCGTGCCGATCGCCCTGGACGCCGTCTTCGAGCGGGGCTTGGCCCGCCTCGTCACGCATCATCTTACCGCCGCGATCCGCCGCGCTGGACTCGATACGGTGCGGGGGTGGCTGAGGGACTGGTGACAGAATGTCCACCTTATCCGCCCGGCTCTTTTACCGCTCAAAGGCCCTTTGATCCTGTTGACCGTCACACGTTGCCGGACCTGACAGAGATCTCGTATCGCTAGCTTGCGGAGGCCGGGCTCGTGCCCATCGAGGCACGCGGATAAGTCCTCATCTCCTGACATGCGCGGCTGGGGAGCGTAGAACGCCTTGTGCTCGTGGCACTTGTCATTCTGAGACGGTGTGATAATAAAGGAGACATAATGTCGTGCTCTGCCAACGTGTTCGAGCCGTTGACACCGGGCGTAACGTGGCATGAGGCTTGCTGTTTACGTTCTGATGTCTCATTCCAACTACCTTAATCCTAAGATGAGCGATTCTGCCGGATGAGATGTGCCAAGATCTTGAGGCTCTGGTGCTTGCGCCGAGCGGACGCATACCCGGAGGTATGTGGAGCATCGACGCAAGTGTCCAGAGCCCAAGAAATTGGTGCAGATCACCGGTGAGAATCGCTCATCTTAGGTTAATGTCAGGAGGTGTGGACCTGACGTTCCTTACGCTCCAGGGTCATCGTGCCTTCTCCGCCAAACCGCACCTATAGGAGCCGGCGCCGCGGATGATCTTCCCGGCTCTCGCGTCACGGTCGTGCCTGAGCTGCTGGCCCTAGCGGAAGTTGGATGAAGTGATACGAGGGACCCATCAATCCGGTAGGAACCGAGCCATGACGACCTTGCCATCGTGAAAGGTAACCTCGACCACTGCCGCGTTGTAGCGACCATCATGCGGGTCAAGCACAAAGTCGAGCACACCACGACGAAGGGGACCCATTTCGGGCCTGCGGAAGCGGCCCTGAGCAGGAAAGGCTCGATCGAGTATTGAACGAACCTGGCTCTCACTCATGCCGGGCTGGATGGCTTTGACTGCACGCAGCGCCGGCTTGACGGGGCTGAAGTCGATCACATTGAGGGATACGAGCTCGATGGCCAGGACAATCGGAAGCAGGAGATACGCACGCTTGCGAGAGAGCAGGAATGCGGAGACGCTCAGGAGAACGACCAGCACCATGACGATCGCATCAAACCCAGCGTCTGAGCTGGCGCCGCCCCAGCAGTCGAACACGTACGTGTAGAAGGCCACCGGCACGGCGCAGAGAGCCACTGCGATCGCGAGGCCTTGGCGGATGGGATGGGAGCTCTCGGTTTTCACGTTTTGTGCCCGTCGGCCTCTCCGGAGCAGCCTAGGAACGGACTGTGGGCCCCTGACAGACCCCACAAACGTGCCAAAAGCGCCGGCCCTGACCTATCCATCAGCCGACACGCGTTACCGCCATCCCCTCATCGACCCGAGCCGTTACCCCCAGCCGCACTGCCCTGTACGCCTAGACCGGCGGCGGCCGAGATCGCCGTTCGAAGCTGCTGCATCCCGGTCCTGGTCTGCTCGTCGAGGAGCTCGAAGACCGCGGCCTGCGCCGGCGTCGGCCGCATGTACGCGAGGCCGATGTCGGCGGCGAGGTACGCGAGGTGATCCCGCAGCTTGGTCTCGTGGAGCAGGTTCCCTTAGCTCGCCTTCATGTGCATCTGGGCAACGCCGTCGATCGCGTGGTCGAGGGCGGCGAGGGCGTTCGACGCCTGTGCCTCCGTCAGCCGGCCGCCGGCGATCGCTTTCTCGAGCTGGGCGCGCACCGCGAGCGCGTGGTTGATCTGCCGAACGAGGGCGTCGAGATCGGCGTGGATCTTCAGTTCGAGGGCGAGCCGCGCCTCGAGGTCATCCTGGCTGACTTTCAGCCGCGGATCGAGCGCCACCGTCAGGCTCTGGCGGCTCTGCGTGCCGCCGTAGTCGAGCACGACGGAGTACGTCCCCGGGACGACCTGCGGTCCCTGGACCGAGTCTTCCATGCCGCCGGCCGCGATCGGCGCATGGTAGCCGGTGACCTCGGGGGCGTCCGGGTGGCGCAGGTCCCACCGGAAGCGGTTCATGCCGGGCTCGATCGCGGTCAGCTTCTGCATAACGATCACACTGACCTTCGTTTCATGCCGCGCAACGCGCGGTCTGAAACGTAATGGTCCATTCTCTGGTTCGGCCAATTATACTAGTAGCTGAGATTTGCGCCGAAATCCGGGATTTCGCCTTTCTTGACCGAATCAGTCCAAGCTGCGAGCCGATCCTGCCCCATTTTCCAGAACCTTCCGCAGCGCTGGAAGTACTCCAAGACGGCGTCTCTCTCGCCTTTCTCCAACAAAGTCTTGGCCAGTTGCATGTTTGGACCAAAAGAGTTCATCTGCGGCGAGCCCTGACTGTCAGCCGACGCGAGCAGGCGTTTCTTCGCTTCCTCAACATCTCCCTTCGACAGGGCGATCCGTCCCAGCACTTGGTTCGCGTCTTGGATCGCGTTTCCATAGTTCCAGTCACTCTTGTACTTTGGTGCGAGGCGCGCCAGTTCCTCGGCGAGTTTTCGGGCTTCCTCTATGTTGCCCGCCGACAACGCGTTCTTCGCGGCATGGTTCAGTGCATAGAACCGCTCTGTCTCACTCTTATCCGCACCCAGATCCCCTTGTACGAGCTTCATCTGGCGTTCCTGTTCCGCAGCCGACACAGAACCACTGCCTGGTTCGGTGCCTCCGCGCTGTACGCCAGCGGAGTCGAGGAGAGTAAAACTCAATATGGACACGTCCTTTGGCAAGCTGGTTAAGCTTAATTTTTGGGCCATGAAACTGATCTTGTCGCCTTGTTGAAAGTCGCTGCGGGCCAGAGGGTCACTCACGATCACATCGAAGTTCTTCCACTTGACCAAGTAGGCCACGAATCTGTGTCCTCTCTCTGTTGCGGAAAACACCTTGAGCACGGGCGCTTCTACCGTGTCAAAGGTGCTCTGAACTTCTGTCGGTAGTCGAGGTGTCTGCGCCCATAGGCACGGCATCCCAACCTCCGCCAGAATTGCCAGACATATCGCCAATGCTCGTGTCGTCATGTTCCTCTCCCCCTCTTGCCGAGCGGCGCTGCGGATCAGCGGCGCACGCGGAGTCGAGTTTACTCGACGCAGCGGGTGTCCGCTGCATCCGATTGTTCGAGGGCGCGCAGCGCCCGAGAAAAAGCGGATGGCAATCCGCAGCGCCGTTCGCGGGGCGCGAAGCGTCCCGCGAACAACTCGGCTTACGGGACCACGGGGGCGCGTCCGCGCGCCGCCGTGGGCACCGTGGAGCCGTTGGTTCGGCAACTCCTCACTTCTGAATCGTCCTCAGCAACCACGCAACGAGCTCAAAGGGGGATGCGAGAAAGAACGCAATGGACACGATGCCGATGCAGGGCACCCACTTCGGCACGATGCCCGTGCCTGCGGTCAGTTCCCACTTCTGAATCCCGGGCATCGCCTTCCCGCAGGATGCTCAGCATCAGCGCTGACCTGCGCTTCGCTGTCCAACGTTTCACATCCTCTGGTAGATCGGTCATATCTTCTTCCCTCCGGCGGGACCTGTGCCTCGGCCTGCGGACTTGTGGAAAGCTGGCCCCCAACCACCCTACCTCCTTCCCACAGCGTCAGCAAACCCGACGACGACGAACGCCTACTCTTCAGATCCCATGTCATATTGGTGGCCCAGCCCCTAAGGGGAGCAGAATACACCTCTCCAATGTCTCATCCTGAAACCGGGCATGTCAGGAGGTCTGCAGTGCGGCAAGAAACGTGCCGCTCGCGGGTGCCGTCGATGGCAGCGGATGTACTGATCGGCGCGAAATGCTGTTGCACGGTCAATCGCAACACCTCTCGAAGTGTATTTTCGTCAATGGCTCGTACTTCGGAATCCGTTGTCGGGAGCCGTGCGGGCACGCATCTTGCCGTTCAACCCGCATTGCCTCATGGATGTCAGGAGGTCTGGAGCTTTTTTTCTTCTCAGTATCTTCACTATACGATTATATACGATCTCCGATAAATTCCAGGTGTACCCACCACTTGTATTTACAAACTGAACAACTACCGCATCAATATCTTTGTGATATCTAGCAATACTAGAGTATCCTGGCAATAAGCCAGTGTGCCCGTATTTGTAAACAGAGGAATATATTGCCTGTTCCTGTTTATTGAACCGGAAACCATCACTCAATGCCTTCACGAATATGCCCACATCCTGGGCTGTAGCAATCATTGAACCACCCGGAGCCACAAAATCAAGCATCTTTACATCCTTGTTATAATGGTCATAATGAGAGTCATATCCGCTGG
>Ga0114931_10005486_pt1 | contig 15660 bp, 15 predicted proteins | sample 2SBtaG_FD_89579 | JGI IMG/M metagenome (GOLD analysis project Ga0114931, IMG submission 89579) | Deep subsurface microbial communities from Kolumbo volcano to uncover new lineages of life (NeLLi) - 2SBTROV14_V59a metaG | ecosystem: Environmental > Aquatic > Marine > Volcanic | place: Kolumbo...
ATCTCTTGTTGGCCGGTTTCCAGCAGCAGCGGGATGACAAACAGGCAATAGGGCGCGGAGACTTGTTGTGCCAGCTGTTGCATCCGTTGACGGATCAGCGGGTGAAGGATGGCTTCCACCGACTCGCGGGCGGCCGGATCGGAGAATATCCGCTTTCGGAGTTTGGCGCGGTCGAGCGTGCCATCGGGGGTCAGCATATCCTCGCCAAAGGTTTCGATGATCTGCCGGAGGCCTTCGCGGCCCGGCTGGACGACTTCCCGGGCCACATAGTCGGCATCGATGACCGGCACGCCATGTTCGGCAAAACGTGCCGCCGCGGCGCTTTTGCCACAGCCGATACCGCCTGTCAGACCGATGATGAGCATGGAATCTATTGTAGCCGCCAAGACGCCAGGACCGCCAAGGAAATCCAGGGAATCATTGTCCTCGACCATTTACGGCTCCCGGCCTCCGATGCTGCGGCTTGATCTTCCGGCCTGCGGGGGCGGATACAGTCGCTAAAGCTCCGGGTATCCGGCCTGTTCCCTGCAGCCGGAAGGCCTCCTCAAGTCGGCCAGTAGCCGTACGGCCGCTCCGGAAAACAGGCATTATGAGTGACTGATTCCATGGCTTACGTGTTTTCAGTGGCTATTCTTTGTTCGTGGGTTTCGTGGCGTTTTTACAATCCTGCAAAACGCAGATAGCCCTGTACGATGTCTTCTCCCCAGAGCAGCGCCAGCCAGCCGGCGGCAGCAATGTAAGGGCCGAAAGGAATGGGGATGTTGCGGTCGCGGCCGAGTGTGACGATCAGCAGAATGCCGACGATGGCGCCGACGAAGGAGGACAGCAGAATGATCACCGGCAGCAGTTTCCAGCCCAGCCAGGCACCGCAGGCGGCCAGCAGTTTGAAATCACCATAGCCCATGCCCTCCTTGCCGGTGAGGAGGCGGAACAAATGATAAACACTACACAGTGACAGGTAGCCGGCCACCGCGCCGATCACCGCTTCCGGCAGACTGGTGAAACCGCCGTTGAAATTGAACAACAGCCCGGCCCACAGCAGGGGCAGGGTCATGTTATCCGGTAATAACTGAGTGTCGAAATCGATCAGGCTGAGCGGAATGAGGGTCCAGGTGAACAGCAGGCTGCCGGCCAGTTCCCAGCCCCAGCCGTAATGCCAGGCCAGAAAGCCCGACACCAGGCCGGTGACCAGCTCGACGATGGGGTAGCGCCATGAAATGTGGGTGCCGCAGTCCGAACAGCGCCCGCGCAGGACCAGATAACTCAGCAGCGGGATATTTTCCAGGGCCGTGATCTGATGGCCGCAGGCCGGGCAGCGCGAGCGCGGCGTGACCAGATCGAAAGGCTCGGTTTTATCCTCCGTGGCCGGTGCTTCGGCCAACAACTCCCGGCATTGGTCTTGCCACTGCCGTTCCAGCATCACGGGCAGACGGTGCGCCACCACATTCAGAAAACTGCCGATCAGCAGCCCGAAAATGACCGCCGTGGCGGTCAGCGCCGCCAGGTTGTGCTGGAGCATGTCGAAGAAAGCCATGTGGGTTTAGATTGCGGTGCCCATTTTGAAAATCGGCAGGTACATGGCAATAACCAGGCCACCGACCAGCACGCCGAGTACCGCCATGATCAGCGGCTCCAGCAGGCTGGACAGGCCGTCGACCGCATCGTCCACTTCCTGCTCGTAGAAATCGGCCACCTTGTCGCACATGGCATCCAGTGAACCGGCTTCCTCGCCGATGGCGATCATCTGCACCACCATGTTGGGAAACAGCCCGGTCTGCTGCATGGTTAGTTGTAGTTGCTGGCCGGTCGCGACCTGGTCGCGCATGCGCAGCACGGCCTCGGAATAAACGATGTTACCCGTGGCGCCGGCCACCGATTCCAGTGCCTCGACCAGCGGCACCCCGGCGGCAAACATGGTCGACAGGGTGCGGGCATAACGGGCAATCGCAGCCTTGGTCAGGATTTCGCCGACAATAGGCAGTTTTAACACCAGCTTATCAAGGCCATGTTGTAACTTTATGGAGCGTTTCTTGGCCTGCATAAAGGCATAAATACCGCCAGCGATACCGCCGAATACCGCCCACCAGTAGTTTTGCATGAACTCGGAAATATTGACCACCATCCTGGTGAAAGCCGGCAGGTCGGCGCCGAAACCCTCGAAAATAGACTGGAACTGCGGTACCACGAAAATCAGCAGGATGGCTGTTACAATAAAAGCAACAACAACAACCGCGGAAGGGTAGAACAGCGCTTTCTTGATCTTGGATTTCAGGGCCTCGGTCTTTTCCTTGTAGGTGGCGATCTTGTCCAGCAGATTGTCCAGAATACCGGCGGCCTCGCCGGCGGCCACCAGGTTGCACACCAGCTCGTCAAAATACAGTGGATGCTTGGCAAAGGCGTCGCGCAGATTGTTGCCGCTTTCCACATCGTTCTTGATGGTGGTGACCAGCTCCTGCATGGCCGGGTTTTCATGACCCTTGGCGATGATGTCGAACGACTGCACCAGTGGCACACCGGACGACATCATGGTGGCCAGCTGACGGGTGAAAATGGCAATATCCTTGGGCAAGATCTTCTTTTTCTTGTTGCCGGCGGCCAGGACGGATTTTTTCTTCACTTTGATCGGTGTGATGCCCTGGCGGCGCAGATCCGCCTTGATCAGGGTCGGGCTGTTACCCCGGGTTTCGCCCTTGATCCGGTTGCCTTTTTTGTCCGTGCCTTCCCAGGCGAACATGTCGAGTTTGATTGCTTTCTCTGCCATAAGCGGATTCCTTTAACTCATCAGTCCTTGGTCACGCGGTTGATTTCTTCCAGGCTGGTAACGCCCTGCAGGACTTTCAGCAGGCCGGATTGCCGCAGATCGCGGATACCTTCTTTCTGGGCCTGGTCGGCCAGGTCCAGGGCGTTGCCGCCTTCCATGATAATGCGCGCCATATCTTCGGAAATTTCCATGACCTGGTAGATGCCGACCCGGCCTTTGTAGCCGCCGGCGCACTGCTCGCAGCCTTCATGGTGGGCCTTGAACAGCTTAGCACCCTGCAGCTGCTCTTCTGTGAACCCTTCCTCAAGAAGGGCCTCGTGCGGCGCGTCTTCCGGCACCTTGCAGTTGTTGCACAGGCGGCGGCCCAGACGCTGGGCAATGATCAGGTTCACCGCCGAGGCGATGTTGTAGGGCGGTACGCCCATGTTCATGAGACGCGCCAGGGTCTGCGGGCCGTCATTGGTATGCAGGGTGGACATGACCATGTGACCGGTCTGGGCCGCCTTGATGGCGATCTCGGCGGTTTCCAGGTCACGAATCTCACCGACCATGATGATGTCCGGGTCCTGACGCAGAAAGGCGCGCAGCGCCTCGGCGAAGGTGAAGCCCTGCTTCACGTTCATATTGCACTGGTTGATCCCGGCCAGGTTGATTTCCACCGGATCCTCACAAGTGGAAATATTACGGTCCTCGGTGTTGATAATGTTCAGGCCGGTATACAGCGACACCGTTTTACCCGAACCGGTCGGCCCGGTGACCAGGATCATGCCGTAGGGTTTGTTCAGATTATCCAGGTAGAGCTGCTTCTGGTCGTCCTCGTAACCCAGGGCCTCGATGCCCAGCTTGGCGCTGTACGGGTCCAGGATACGCAGCACGATTTTTTCGCCGAACAGGGTCGGGCAGGTATTGACACGAAAATCGATAGCGCGGTTTTTGGACAGGTGCATCTTGATACGACCGTCCTGGGGCACGCGTCGCTCGGCGATATCCATGCGGCTCATGACCTTCAGGCGGGCAGTGATCTTTTGCGCCAGCGCCAGGGGAGGCGAGGCGACCTCACGCAGCACGCCGTCCTGGCGGAAACGTACGCGGAGGCTTTTTTCGTAGGGTTCGACATGAATATCCGAGGCGCCCTTGTTGATGGCATCCAGCAGGATCTTGTTGACGAAGCGCACCACCGGGGTGTCGTCGATGTCGGAATCAGCGCTCTTGTCTTCTTCCTGCTCGCCACCTTCGGTGATATCCAGATTTTCCAGATCATCGTCCATCAGGTCGGACATGCTGGTGTCCATGGCCTCCAGCGCCTTGTCGATGGTGCGGCTGAGCTTGTCTTCCTCGACCAGGATGGCCTCGGTAGTGATACCGGTGTGGAACTTGATCTCGTCCAGGGCGGTGAGATTGGTCGGGTCGGAGACCGCCACATAGAGCCGGGTGCCGCGCTTGAAGATCGGCAGGGCGTGATGCTGGCGGATCAGTTTTTCCTCGACCAGCTTGACCGGCGCGGTTTCCAGGTCCAGGACATCCAGGTCGAACAGCGGGATACCGAATTCATGACAGGCGGTATGGGCCAGCACCGGCGCCGGCACCTGCCCGGATTCCACCAGCAGGGTGACGATGTTCTTGTTGTGCTTGCTGGCCTCTTCCAGCGCAGCCAGGGCATCCTCTTCCGCGAGGGTGCCGTCCAGCACCAGGCGGCGCGGCAGGCCGGTCAGTCGAATCTGTGGGGTAGTTGTAGCCATCCTGAACCTTGTAGAAGTTGCTCCCTGTGCCTCAAACCCTTTATATCAATAATAATTGCTCTTTAAATGTTAAAACAATTGAGTCAATATTAAGGAAGGTCTGATTAATTCGCCATCCCGGCGTCCCAAGATCCCTTCGGGATCATCAGGGATACATCAACTCGCGTGGCGAGTTCGACTAAAGGCCGGGATCCAGTTATTGGATTTTCCTGGACCGATTTTGTCGGTGCCAGAGGCGTTCCTGCTTGCGCGGAAATAACGATTGTCGAATTAATCAGAGCTTCCTTAATTTAACAATTGGGCTATGGGTATCACAATGTTGGAATATGTATCGGCAGCATGTAAAAAGGCTTGAATCAAGCAAGCCCTCAGATAACTTATCTTTCAATATTATTAAGGATACGCCAGATTCTCTTTATATACACAAAAGCATTGCTGTCCCAAACTTGCAAGTTGTTTTTGCGTAGCCATTGAAACAACGGGAAAACAGTGAATCATACGGGAGTGGAGACATGAATGTCGTTGGTTTTTCCCGTCATTCCGGCGCAGGCTGGAATCTCGTGGTTTCAGTAGGTTACTGGATCCCGGCCTGCGCCGGAATGACGAATATGAAGTTAATGGGGCAGGAGTGATACAAAAGACACATCGGCTTGTAATGGTCAGTCAGGAAATATCGGGGATGATGGCTTGTTGGTCGCAGCTTGCTTTGATAAGGACACCACTGGTCAAGTGGGTAAGCTATGATGAATTATGGCAGGCCGGTAAATAAACAGGCTGCCCAAAGGCAGCCTGTCGTCAAGATCTTAAATTTAAAGATCGGCAAACATTCTAGGCACGGCAGTTTGCAGGTACATACTTGTTCTTGGTGGCACTGTCAACTTCGCATAACCAAGTGATAGAGCCATTGGTTACCGTGGGAGTTAGCGTTAAGGTAGAGCCATTGAAGGTTGGCGAGCCACCCAAGGTGCTATTGTAAAGAATTGAAATAACACCACCTGTCCCGACTGTGACAGATGTGACGGCGTTACCACTGATATCAGTTGCTGCGGGTAATCCTGCAAGAGCATTTGATGTGGGAAGGCTGCCAGTGGAAGCGTTGGTTTCAGTAACAGCAGCCTTTGCGGCAGCGGCAAGACTTAAGCCTTCTGACACCTTTGACCGGATAGTATAGTCCTGATAAGCCGGCAGCGCGATAGCCGCCAGAATACCGATGATCGCGACGACGATCATGAGTTCGATCAGCGTAAAACCTTGTTGCATTGTCTTCATAATATCTCTCCCTTTCGGAATCTGGTGTTGAGTGAAATTCTCCGATCGAAATGGCTGTCGTCCTTGATCGGAGGTTCTTTAATCCGTTCAGTCGGCAGTCGATCTTGGAGGGAAGGGGTTGCAGGAGATGTGCCAACAGCCCGTCTGGAGAGGGTTTTGTCGATCAGGGGCTTTTTTTTGTGACCGGGGTCTCGTTTTTTGGCTTGCGAACGGTTTTACGGGGTGAGTGGGTGCGTGTGTAGGGGGTGGGTTGTGACCCGTGACGGCAGCCTGGGTGACGCAAGGCGTCAGTTTTTGTTACTCCATTCCCAGTTTCTTCAGTCGGTAGCGCAAGGCCCTGAAAGTGATGCCGAGCAGTTTCGCGGCGGCGGTTTTGTTGTTATGGGTTTTTTCCAGCGCTTTCAGTATGGCCTCGCGCTCCACCGAATCCAGATAATCTTCCAACGGTACCTCGCCCGGTTCCAGGCCGGGCTGGCTTCCGGCCGACGCGGCAGAACCGGCTGTTGCTTCCGGCAAATGCAGATCGTCCACCTTGATCATGTCCCTATCGGCCATGGTCATGGCGCGTTCCAGGATGTTTTCCAGTTCCCGGACATTGCCGGGAAAGGGGTAATGCAGCAGAGCCTGCAGCGTGTCTTCGCCCAGTTCCAGGCTTCCGGCGCCCTGGATTTTTTTCAGTAGATGCCTGGCCAGTGGTTCGATGTCGCCGCTGCGTTCGCGCAAGGGCGGTACTTTGAGTTCGATGACGTTCAGCCGGTAGTACAGGTCCTGACGGAACTGGCCGTCCTCGACCATGGCGGCCAGATTCTTGTGGGTGGCCGATAATACCCGCACATCGACCGCGACTTCACGTTGTTCGCCGACCGGGCGCACGGCTTTTTCCTGGATGACGCGCAGCAGTTTGACCTGCATGTGCAAGGGCAGTTCGGCGACTTCATCCAGAAACAGCGTGCCGCCCTGCGCGGCCTAAAACAGGCCTTCTTTGTCGGCCACGGCACCGGTGAAGCTGCCTTTTTTGTGTCCGAACAGTTCGCTTTCCATCAGCTCGGCCGGGATGGCGCCGCAGTTTACGGCGATGAACGGCTGTTCGGCGCGCGGGCCTTTTTTGTGAATCAGCTTGGCGACCAGCTCCTTGCCGGTACCGGATTCGCCGCTGATATACACCGGCGCCTGGCTGCGCGCCAGTTTGTTGATGGTGGAGCGGATGTGCTGCATGGCGGGCGAATCGCCGATCAGTTCGTCGCGTGAACGGCGATCGCGTTTGGGATAACCGGGTTCGTCGGACAGTTTCAGCGCGGTATTGACCAGGTTGCGTAACACCTGCAGGTCGACCGGCTTGGAGACAAAATCGAAAGCCCCGGCCTTGAGCGCCTGCACGGCGGTATCCATGCTGCCATAGGCGGTGATCACCGCGACCGGTAACTGCGGATAGTCCTGCTGGATTTCCCCGACCAGATCCAGGCCGGAGCCGTCCGGCAGGCGCATGTCGGTCAGACAGATATCGAAGGCATGCCGGGCCAGCAGGTTCCGGGCGTGTGCCAGGTCGGCGGCGGATTCGGTCTCGATGGCCATGCGGCCGAGCGTGATCTCGATCAGTTCACGGATGTCCGGTTCGTCGTCGACAATGAGCGCGCGGTGAGTGGTCATGGGGTTTTTATATCAGACAGAAAGCGGATGCGGAAGCAACTTCCCCCAGCGGCAGGGCTGACGAACAGCAGCCGGGCCCGGTTGATCTCAGCCAGCTCGCGGGCCAGATACAAGCCCAGCCCGGTGCCGTCCGCGGCGGTGGTGTAGAACGGCTCGAAGATTTTTTGCGCCGTATCAGCGTCGATGCCGGGACCGTTGTCGAGGATATCCAGTGTCGGGAAGCCGTTTTCATCCACATAGCCGGTCAGACGGATTCGGATGGAAGCTGCGTCACTACCATGTTGCAGGGCGTTCTGGATCAGGTTCCACACCAGTTGATGCAGGTGCGTGGCGTCGAAGCGAACGGTCAGGTCGTCGGGGTCGATCTCGACGTTGATACTGTCCGCCGGCAGGCGTCGCGATTCAATCGCGTCTTCCACCAGTTCATTGAGCCAGTCGGCCAGTAGGATGGCCTGGGGATGCGCATCGCCACGACGTGTCAGTTGCAGCACGTTTTCGATAATGCTGTTCACCCGCTGGCAATGGCGCTGGATGATATCGATCAGGTGGCGGTCGTTGTCGTCCAGGTGGGTGGATTCATTCAGCAACTGGCCGGCATGGCTGATGGCGCCGAGCGGGTTGCGGATTTCATGGGCGATATTGGCCGACAGCCGGCCGACGGCGGCCAGCTTCATCTGTTGGGCCTGCTGGGCCAGTTGTTCGCGGTCTTCCAGCCAGATCAGGGTGGCGGTACCCCGGATATTGCCGAGCTGCAGAAACCGGGGCTGCAGTTCGGCCTGGGAGGCGGCGGGGGTGAAAGGCTGGCCTTCGTACCCCGGTTCCTCCCGCCAGCGTTTCAATTGCCGTTGCAATTCGCCCGAGACCTGACGGATATGTTCAACTGGCGCAGTGGGTGGCAGTTGCAGCATGAGCCAGGCGGTGTTGTTGAGCAGTCTGACGCGCTGGTTCTCGTCTACCACGATCAGTCCCTGCTGCAGACGCTGCACCACATATTCGTTGAGCCGCGACAGGTTGGCCAGGTCGACACCGCGCTGTGCGGCCAGGGCTTCGCTTTCCAGAATGCGCCGGCCGAGAAACTGGCCGATAGCGGCTACTGTGAAGAGGGTCAGGCCCAGTACACCAGTGCGGGTGATTTCGCCGGCTTCGATACTGGATTCCAGATAACGGTAACCGATCTCGATGAACAGACCGAGCGTGGCGCTGGCGGCAAAGAAAAACGCCAGCCGGCCGGGGATCAGCAGGGATCCCGGTATCACAGCCAGAATCAGCAGGATGCCCAGGCCGCTGCCCGGTCCACCGCTGGCGTGCATCAGCAGCAACAGAGCCAGGATATCGGCCAGGGTCTGGGTGAGTACCTGGGTCTGGAAACCGGGTTTGCGTTTGCGGGTGGCAAAACCCGCACCGAGGGCGAACAGCATCCAGGTCAGGCTGACGCCGGCGAACAGGGAGGGATTGTCGCTGCCCAGACTGCGGTTGTCCGGCATCATGAAAAACAGTATGAATAACAGCGCCGCCAGAATCAGGCGGTACAGGGTCAGCAGGCGCAGCGGGCGCCAGCTCAGGGCATCCGAGTGGTCGGCGCGCTGCGCCAGCGTTCGGGTGGCTTCAAAACCCCGGGTCATGAGTCCCGGTCGGCCTCACGGTGAGCCACGGAGCAATAATACCGGCCGTCCTGCTGCAGTGCGTTTTCCCGGGGCAGAAACAGGCCACAGTGCCGGCAGCGCACCATATCGTCCTGATGAGGGATGGTCGGCCTGTCGTCGGAGCGATGCAGACGGCGTTTGATGAAATGCCAGGCGATGGCGATGGCCAGTCCGAGCAGAATAAGGCGGATCAGATTCATAAAGGCCAGTTTCCGGTAGTGGCGGTACGACTGTGGGCTGTGGGTGGCCGGGTTTGTTTTGCGTCTCTCCGCCGAATCCTACAGAATATGCGTTTCCCGATTCTACAGAGCAACTTCATGAATCTCCACGAATATCAGGCAAAAAGACTGTTTGCCGACTATGCGCTCCCGGTGCCGGCCGGCGAGGTCGCGCGCACCACCAAAGAAGCGGTAAGCATCGCCACCGGTCTGGGCGGTTCCGGCTGGGTGTTGAAAGCCCAGGTGCATGCTGGCGGCCGCGGCAAGGCCGGCGGCATCCGGCGGGTCGAGGCGCTGGACCAGGTGGATCCGGTGGCCGGTGAATTATTGGGTAGTCGCCTGGTGACCCATCAGACCGGTCCGGAGGGGCTGCCGGTCGAGGCTTTGCTGGTCGAGCAGCCGTCTGCCATCGTGCGCGAACTGTATGTCGGCGCGCTGATCGATCGCGCCCGCGAACGTCTGGTGTTCATGGCTTCCGCGGCCGGCGGGATGGATATCGAAGAGGTGGAGGCGAACACGCCCGAGGCCATTCTGACCGAGGCGGTCGACCCGGTGGCGGGCCTGCAAGGTTACCAGTGCCGCAACCTGGCCTTCAAACTGGGCCTGGAGGGTGCGCAGATCGGACAATTCACCTATATCCTGATGGGACTGGCACGCCTGTTTGCCGAAAAAGACGTCAGTCTGGTGGAGATCAATCCGCTGATCGTGACCGATGCCGGGGAGTTGCTGGCGCTGGACGCCAAGGTCAATCTGGATGACAACGCCCTGTACCGCCACAAGGATTTGCTGGAATGGCGTGACCCGGACCAGGAAGAACCCAAAGAACGCGCGGCCCGTGAACATGGCCTCAACTATGTCACGCTGGACGGCACCATCGCCTGTATGGTCAATGGCGCCGGGCTGGCCATGGCCACCATGGACCTGATCAAGCTGCACGGCGGCAAACCGGCCAATTTTCTCGATGTCGGTGGTGGTGCCACGGAGGAAAAGGTCGCCGAGGCGTTCAAGCTGATTCTGTCGGATGATCAGGTGCAGGCCATTCTGGTGAATATTTTCGGCGGTATCGTGCGCTGCGACCTTATTGCCGAGGGTATCATCCAGGCGGTGCGCGAGGTGCAGGTCACATTACCGGTGGTGGTGCGTCTGGAAGGTACCAATGTCGAACGGGGCCGGGAGTTACTGGAAACATCCGGCCTGAACGTGATAACCGGTTCCGATCTGACCGATGCCGCGACCAAGGTGGTGGCGGCAGCGAGAGGTGCGGCATGAGTATTCTCATCGACAGTGACACGCGCCTCATTTGCCAGGGCTTCACCGGCAGGCAGGGTACCTTTCATTCCGAACAGGCCATCGCCTATGGCACCAATCTGGTCGGTGGCGTGACTCCCGGCAAGGGCGGACAGCGCCATCTCGACCGGCCGGTGTTCAATACCGTGGCCGAAGCCGTGGCCGAGACCGGTGCCGATGCCACCATGATTTATGTGCCGGCGGCCTTTGCCGCCGATGCCATTCTCGAAGCCGCAGCGGCCGGGATCGGGATCATTGTCTGTATCACCGAAGGCATTCCGGTGCTGGATATGCTGCGGGTCAAAAACACCCTGGCCAACAGCTACCCGCGGGCGCGGCTGATCGGCCCCAACTGTCCGGGCCTGATCACCCCCGGACAATGCAAGATTGGCATCATGCCCGGACAGATCCACAGCCCCGGCAAGATCGGTATCGTGTCGCGCTCCGGCACCCTGACCTACGAAGCGGTGTATCAGACCACCCAGGCCGGATTGGGACAGAGCACCTGTGTCGGCATCGGTGGTGATCCGATCCACGGCCTGGACTTTATCGGTTGCCTGAGGCTGTTCAATGCCGATGCGCAGACCGAGGGCATTATCCTGGTCGGGGAGATCGGCGGGAGGGCCGAGGAGAATGCCGCCGAGTTCATCCGCGCCGAGGTCTGCAAGCCGGTGGTGGCCTATATCGCCGGCGTGACCGCGCCGAAAGGTAAACGCATGGGGCATGCCGGCGCCATTATCAGCGGTGGTAAGGGCACAGCCGCGGCCAAGATATCCGCGCTGGAAGCGGCGGGAGTGGCTGTTGTGCGGTCACCGGCCGATATGGGGGCGGCGATGTTGCAGGCAATAAAGCAAGAGTGATTGGGTTGATAGAATCCTGAGTTTGCCAAGGAGATGGCCATGGATGGTCGGAGAGCCAGATTCCCTCTCCCTCCGGGAGAGGGTTAGGGTGAGGGAATCCATATTAAAGGCGAGGGCGCGCCTGTTACGTGCAAATGCTACCGATGCCGAAAAGGTATTGTGGCGGCAAATACGCGGGCGGCGGTTGGAAGGTTACAAATTCCGCAGACAGGCGATCATAGAGCCCTACATAGTCGACTTTGTGTGTTATGAAGCCAGAATCATTATTGAGCTTGATGGCGGGCAGCATCTTGATCATAAGGACTATGATAATCGCCGGACAATTTTGTTCAGGCGGATGGGGTACAGGGTTTTACGTTTCTGGAACGATGATGTTTTGAATGAGATTCATTCGGTGACTGAAATAATCAGAAAAGAATTAATTGATTTCCCCTCACCCCAACCCTCTCCCGGAGGGAGAGGGGGCAGAACGGTAAAAGACTTCTCGCGCAAGTCTTCTCCCACGGGAAGTGGTGGAAGGGAATCCTGATGGCGTCAAAGTCACTGCGCCTGGTGCTGGCCCAGATCAACCTGACGGTCGGCGATATCCCGGGTAATGCCCGGCGGGTGATCGAAGCCGCTCACGAGGCGCGTGATCAGCTCGACGCGCAGCTGATGTTGTTCCCCGAGCTGTGCCTGACCGGTTATCCGCCGGAGGATCTGCTGCTCCGGCCGGACCTGCAGGATCATGTACTCAAGGCGCTGGAACAGATCAGACGGGAGGTAACCGGTATCACGTTGGTGGTGGGGCATCCGCAGGCCGGGGTGGCCGGTTTATACAATGCCGCTACGGTGATCCGCGAGAGACGCATCGTCGCCACCTGTTTGAAGCAGCATTTACCCAATTACAGTGTATTTGATGAAAAGCGCTATTTCGTCCCGGGCGCTGAACCCTGTGTGTTCGAACTCGAGGGGCAGCGCTTCGGGCTGACGATCTGTGAGGACATCTGGAGTCCGGGCCCGGCGGCACAGCTCAAGGCACAGGGTGCGCAGATGATTCTCAATATCAATGCGTCGCCCTTCCATGCCCAGAAAGCGGCCGAGCGCGAAGCGGTGGTCGCCGACCGGGTACGGGAAACCGGCTTGCCAGTGGCGTATCTCAATCTGGTCGGATGGCAGGACGAACTGGTGTTCGACGGCGGTTCTTTCGTCATGGATGGTCACGGCGGAATCACCCAGCGGGCGGCGATCTGTTGCGAGGAACTGATCGCCGTGGATCTGAGCTTCGGCGATGGTGAAGTGTGGCCGCTGGCCGGCGTTCAGGCAGCGGTGTTGAGCGTCGAGGCGGCCATCTACCAGGTGTTGGTGCTGGGGGTGCGCGATTATGCGCGGAAAAATGCCTTCCGCGGCGCGGTATTGGGCTTGTCCGGCGGCATCGATTCGGCGCTGACCCTGGCGATAGCGGTGGACGCGCTGGGCGCGGAGCAGGTCGAGGCGGTGATGATGCCCTCGCGCTATACCGCGGGTATGAGTCAGACGGACGCCGCGTTGCAGGCCGAACGACTCGGTGTCCGCTACCGGGTAATCCCCATTGAGCAGCCGTTTCAGTCCTTTCTCGACCTGTTACAGGATGAATTCGAGGGCTGCGAGGCGGATGTGACCGAAGAAAATATCCAGGCCCGCTGCCGCGGAATTATTCTGATGGCGATTTCCAACAAAACCGGCCGGATTCTGCTCACCACGGGTAACAAAAGCGAGGTGGCGGTGGGCTATTCCACGTTGTATGGCGATATGGCCGGAGGGTTCGCCCCGATCAAGGACGTACCCAAAACGCTGGTCTATCGTCTGGCCGAATACGTCAACCGGGATACCGAGATCATTCCGCGGCGGGTGATCGAGCGCCCGCCTTCGGCCGAACTGCGTCCCGATCAGAAGGACGAGGACAGCCTGCCGGCCTATAAGATTCTGGATGCGATCCTCGAGGCCTATGTGGAACAGGATCGGGGTTATGAAGAGATTGTTGCGCTGGGTTATGCTCCGGAAGTCGTGCGCCAGGTGATCTGGATGGTTGACCGTAACGAATACAAGCGCCGCCAGGCACCGCCGGGGGTGCGTATCACCCGCCGGGCTTTTGGGCGCGATCGGCGTTATCCTATTACTTCCGGGTATTTACAGACGCAGTTCAGTAAAGAATAATGCTCACCACGTCGGAGCGGTGGGCTGAACCGCCGATAACCCGCCCGAAACACCGTCAAGGGGAGAGTGATGAAAAAAGTAGAAGCCATTATCAAGCCGTTCAAGCTCGATGACGTGCGCGAGGCCTTGTCCGAGGTCGGCATCACCGGGATGACCGCCATCGAAGTCAAGGGTTTCGGCCGCCAGAAAGGGCACACCGAGTTATATCGCGGCGCGGAATATGTGGTGGATTTTCTGCCCAAGGTGAAGCTGGAAATGGTGGTCAGGGCCGATGATGTCGAGCGTTGTGTGGATGCCATCATGAATGCCGCGCGCACCGGTAAGATCGGGGACGGCAAGATTTTTGTTTCGGATGTTTCCAGAACTGTGCGCATCCGCACCGGCGAGGAAGATGCCGACGCCCTCTGATCGGGCGGCTATTTTCCGTAGTTCAGCTGGTAGACTTTTTCCGCTTCCGCCGCTAGTTTCTCCAGTCCCAGAATGTTATAGGCCTTGATCATGATTTCCAGGCCCGGCTTGACGGCGGGAGTGCCCTGGAAATGTTCCACGATGTATTGGCCGCGGTTGGCTGCGGCAATATAAGCGCCCCGGCGCATATAATAGTCGGCGACATGTAATTCATACCGGGCCAGGTTATTCCTCAGGAACAACATGCGCTGGCGGGCATCGCGGGCATATTTGCTGTCCGGAAAGCGGCGCACCAGCTCCTGAAAATCGAAAAACGACTGGCGGGCCGCGCCGGCGTCACGTTCAGAGGGGTCGCGCGGCAGGATTTTATCGAAAAAGGTTCTGCCGCGCTTGAAATTCACCAGCCCCTTCAGATACAGCGCATAATCCAGACTGGGGTGGCGGGGATAGGTTTTCATAAAGCGGTCCAAAGTGGCGATCGCGGTATCCGGCTCGTTGTATTTGTAATAGGCATAGGCGGATTCGAGCATCGCCTGCTGGGCATAGCGTCCGAACGGATAGCGGGCCTCCAGTTTTTCATACAGATCGATGGCGCGCTCGTAACTTTGGTCCGCCAGCGCGGCCTTGGCCTCGGTGTAGAGTTTCTGAGCCGACCAGTCTTTGGTTTCATCGATCTGATCGGGCAGTAGTGAGCAGCCGCCGAAGAGCAGGGTCAGCAGGGTCAGTAACAGCACAGGCAAAGATTTCATGGCGTCGGATAAGCCTTGTTTCGATAATGGCGCAATTTTGTAAGTATACCGAATATTTTATTGTACCGTAGCATGTGGCGATGAATGACAGAACCCGCCTGGAGGGCGAAATTTCTCCCACTCAGTCCGGACGGCGCCTCGACCAGGCGTTGGCGGATCTGTTCCGGGATTATTCCCGCAGCCGGATCCAGCAATGGATCCGGGCCGGCGAGGTCATGCTGGATGGCACCGTGGAACGTTCTCCACGTTACCAGGTGCAGGGTGGCGAGCAGGTCGAAATCGAAACGTGCCTGCCCCGTGAGGATCCGGCCTGCCGGCCGCAGGCCATTCCGCTGGAGATCGTCCATGAGGACGCCGCCATTCTGGTGATCGACAAGCCGGCGGGTCTGGTGGTCCATCCGGCGGCCGGTAACCCGGACGGCACGCTGCAGAATGCGCTGCTGTATTACGATCCCGCGCTGGCCGCGCTGCCCCGGGCCGGTATCGTGCACCGCCTGGACAAGGATACCAGTGGCCTGCTGGTGGTGGCGCGGACCCTGCCGGCGCATGCCGCGCTGGTCCGGCAGCTGCAGGAACGCAGCGTCAGCCGTGAATACCTGGCGCTGGTGCAGGGGAGGATGACCGCGGGCGGCCGCCTGGAAACGCCGATCGGCCGCCATCCCGTGGACCGCAAACGGATGGCGGTGCTGCATCATGGCGGCAAGGAAGCGATCACCCATTACCGCGTCGAGCAGCGTTTTGCGGCCCACACCTTGCTGCGGGTGAAGCTGGAAACCGGTCGGACGCACCAGATTCGGGTGCACATGGCCCACCTGCGGCACCCAATCGTCGGTGACCCGGTCTACGGCGGGCGGATGCGGCTGCCGGCCGGGGTTGGCGAAGTTCTGCGGCAGGCCTTGCAAGG
>Ga0114931_10005487_pt1 | contig 15660 bp, 16 predicted proteins | sample 2SBtaG_FD_89579 | JGI IMG/M metagenome (GOLD analysis project Ga0114931, IMG submission 89579) | Deep subsurface microbial communities from Kolumbo volcano to uncover new lineages of life (NeLLi) - 2SBTROV14_V59a metaG | ecosystem: Environmental > Aquatic > Marine > Volcanic | place: Kolumbo...
ACCGTGATTTTTTTCGGTTGGTGTTGAGGTTTCTTGGGAATCGTAATGGTCAGCACACCGTTGTCGTATTTGGCCTCGATTTTTTCCTCGTCCACCGATTCAGGCAGGGCGAAACGGCGGTAGAAGCTGCCATAGATACGCTCGATGCGCTTGTAGTTCTCCTTTTCCTCCTTGGCTTCGGTTTCCCGGTGACCCTTGATGGTCAGGATTCCGTTGTGGAGATCCACATCGATATCGTCGGCTTTGACGCCGGGGAGATCCGCATGGACCACGTAACGGTCCGCTTCTTCCTTGATATCGACGGCAGGTGCCCATTCCACGGTGGCTGCGGTTTCTTCCCCTCCCCGCTCGAGATCGGTGCGCAGGTTTTCAAACGAGCGTTCCAGTTCCCGTTGAAGTTGGTTCAAAACAGTCCAGGGTTCGTAACGAGTCATCAGTGCCATGGTTTTCCTCCTTTCATCAGGTTGTTTCCAATTCATCGAAAATATGGAGTCGAATGGAAAAAATTCAACCCTGAAAAAGGGGCAACCTAGGCCCCAGGGACACCTGGAAAGGTCGGGGGGGCAGCAAACCAACGAGTCAGGAGGACAGTCTGTCCCGTTGGTTCCGACATTGCTGAAACGGCTGTAGCGATAGTCTGGGGAGGATCAGTCCTGACGGTCAGGGCTCAGTAGTTCAATCTTGTAGCCGTCCGGATCTTCGATGAAGGCGAGGACCGTATTGCCATGCATCATGGGTCCCGGTTCCCGGATCACTTTGCCCCCCTTGCTGCGGATTGTCTCCACTGCCGCATAGACGTCGTCCACTTCGATGGCGATTTGACCGAATCCGTTGCCGAGATCGTAATGGTCGGTTCCCCAGTTATGGGTCAATTCTAGTACGGTGTTTTTCTCTTCGTCGCCGTAACCGACGAATGCCAGGGTGAATTTACCTTCGGGATAATCTCTGCGGCGTAGCAGTTTCATTCCCAACACGTCGGTGTAGAAATGCAGGGATTTCTCCAGGTCACCAACTCTCAGCATGGTGTGCAATATGCGCATCGCGGGACCCTCCTCAGTCTTGCCGTTCCTCTGCCGGGTGGGCATTTTCGATCAGCTTGCCCATACAGTACATGATGTACTGGGTGACTTCCATGGCGGCGGCACTGGCCTTTTGTTCCGAACCAAAAACATCCTTGTATTTTTTCACCGTGCTCAGTGCCTCATCGCTGTTGCGCGCGCTCTCGAAGGCCGCATAAGCTTCCCAATAAGGTTTGCGCGCAGGCGTTCCCCGGAAGCCGGGAAGCGTCTTGGCAATTTCACTGACCACGCAGCTGGCGACCTCGTGGGCATCCAGGCTGTAATCTTTGAGATCGGGATCGGTGGCCAGCCGGGCTGCCAGTTTGTCCTCGAATTCGTTACGTTCCTTACTGGCACAGCCTGCCAGAAGAAAAGCTGCCAGAATGGGAATAATCAGTTTTTTCATAGGGTTTCGTGCCTGGTTGATAGTCATGAAAGATTATTATCGCTCACCCTGTCGGAGGCTGTACAGTGCCTCCTTGCAGGCATCGGCTCAGGGAAGCGAACGCTTCGAGGGGAAGCGTTTCGGCGCGGGCCGTGGGATCGATACCGCAGTTGCGGATCTGCGCTTCTGAGAGAAGCGCTCTGAGAGCATTGCGTAAGGTTTTGCGGCGTTGGTTGAACGCCTTGGCCACGATGGTCTCGAAGCTGGCATAGTCGTCTATGGCCACCGGCGGTTCCTGGTGTGGTGTCAGTCGAACGACGGCCGACATGACTTTGGGGACGGGACGAAAACTGGTGGGTTTGACGTTGAACAGTCTTTCGATCCGGCAGTGATACTGGGCCATCACACCCAGGCGGCCATATTGCTTGCTTCCCGGAACCGCGGCCAGCCTTTCGACCACCTCTTTCTGCAGCATGAACAGCATTCCAGAGATCTGGGGCTTGTACCGGAACAAGTGAAACAGCAGAGGGGTGGAGATGTTGTAGGGCAGGTTACCGATGATCTCGAAGGGGTGTCGCGGATCGGCCAGGGAGGAGAAATCGAAATTCAGTGCATCGCCCTGGTGGATGTGCAGGTGTGACAAAGAGGCGAACTGCTCCTCCAGGAGGGCCACCAGATCCCGGTCGATTTCGATGATATCCAGACGCTGGCAATGGGTCGCCAGCAACCGGGTCAAAGCCCCCTTCCCGGGCCCGATTTCCACGATATGGGTGGCATCTCCCGGGGGCAGGGCGGCCCCGATGCGTTTCAGGATTCCCTGGTCGTGGAGAAAATTCTGTCCGAAACGCTTCCTCGGCCGATGGGGTGCTGTCACCATGCCTGAGATCTCCCGGCCATAAGGCAGGCGGCGTGGATAGCCTCCAACAGGCTGCCACAATCGATCTGCCCGCTTCCTGCCAGTTCGAGGGCGGTGCCATGGTCCACCGATGTTCGGATGATGGGAAGGCCCAGGGTGATATTGACGGCACGGCCGAAGCCGGCGTATTTGAGTACCGGCAGTCCCTGGTCGTGATACATGGCCAGAAAGGCATCGCTGCGTTCCAGATAATGGGGCAGAAACGCGGTATCGGCGGTCAAGGGGCCGAGCAGATCCATGCCTTGGGCCTGTAAGCGGGCCAAGACCGGTTGGATGGTCTGTCGTTCCTCATGGCCGAGATGACCGCCTTCTCCGGCATGGGGGTTGAGCCCCAATACAGTGATCTTTGGATGGGGGAGGGCAAAACGGATCGTCAGATCCCGGTGAAGGTTTTTCAGGACAGATTCGAGTCTTTCCTCGGTGATGCTGGCGGCAATGGCACGCAGGGGCAGATGGGTGGTGGCCAGGGCGATGCGGAGCTGCTGTTGCTTTCCACTGTCAGGAAAGGCTGAAATCCGGGTGGCGAGCATCATCACCGGATGACCGCCGGTGAGCGCGGCAATGTATTCCGTATGGCCGCTGAAAGGCAGGCCGGCATCGTTGATCATGCCCTTGTGGACCGGTGCGGTGACCATGGCATCGAAGCGTTTTTCAAGACACCCGTGGACAGCGGTATCGATCAGCGCCAGGACATACGGGGCATTGCCAGGATCCAGGCGCCCCGGAACGACCGGGGCGGCGAGCGGATGTGGCAGAATGTTCAGTCGTCCCGGCTGGTGTTGCACTTGGGCTTCGCCTTCCATCAGCGTGACCGGCACCCCCAGTTGTCTGGCCCTTTCGTGTATCAGCCCGGGGTCTGCCAGGAGGGTCAGGCGACAAGGCAGGGCCCGGCTGCTCAACAGGACGCACAGATCCGGACCGATTCCCGCCGGTTCTCCGGCGGACAGGGCCAGATGGGGCAGTTCACTCATCGTAATAGATTTAAACGTAGGCTTCGTTACGCAATTTGCGCAACCACAACTCGGTTTCCTCTTCGGTCTTGCGGCGAACCAGGGTTTCTCTGGCTTTCTTGCGGCGGAATTCCAGGGTATCGTCCCGTTTCTTGCGCTCCAGCACCTGGATGATATGCCAGCCGAAGGGGGTTTGAACAGGATCGGAGATTTTCCCTATAGGCAGGGTTTCGATTGCGTGGGCGAAGGGAGGCACCACCACCTCCGGGGTGATCCATCCCAGGTCGCCACCTTTGACCGCGGAGGCGGTATCGTCGGAATAGGCTTCGGCGAGGGAGGCGAAGTCATCACCCTCTTTTAGGCGCTGTTTGATGAGTTGGAGCCGGTGTCTGGCCATTTCGTCGTCGATGAACTGGTCGGTCTTGATGAGAATATGGCGCACGTGACTCTCGGTGACTTCATGCTTCGTTGCTCCTTTTTTGTCGAACAGCGTGATGATGTGGAAGCCACTGGGGCTGCGAATGGGACCTCTGATTTCGCCCTTTTCCATGTCAGCCACCTGCTCCACGAACAGGGTGGGGATGGCGTCGAGTTTGCGCCACCCCAGATCCCCCCCTTTCATCGCCTGGGCGCCGTCAGAGAAGGTAATGGCGGCCTGGCGGAAGTCTTGCCCCTGTTTGAGGTCCTGGACCAGTTGCTGGGTCTTTTGCATGGCTCGTTGGATCGTTTCGGGAGAGGCGGCTTCAGGCGTGGTGATGAGAATATGGCCGAGATGATATTCAGTGGCCTGGGTGGGATCGAGCTGAGACTCGGTTTCCAGAAAATGGCTGATCTCCCGCTCGCTGATCTGAATCCGGGAATTGACCATATTGGCACGAAGACGGTTCAGCATCAGCTCTTCGCGCAGGTTGTCGACAAACCGCCGGTAGTCCATTCCCTGATTTTCCACGGCCTGGCGGAAGGTTTCCAGGTCCATGTTGTTGCGCTGAGCCAATTCGAGCAGGGCCTGGCGCAGGCTTTCGTCATCCACCTGGATACCGCTGCGCTTCGCCAGTTGCAGCTGGAGACTGTGGAGAATCATGCGCTCGAGGACCTGGTTCTGAAGAACCTGCATAGGCGGGATGGCGGTATTGTTGGCCTTCAGTTGATTGATGATGGCATATACCTGATCACGCAGTTCGCTTTCCAGGATGACGTCGTCTTCGACTACAGCGACGATACGGTCGATGGGTTCCAATTCGGCGGTAGCCATGAGAGGCCAGCCCGAGACGACTAACCAGAATGCCAAGAGAACGGATAAACAATGTTTTTTCATGGGAATCTTTTAAATTACAAGACTAATCATCAAGACCATATCCACGGATGTTTCGTTCCAGGAAGCGGTCCACGTGCCGCCCCAGGCTGGCCAGCCCCTTGAATTCCAGTTGGGCGAAGACAGAGGTGTCCGCCTGCCGGTTCACGTCACGGACGAAGCGCCGGCCGATGATCCTGATGCGCCAGCAGCACGACTCCGCCTCCAGGCCGAGAAAACTTTCCAGGGTGATGGCGTCGCGCAGAGAGTACTGCCAGCGCCCCACTGCATGGAAACCGGGCATGAGACGCCAGCGGAAAGACCCATCGAGGATTTTCAGCTGGTTGCGTCTGAAGCGGTACCACAGGTTAATGATGTAATCCTGGGTATTCCTGAATTGCAGCAGGGTTTCCCCACGATCCAATTCGTTGCTGTGGGGATTCCATTGCATTCCAGAACGCCAGGAAAGATATTGAAGGGGGATCAGGTCCAGTTCGGCGATGATGTTGGATGAATTGTCCGTTTCCATTGCCTGTCCCGGCAGGGTGACCTTGCGATCCCGGAAATAATAGATCTGCCCGACACTGGCACGCAGCCGTTCGTCCCCGCTTTCCGAGTCGAGCAGCCTCGAGGTCAGGGCCAGCGAGACCTGGTTGGCGTCGTTGAGGCGGTCATAACCGCTGAAGCGGTTGACCCGGAATAATTGGCTGAAATTGAAATCGTTGCGGCTGGTGTCGAAGATCGGTATGTTGGCCTGATTGTCATGGGGGACATAGAGATAGAACAGGCGGGGCTCGAGGGTCTGGATCAGGCCTTCGCCCCATGATTTTTCCAGAAACACGCTACTGTTCACGGAGGCGATGGGTAGGGTGCGTGATTCCCGTGTGCCGGCCGCAGCGAACCAATAGTGGGTGACATCGAAACTGACTTTGGGGAGTACATAGGCGGCCGCGCTGCGCCAGGGGAAGCTGACGGTGGGTCTGAGATGAAGTCTCTGGCCATCGATCTTGTCGCGGTGCTGGAAGAACACGAATTCACTGTTCCAGGCGGTGAACAGCCAGGGGGCGAAGGTGTGGTTATAGGTCAGCAGCATCTGCGGCAGACGCCGGTAGGGCTTGTCGGCCGAGTCGATGTTGGGATCGATGGTTTGCCAGTTCTCCAGCCGGGTCAGGAAATACAGGTTGTTCTTCCGGTATTCCACGTTTGCTTCGCTGCGCATGTGCCGATTGGAGGCAATGGAAAGCGAGTTTCCCAGCTCATTGATGTAATGATTGTCGGAAACATAACGGATGTCGGCGAAAGCGGTCCAGTAGGGATTGAAACGGGTCCGGTTGAAAAAAGCCACCTGACCCCGGGTTTCCTTGCGGACCTGGTCATAGGGAAGGATTTCCGCTGCCAGATGTCCCTGACTGTGAGTGAACAGGTAACGGAAATTCCCACCGGCCATGAACCCGCGTCTGGTCATATACCTGGGCGTCAGGGTCAGGTCATAGTTGGGGGCGATGTTCCAGTAATAAGGGATGGAGAAATCGAACCCCCGGGTATCGGAGCTGGCAAAAGACGGGGTCAGAAAGCCAGTGATCCTGCGTTTGTCGATGGGGTAGGCAAAATAGGGCGAATACAGGATCGGTATTTTCTTGAATGTGAACCACACATGATGGCCGGCGGCCTTGCCGGTATCCCGGTTGATGCGCAGATCCCTGGCGTGCAGGATCCAGTCTTCATTGCCAATGGGGCAAGTGGTGTAGGTGACCTGGTGGTGGCGCGACAGAGATTTGTTTTCGAAGCGGCTCCGTTGAGTGGTGCCGCGGGCCGGCGCCGAATTGAGAATGAATCGGGTTCCGGCCAGACGGGCCCGTTCCTTGTCGATGTCCAGCCATGCGCTGGCACTGGAGAGGACAAAGCCGGATTCTTCGTAGATGACATTGCCCCAGGCATTGAAAATTCGTGCCTTGCTGTCGTAGGCCAGGGCATCCGCCCATAGCCTCTGGTCCCCCCGCTTGGCCTTGACATTGCCGTAGAAGAACACCAGATCCTCGTCCAGCGACTGGCTGTAGTCCGCTTCCAGTTGCACCGGAAGGGGGCCGCGGTTTTCGATCGGTGGGGGGGCTTGCAGGGTCACACGACCGCTGCTGCAAAATCCAGTCCAGGGGTCGTTGGGGAGGACCTGGAGCAAGTTGCTGAAAACCTTGTCATCCTCGGGAGTGAAGGTTCCCTTGAGGGCAAAGGCGGTTGGCGGTTTCGTGGCCACGAGATGGGGTTTACCCTCAGGATTGGTGCCGATCAGTTTGCAACGCCACCCGGTAGCCGCTTCACCACCCTGACACGTCCACCCTTGAGGCAGCTCTTCGGTGGAGGGATGGGAGGGTGCCGGAGGCATGCCGGGACCTTTTCCCACTCGTATCCGGGGGGGTGGTGCGGTCTTGGCCACGGTCCCGGACGGTGGGGGTACGGCGCTGGCCGGGTGGGCCGCGGGTGCTGGAGGTGGCTCCGAAACCTCGGGTTGGGGTGGAGGGGGCTGGCTTTGTTGTTTGATCCGGGAGGTGCAGACCCATTCCTCGCCCAGCCGGTGACAATTCCAGCTATCGGCAGGGGGGGCGCCTTCTGTCAGCTGCGGAGTCAAGCCCACGAGCAGGGAAATCGAAGTGATGGCGGTTTTTCCCTTGCGTTGGAGTGGCATCTTGTTATTGTTTGACCGATAGAGAGTAGTGCGTGGCAGGATCAATGGTTGCAGGTCAGCGTAAACCAGCGCATTTTATCATGAGGTGGGAATGCCGATAAGCTTGAATCGAGCAGATGAACGACTGCGGGCGATGGTGCAGTGGCTTCCCGTCCCCGTTCGCGGAATCGAAGTGGTGGCAGGGGACGCCAGCCGGCGGCGTTATTTCCGAATCCACACTCCCGATCAATCGCTGATCGCCATGGATGCCCCCCCGCCGGAGAACCCGGGCCGGTTTGTCGAAGTGGCGGCGAAGTTCGCCGGGGTGGGAGTCAGGGTACCCGAAATCCATGCGTTTGAAGCGCAGAGGGGATTTGTGTTGTTGGAGGATTTTGGCGACAGGAGCTATCTGTCCTGCCTTCGGGATGACACCGCCGGGAGGCTGTATGGGCAGGCCCTGGACACCCTGTTCGGATTGCAAACCCGTTGCCATGTCGGCGAAGCTGGTTTTCCTCTCTATACGGAATCCCTGCTCCGCAACGAGCTCGGGATTTTCCGTGAGTGGTTACTGGAACGCTGGTTGGGGTTGGCCATCGACCCGGAGCTATGGCATCACTCGATGGGGATTCTGGTGCGCCATGCCCTGGAACAACCCCAAGTGTGTGTCCACCGGGATTACCATTCGCGCAACCTGCTGGTGGTGGAGGGACAGGGGCCCGGAGTGCTGGATTTCCAGGATGCGGTGGTGGGACCTGTGACTTATGATTTGGTTTCCCTGCTCCGGGACTGCTATCTGTCGTGGCCTCGGGAACAGGTGGCTGCGTGGCGTGAGAGCTATCGTCAACGGCTGGCCGGGAGCGGGCTGGAGATCGATCCAGAGCTTTGGCGGCGCTGGTTCGACCTCATGGGGGCCCAGCGCCATCTGAAGGCGGCGGGGATCTTCGCCAGGTTGTGGGTCCGTGACCGCCGCCCGGGCTATCTGGCGGATATTCCCCGCACCTTGGAATATGTCTTGGCGGTGTGTCTGGATTATGAACCTTTGCGGCCCTTGGGGTGTTTTCTTGAGGAGCGGGTTCTGCCCGCAGTGAAAGTGAAGTTATGCAGGCGATGATTCTTGCGGCAGGGCGCGGCGAACGCCTGCGTCCGCTCACCGATAAGACCCCCAAACCTTTGTTGGAGGCGGGGGGCAAGCCGTTGATCGTCCGAACCATCGAACGCCTGGCCCAGGCCGGATTCACCCGCTTGGTGGTCAACCTGGGTTACCGGGGAAGACAGATCGAGGCGGCATTGGGCAATGGAAGCCGTTTCGGGGTGACAATTTCCTATTCCCGCGAGCCGGAGACCGCTTTGGAAACCGGCGGAGGCATCCATCAGGCGCTACCGCTATTGGGCGACCCTTTTCTGGTGGTCAATGGCGATATTGCCACCGATTTCCCCTTTTCGGCTCTACCATCAAGCCTCCAGGGAACGGCCCATCTGGTGTTGGTTCCCAATCCCGACCATCATCCGGAAGGGGATTTTGGACTGGTCGATGGTATCGTGACTGAAGAGAATGAGGAGCGGTGGACCTATAGCGGCATAGGTCTTTACCGCCATGAGTTTTTTCGCGCCTGCCGGCCCGGTCGTTTCCCTCTGGCACCCTTGTTACGCCGGGCGATTGCCGCAAGGCAGGTGTCAGGACAGCTTCATACGGGGTTCTGGAGTGATATCGGAACGATCGCGCGGCTGGCCCAGTGGCAGCAAAGACTACAAGCACGAGAAACAGGAGGATGACGATGAATCAAAGCGTTCAAACGGCCGACGAGAAACGTATCGAACAGGCCAGGAAATGGGCAATGATAGTTTATGCCCTCTAGGCAGCCGGGTTCATTATCGGTATCAGTTACATTCTGGCCGTGGTAGTGGCCTGGCTGAAGCTGCCGGATGCCCGTGGCACCTGGGTGGAGAGCCATTATGTGTGGCAGATCCGGACTTTCTGGTTCAGTGTGCTCTGGGGTGTCCTGGCCGCTGTTTCCATGATGTGGATGGTGGGTATGATTGTCCTGATGGCCGATGTCTTGTGGATGGTCTATCGAATTGCGGTCGGATGGGTCCGTCTCAATGACAACAAACCCGCCTATGTGGAAGGGCGGATCCCGGATTTATTCTAACTCCTCTGCCATGGACGATGACCGCCTGCCGGTTGCAGTGGCATGAAGCGCCGGGGCTCTATAAACTTGAAGCTTTACGCGACAGTGATGAATTGAGGATTACCGCAAAAGCCGCTGTCAATAACCGCTTTGCATACCAACACGAATCAAGGGTGGATAATTGGTAAAAAACACGTTTGGTTGTCTGTTTGTCATTTTCTTGCTGCTGTCGCAGGGGGGATGCTCGACCATCAAGGGATGGTTCGAGCACAAGCCCGAACCCGTCGAGGTCGTGCCGGAGGAGGATCTCTACAAAAAGGCCAAGGAGAAAATGGAGTCGGGAAATTACACCCGGGCGGTCGAGGTACTCGAGGCCTTGGAGACGCGTTATCCCTTCGGAAAATACGGGCCGCAGGTATTGATCGATCTTGCCTACGCCCACTACAAGCTGGGGGAGACCGAATCAGCATTGGCTACTCTGGACCGCTTCATCAAAATCTATCCCAACCACAAGCGCCTGGATTATGTTTATTATCTGCGTGGTCTGGTCCATACTAGTGAAGCGCTCGGATTTGTTGAGAAATATTTCCCCCTTGATCTGAGCAAGCGTGATTCGACCCCCCTGGCCCAGGCCTATCAGGATTTCGTGACCCTGCTGGAGAAGTTCCCCGATAGTGAATATGCCAAGGAAGCGGAGCGGCGCCGTTTTGCTTTGTTCAATCTGATGGCGATGCACGAACTTCAGGCGGCCAGATATTATTATCGCCGTGGGGCCTATATCGCCGCTGCCAACCGGGCCCAGGAAATCGTCAGGGGATATCCCCGAACCCGGGCCATCCCCTTTGCGCTCAGGCTCATGGCTGACTCCTACCGATTACTGGAAATGGACGAACTGGCGAAAAAGACGGAAGAGGTCTATGCCCTCAACTATGGCAATCGGAAATTCACCCTGAAAAACAAACCTGACAATCTGCTCAGTTGGATCTTCTGGCTGTTTCGATGGGATTGAACAACCTCATGCTGGATGTCGCCTGTATTGGCCATGCTTCCTATGACTTGGTGTTTTCGGTGCCCCATCATCCCTCGGAGGACGAAAAATGTGTCGCTGCGGGTTTCGTCTCCTGTGGCGGAGGGCCGGCTGCCAATGCGGCGGTGGCGGTGGCGAGAATGGGAAAGCGGGCCGCCTTCGTGGGTTATCTTGGCAGAGACTTGTATGGTCAGGCCCATTTCGATGAATTGCTCCTGGATGGGGTGGATACTTCCTGGTTGATCCGTGGTTCCCTGCCAACCCCCTTGTCTGCCGTTCTGGTCAAACCGGATGGCCGGCGGGCCCTGATCAACTATCGCGGCGATACCCGTCCTCTTGCGGAGGAGGCGCTTTCCCTGGATCGATTGAAGGCGAAAGTGGTTCTGTTCGATGGCCATGAACCGGCTTTGTCCGTCCGCTGGGTCGATGACTTCCGCCGCCGCGACATGCTGACGGTGCTCGATGCCGGCTCTTTGCATGAGGGAACACGGGCTCTGATGTCACGGGTCGATTTCCTGGTGGCTTCGCGTAAATTCGCTGCCCAATGGCTGGGTCGGGACGATCCTCTCCCAGCCCTGGCAGCGCTGGCGCGGCAGGCACCGGTGGTGGTGATCACCCTGGGTGAGGAGGGATTGATCTGGCGGGAAGGCAGCGAGCAGGGGGAGATGCCGGCGATATCGGTGCAGGCTGTGGATACGACGGGCGCAGGCGACACTTTTCACGGTGTCTTCGCCGCCTGTATCGCTGAAGGGATGGGTTGGCTCGAAGCGCTGCGGTTTTCCAATGTGGCTGCGGGCTTGTGCTGTACCCGTATGGGGGCTCGTCCCGGGATTCCCGCACGCAATGCAGTGGAGTCGTGGTTGAGGTGTCATCAATAAAGGTCCACTGGATCGATATCCACGGACCAGCGGACCCGGCGCTGCTCGGGCAGCCGTTCCAGTTGGGGGATGAGCTGGTCCAGGAGGCGGTGCAGCGGAAGGCGGTGACTGGCCTGTAACAGCAACTGATAACGGTAACGTCCGGCACGTTTGGGCATAGGGGCAGGGGCCGGCCCCAGAATCGTCACTTCGCCCGGGCAAAGCCGACGCGCAAGAGCCGCTGCCTGTTGCATGAAACGTTCCGGAATCTCCAACTTGGCCGCTTCGGCCCGCAGCAACGCCTGAAAACTGAACGGCGGAAGGTCGGCCTGGCGGCGTTCCTCCAGCGACTGGTGGCTGAAAGCGGTATAACCCTGATCCAGCAAGGAGGTCAGCAGAGGGTGATCGGGGTGCCGGGTCTGGATCAGTACCTGACCGGTTTTGCTACCGCGCCCGGCTCTTCCCGCCACCTGGATGATCAGCTGGGCCATGCGTTCCGCTGCCCGGAAATCTGTACTGTACAGGCCGGCATCCGCATCGAGAATGACCACCAGGGTGACATTGGGAAAGTCATGCCCTTGGCGAGCATTTGGGTGCCCAGCAGGATATCGATATCGCCTCCCTTCACCTGTCCGATGATCTCTTCCAGGCTTCCTTTGCGGCGCGTTGTGTCGCGGTCGATACGGCTGATGGTGGCTTGGGGAAACAGGGTCTGTAATTCCTTCTCCACCCGTTCCGTTCCCTGCCCCAGTGGCAGCAGGGCCTTACTGCCACAGGCAGGGCAGTGATCCGGCACCGGACCTTCGTGGTCACAGTGATGACAGCGTAACCGCTCACGGTGTTGATGGAGCACCAGCCGCGCGTCGCAGCGGGGACAACCGGCAGTCCAGCCGCAGGCGTGACAGATCAGGACCGGTGCGAAGCCGCGCCGGTTGAGAAACAGCAACACCTGTTCCCGACGTTCCAGTACCTCTTTGATGGCCGTCCTGGCCTGGGGTCCGAGACCGGCTGTGAGTTTCTGGTTTCGGATGTCCATCCTCAAGAGCTTCGGCGGGTTGGCAGCCCCCGCCCGTTCGGGCAACTGGAGTAGTTGGTAGCGGCCGCGGCGGGTGTTTTGCAGCGATTCGAGCGACGGGGTCGCTGACCCCATGATCACTGGGTGTCCGGCAAGCCTCGCTCTGACCACTGCAAGGTCGCGGGCGGAGAAACGAAAGCCTTCCTGTTGTTTGTAGGAGGGATCGTGTTCCTCGTCGATCACGATGATGCCCGGATGCGCCATAGGAACGAAGACGGCTGAACGGTTTCCGAGCAGAATGGGCAGCTCGCCACGCTGGAAGCCTAGCCAGGCATTCAGGCGCTCGCTGTCATTGAGGCCCGAATGATAGATCCCTATGGGAACCCCCAGGCGCTTTTCGAAGCGGTTCTGCAACTGGGGTGTCAGGGCAATCTCGGGAAACAGCACAAGGGCCTGGGCGCCTTGACGGACTACCTCATCGATCACACCCAGATAGACCTCGGTTTTTCCGCTTCCAGTGATTCCATAGAGAAGGAACGTGGCAAAGCTGCCTAGGCTCGAGGTCACTGCAGCGATAGCCTGGCGTTGCCGGGGATTGGGCGGGGAGCCGGTGGTCGGGGGGGAGGGGGTGGTGGCGGGGGCGTTTTCGAACACCACCAGTCCTTTGTTTTGCAGGCCCCTGGCTGCTGAGCGCCAGTCCCAGTCCAGGTCGGCCAGGAAGGAAGCGCTCAACATACCGTCGTTGTCCTGGAGCAGCTGGAAGAGCGCCCGTTGTCTGTGGGCACGTTCGGGCACTTCTGAGCGGTCGCATCGGGGAACCAGGCGCAAGCAAGTTTCAAACATGTAATGGGCCAGTTTGCCCCGTCTTAGGGAGGACGGTAATGCAGTGGCCACAACCTCACCAAGGGGGTGGTGATAATAGCCGGCCGTCCAACGCAGGAATTCTAGATCGAAAGGTTTGAATAACGGTTCCGAATCGAGAACTTCCAGGGCCGGTTTTAGTTTGTCTGGAGCGATCCCGCTGCTGTCAGAACACTCCATCACGACGCCAACCCGGGTGCTGCGGCCAAACGGGACTTTGACGCGCATTCCAGGCCGGATTGCGGTTTCCCTGAACGATTGAGGTGGGAGGTAATCAAACAATTTGGGCAAGTGGACAGGTACCGCCACTTTCAATACCGATGTCATGCAGCTCCTCGGCTCTTCCAGTCAGGCCTTATTTTGAAGTATTATCGCCACAGGAAAACGGTTTTTCTCGTTAGAGGAAACAATGCTTCTGCTATTTATGCACAGAAAATGTGGATAAGTTTGTGGATAAAAACTGAAAAAGGGACTGGATTGAGCCTCTGATGCGACCTTTGTTTAGATTGTAAAGTTTCTGATCAGGTAGGAAGTATTTCATAATTAACAATAACTTAAGGTTTTTCTTATGGGGTCCCCCCCGGGTGGGAAGAAGTGGCTTTGCAGCGAGGGGAGGAAATTGTGCATAACTATTGACATCAGACAGGTTTTTTGTTGAATGTGATGAGGCTGGAGGCTCTATGAATTTCCTTTCTTTACAAGTTTTACGCACGGATGCCTCGGGAATGCCCCTGGAATGGATCGGCTATCAGGAGGCAGTCAAACTATACTACCTGGATCAGGTGGCCTATACCTGTGGCACTCTGCTTTATCGGGTCCATGGGGGGGTCAATGCCCGTAGCGGCAGGCGTAGCGTGATCGAAGTCAATTCGATCATAGCGACTTATGGGCGCGAGCATCTGACGCGGATCCGAGGCTGCGACTATGCCCCTCCGCTGAACAACCACGCCCTGTTCCGCCGCGACAATCATTTATGTCTTTATTGTGGTCAGAAATTTCTTCATCGTGATCTTTCCAGGGATCATGTGACCCCCCTGAGCCAGGGAGGGCAGGATCACTGGACCAATGTGGTGGCTGCCTGCAAGCGTTGCAACAATCACAAGGCCAACCGGACCCCCGAACAGGCCGGGATGGAGCTGCTTGCCATTCCGTTCGTTCCGACGCATGCCGAATACATTTATCTCCAGGGGCACAGGATTCTCAGTGACCAGATGGATTTTCTGCGTGCCCATTTCCCCCGTAAGAGCCCTCTCCATGCCCGCCTGGCCATGATCTAGCGTCAATTGGAAGTCCTAAGAAGCGCGTCGCTCGGCTACATTGCACCAACTGTTCCAGAAGCACCAGACAGCCAGACCGAGAAAGGCGACCAGGGTCCAGGCGGGGATACTGAGGCCCAGGAAGGTCCACAGGACCTCGCTGCACTCCCCTGTCCCGCTCAGCAGCAGGCGGATCGTCTCGCTCAGGGGAAAATGTTTGAACACATAGGACAAACCGGGGCCGCAATCGGGGACTTCATCCTCGGGAAGGTTCTGAATCCACACATGGCGGGCGGAGACCGCTGCCCCGCCTAACGCCAGTAGTCCTGCCAGTGAGCCGTAGAGTCGTGCCAGGCGCTGGTGAATGACGGCTAGCAGCAACAAAAGCCCTACCGCCAACACGAATATTCTCTGGGTGATACAGAGGGGACAAGGTTCCAGTTTTTCGACGAACTGGAACCAGGCGGCGACAGCCAGCAAGGAAGCACAGAAGAGAAAACCAAGCAAGAAACCCAGACGGGGGGAAAGTGACATAGTCAGTGGACCTGCGATGTTGACCTGGCGATACCTTAACAGATTTACCAGGGATGAAAAAATAGCATCTTTATGATTCAGTCCACCCAAGTTCGTCGTTTTCTAGCGACATTCTTCTGTGGCTTTATTGCTTGGATTGAGCGTAATGATGAAAAAGACTGTCTCCAAATGGTGACGCCTTAAAATGTCTTTGTTCCCGGGGGGTGGTGATAACTATATGAAATATAAAGGTAAGTAGAAGATGGCGTGAATTGTGCTTTGGTTCTCAGTGTGAAGTACATCACACTTTAACCAGAGAAATGACAACAGGAGTTCTCACAATGCGTAGATTTGTATTGCTTGTAAGCGTCAGCTTGTTTTCCGGTGTTCTTTTTGCTGCTTCGGCGTTGGAAGATCTCGATGCCAACAAGGATGGAGTCATCAGTGCGGAGGAAGCCCAGGTCAGGGCCGACCTGGCCAAGGATTTCAACCTGCTCGATCGCAATCAGGACGGCAAATTGGATGCAGCCGAATTTGCCCAGTTTGAAGCGATTCCAGCGAGTGCCGAAGAAACAACGTCTGAAATCCCTGGAGAAATGCCAGCGGTCAAATAAGTAGTTCCTAAATTTTGCAAGTGATTCGAGCACCGAGGGTGTCGACGGGGGCTTTAGGCAAGGCGGCAAACCGATTTTCGCGCAGGCGTAGCAGCGCTACGTTGAGCACAAAATCGGTGAAGCCAACGC
>Ga0114931_10005488_pt1 | contig 15658 bp, 30 predicted proteins | sample 2SBtaG_FD_89579 | JGI IMG/M metagenome (GOLD analysis project Ga0114931, IMG submission 89579) | Deep subsurface microbial communities from Kolumbo volcano to uncover new lineages of life (NeLLi) - 2SBTROV14_V59a metaG | ecosystem: Environmental > Aquatic > Marine > Volcanic | place: Kolumbo...
TGGTACTCGAACACGCGGCCGGGCGGTAGGGGGTTGCGGCAAACCGGGCAGAGCATAGGCAGGGGCAGGTCGTCGTCCAGGTCGAATACACAACCGCGTTGGATACATTGATAGGTTTTCATGCTGGAATCCCGTGATAAAAGCTCGTTATTGAGCATAGCAATAGAATGACAGAATATTAGACAGGTGTCAACAACTTTTATGCTTTGGGAGGGCGGCCGCGATATCGTGGGGGAGAAATTTTAGCGCCGCGAGGGATAAGCCAGATTCTGCCACCCCTTGCGCCGGGCATGGCGGCGCGAACCGCGCCGGGGATACGATCGGCCTGGACCAATTGTTGCACGCGTTGGCGGCAGATACCCTGCCGGGCGGCGTATTGGCTGATCGATAGGTATTTTTTAAAATCCATGATTTAGTATGGACTTGATTATTGCGACGTGTCAAGTGATGAACGGGGGACTTGTCTTTGCCCCATTAATGTGTTTATGATGCGCGGATATAATTCAGGGGATTATGGCAATGGTAAAGAAAACAACGCGACGACATATCTATATAACGGTGCGGCATGATCGGGCCTTACGATTGATCAAAAAAGAGCATGGCATACCATCCTCGCGCATTATTGATGACGCGTTGACGGCGTATCTGCCGACTTTTGTTGTTGCCAAGCGATTAAAATTAGGGAGAAAAAAATGATTCGCCCCGCCGAAAATATCGAGCGCGGTTTTGTTGCCGCCATCGCCTATACCAAAAATATCAGCTATGCAAAACAGCGCGACATTATTATCCGCTACGTGCATTTGGTCGATCGTGCCTATTTAGAAGGGCCGTTGTTGCGGTTATTGGATGAACATCTTAATGAACAAAAACGATTAGGAATAGTATAATGAATGATGAACTATGTGATGAGGTTCATCAGGCACTATTAACCTTGCTTGAACATCAAAAGTCCGGTTATTTATCTACACGCTATCGCTACAAAAATAAAGACGATTTTATAGTGATTATTGTTGCCGAAGGTAATGAGGCGTTAGCATTTTCAGATTTTTACAACCTACGCAAAGAGTCGACAGATTAAAATGAAACAGGATAATTCGGATACTTTAGCGTATCGTGAAGCCTATCATTTAGGCTGTTGTGCTTATCGACAGGGAATCAGCAAACAAAATAATGCTTTTTTCCATTGCCGAGCAACGCCGTCAGGACGAGTGAAATATGCCGCATGGCGTCATGGTTGGGAGCGTGAAGCCTATCAAACTATAATGGGAAACACTTAAATGGATGCTCCTGAGAATAAAATCGAAACATTGCAAGATAATTTGCTATATACCACTTTGCATAAACCGTCGTTTTCATTTTCGCACGCCTGGAGCTTGTATATTAAGGCCTTAAATGAGTCGACCACCGGACCTTATTACAACGAAAACGGTTCGCGCGTTAACAATTCTTATCGGATGGATTAATGGCAAAGCGTCGGGGTGCTCAGGGACGGCATTTTGATCGCCGGATTGGACGCTGGCGCGATGTTCTGGGACGGTTCCGTAAAGCTCCTGTAAAGCGTCGACGCAAGGTCAAGCCACGCAAGGCCAAGCCGCGCAAAGCCGCCCCCGCCAAGCCGCGCAAGGCCAAGCCGCGCAAGGTCGTTGTTGTCAAGCCGCGCAAGGTCAAGCCGCGCAAAGCCGCCCCCGCCAAGCCGCGCAAGGCCAAGCCGCGCAAGGTCGTTGTTGTCAAGCCGCGCAAGGTCAAGCCGCGCAAAGCCGCCCCCGCTAAGCCGCGCAAGGTCAAGCCGCGCAAGGCCGCCCCCGCCAAGCCGCGCAAAGCCGCCCCCGCCAAGCCGTGCAAGGCCGCCCCCGCCAAGCCGCGCAAAGGCGTAACGATTAAGCGACGTCGTGACGCCTTGGGACGTTTTGTTAAAGCCCTTCCGCCGCGTCGAAAAGTTAAGCCGCGCAAAACCGCACCTGTAACGGTAAAACCGCGCAAGCTTAAACCCCCCGTCAAACGGTTGCCGAGTTACATTAATCAACCCGTGGCGGGGACACCTTCGCAGCGCAAGATCAGCGGTATAAGTCGATGGTCGGTGCATACCCTGGCGTCGCTGTTGTTGCGACAATTAAAGAGCGGTTATCTCCGTTTTCGTTTTTGGTACAAAGTCAAAGAGCTCGGTTATGGTTCGGCAGGGATGATACGTCACAATAGTTTGATCGGCTCAACCTTCCCGATGCTATGGGATATCCTGGCGCATCGCGGTGACCCGCCGATTTTTACCGATCAGGATTTACCGGCGATTATTGCATTTTTGAACGGTCGTAACGGACATATTTTAGGGCGGGTAATTTATTATTGGGCCAGCAAAGGCACGGGATACAAAAGCGGTCTGAAATTTTAATTTTTTTCAAGGATGACATTAAATGTTAATTGCCTATGACCTGGAAACAACGCGCATTGCCGCCGGTACTCCGCGCTTGTTATATGTTACGGCGCATGGCGCGACCATGCGCCTTTCCATGCCGATTACCGGCGATAATCGCTTGCAAACTTACTGCAATATTTTGGAAACTTATTTTTTAATTCCCGAACATAATAAGGCCAAAATGGTGGCCTGGAACGGCAATAATTTTGATGTTTATTTTACCGCTTTGGCTTTGTTGAAAAGCGATAACTGGATTATTCAACCTTATCTTACCGCGTCAAAAGCACTTCGCGGGATGATGGTCAAAAGCAAAAATAAAGTTAAGATACGAGGGAAAATGCGAGTTTTACAATTTCAATTTTTGGACGGGATTAGCATGACGGGCTTAATGGGAAAATCGTTAAGGGCTTTTTTGCAAACTTTCGCCCCGGATTTGCCAAAGCTAAACATCGGCAACATGGACGAAGTCGATTTTGATATTTACAATCCCCGACATATTAAATACGCGGAACGCGACAGCGAAGGGCTTTATAAAGGCATGTCTCGCGTGCAAGAAATAATCAATGATCTGACAAAGCCCCTCGATTTGAAAGATAAATGGGAAACCCCGTTAAAACCGACGATCGGTAATTTGGCCGTTAATTTTTTTATGGACAACGCGCCAGTCGACAAGCCGTTAAATATTCCCAACGGTGCTCTACAAGATATTTTGCATGGTCCGGTAAAGCGCGGCGGTTTTTGCTGGTGTATGAAGCAATATACCGGGCCGGTCTGGAAGTATGACATTAATCAAGCCTATGCCGCCGCCATGCGCGACGCGGCATTACCGGCGGGAATATGTGAGAAAACCGAAAAATTTTGGAATGACGTTCCCGGTATTTATGAAGTTACTTTTTTCCGAAAACAAAAATCAAAAATTCCGTTTTATTATAAAATCGAAACCGATAATATCGGGCGTTTTTCGTTAGGGGAAAAACCGATTACGACCTGGTTAACGAGTATTGAGATAAAACATTTATTAAAGCAGGGTTGGGCGGTAACAGTGCATTATGGTTATGCCTGGGATGATAGTTTTAATTTTGCCCCGATTGTCGAGCGTTTGGAAAAATTGCGATTAAGTGACCCGCAAGGGCCATCGGGGCCGTTAGGTACGATGGTTAAGGCGATCGGTAATAATGCTTACGGTAAAACATTGGAGCGTCTAAACGGATTAGATTTAGTGCTGGCGCGAGAATGTCCTAAAGGTTTTGACGTGTTAAATCCTTTTGACGATGACAGTATGATATTTGTACGGACTCATAAAGCTTTTTACAAAAATTATCATCTGCCGCAAGTCGGGATTTTTGTTACGGCGCATGTACGCTGCCAAGTGCGCGACGCGGCTTTAAAAGCACCCGATCATTTTTTATATGCAGACACCGATTGCGTGGTATTTTCCAAACCGGTAAAACTGGACATTCATCCAACTCGCTATGGGGCATGGAAGGTTGAGGCGGAGGGCGTGCCTTATATTATCATCGGCAAAAAAATCTATTACGGCGATGACGGCAGCACAAAAGCCAAGGGATTGAGAACAAAAGAATTAACAAAAGACAATTATTTGACGTGGCTTAATAAATTACCTGAACAAGAACAGGTACAGCGTCAAAATTTCTTGAAATTCATAGCAGGGGAGAGTATGTTTAAAATGCAAAAGCGGACTGGAACCGATGTAAAACAATCTAAAATTTATGGTGTCAAAAATGGCGAATATATCCCCAACTAGCTTTATTGTTTTAATTCACTGCGAAAGTTGCGGAGACGTTCACGCGATTAATTTTTGCAATGAATCGGAATTTAATAAACTACGTTGTCGGATTGATAATGCGCCGATGTTTTGTACGCGAAAAAAATATCGAAAAGTGTTTCGTGAAGTGCAAAGCGATTTGATGCAAAAGGCGATAATGGTTTAAATAGGCAACCCCGCCGCCTTTAAAGGCGGGTAATTACATAAAAGGAAAAATACCATGAGCGAAGATCAAAAAGTAAAATACAAAACAACGCGGTTACTCACTCGTCCCACTATCAGCATGAAAGCGGAAGGGGCGGAGTATTTTATCAAGGTGCAGGGAAAAATGCATCAAGGCAAGCCGATGAAGGAAAAGTTCAAAGAGGGCGAGAAAGCCAAACCCCCGGCTATCCTGATCGACGTGATTAATCTGGTGACCGGTGAAGAAGCGCAACTGGTGGTCCCTGCCGTGCTGCATAGCGTTTTCGATGATGATTACAAAAATGATGCCTATGTCGGTAAGTCGTTTCATATTCTCAACAAGGGCAAAAAAGAAACTCAATCGGGCGGCGGTCAGCGTTACAATCAATTGGTGATCGAAGAAATCGAACCGGAAGTTTCAGCCAAGAAATAATTTTCGTTTTGCGGTCCCGTCACTCCGGTTCATAGAACATGCTTGACAATGCAAGCGAAGGGAGAAAGACGGGACCGCTTCTTTTTGGGGAACAAAATGAAAACCTGCGAACATTGCATTTATAAAGGGAAAAACGATAAGGCATTAAACGCCTTTGAATGTCGTTTTAATCCGCCGCTTGCGGTGCCGCTAGTCGGTCCGCAAGGTATCGCCGGGGTGGCCGCGGTGAGAGCGCCGGTTAAAAACGACACTCCGGCGTGCGGACAATATCAAGAAAAATCACCAAAACTCACAAATTGACAATTCTAGTGTTTTTCAACTAATCTTCTACTCTAAAGGCTATTTATTTTTCAATAAATAGCCTATTTTTATATTTTAAAAGGGAATTATTATTATGGCGCAAAAACGATTATCGGGAAACAATGACGACGCTATCGACGTTACCCCGGATGATATCAGTGACCTAGAGGAAGATTTTGACGACGACCTGTCGCAAATCTTCGCGGAGTTTGGTTCCTCCCAGGATGATCGGTCATTTAAGATTAAAGTGTATCGCATCATTCCTGACAAGGGAGAAATGGCTTGGCTGTTTGATTGTGTCCCGTCCGAATTGCCTATTTCCAACCGGTTGCGCGATGAGTACGGCGGCGGCAATTTTGAATTACGCGTCTACGAAAATTCCAGTGGCAGAATGAGATTGAAAAAAAAGCCCCGCCTGGTTATCGAAGCGCCGCGCAAAGTAGAACAGGCGACGCAAACGGATTTAGCCACCTTGCTCAAAGCAATGCAGGAACAGCAACGTGAAATGTTCGCTCAACTGAGTGACGTGATGCAACGCTCAAGTGGCATGGTTAATGTGCCGACAAGCCCCTTTGCCATGATGAAAGAAATGGCTACCGCCATGGTATCGATGAAAGAAATGATGCAACCGCAACAAAACGGCAACGGGTTTGAAATGCTGTTAAAAGGCGTTGAATTGGCCAAAGAACTCAACAACGGCGGCAGTGAATCGAGTTTTATCGATCTGTTGCGCGACGTGGTTAAACCTATGGCGCCGTTTATCGGTGAGGCGGTGCAACAACAAATGCAAGAGGCAAAAAAGGCGCCAAAATTAACTCCAGTGTTGCCTAATGCCAGCGCCCCGCCGCCGGGAATGCCAGGTGCCCCACAACCTGGCGCGGCGAACGAACAAGGAAACTCCGATATGCAGTCGCAAATGATTAGCCGCTATTTAAATATGCTGGTGAACAAAGCCGCCGCCGGAGCGGAACCGGAACTTTACGCCGAACTGGTGCTGGATAATCTCCCCGAACAAACCATTCGCGAGCAATTATTGGTGCCGGGAATTTTGGATGAACTGGCCAAGGTCAACCCCGGCGTGAACGTGCATCGAGACTGGTTCGAGCGGCTGCAAACGGCCTTGCAAACCTTTTTAAATGATAACGTTACGCCGCCGGGCGAAGCGGAGCAATCCCCACCCGCTTGATATTTTCCCGGCATTTTGCTATAGCTGTCGGTGAAATGGACTTCGATTCGCCGCCATCCGCGCTCATGGGCGTACCTTCAGGGATTGAGGGTACGCGGGCGACGCTATCCTTAATGCGCCGCCTGGCGCGTCAAGGGGCGACCGCCGCCGCCGTGCGACAAAAAGCGGTTTCTTTGACGTCGCGTTTAAAGCAAAAAGATTTTCAAAGCGAGGTTGGCGCGTTACATGCTTTCGTGCGTGATTGCATCCGCTATGTGCGCGACGTGCGCAATGTGGAAACCTTGCAAACCGCCGAGCGCACGCTATTGAACCGTGCCGGGGATTGCGACGACAAAAGCGTGTTGCTGGCGGCGTTGCTGGAAAGTATCAGTCATCCGGCGCGTTTCGTCGCGGCAGGATTTAAAAACGGCAACGCGTGCGAGCATGTTTTTGTTGAAACCCGCGCCGGAATGCAAGGCCCGTGGTTGGCCTTGGAAACCACCGAACCGGTGCCCCTGGGTTGGTCACCGTTACAACACGGCCACGCGACCAAGGCCATTATTGTGGAGGTTTAATAACATGAATATGCGCGTGACGCCATTATCGACATTGTCCTGTCATTCCGGCGTCGTTATGCCGATGGGTTTACACGGGTTGGACGCTGTACCAAGGATGCCACCCGGAGCAATGTGTCAGGTAACGGGCGTTTCGTGCGGAATAAAACATACCATAAATGGCCGTGTTTTTGGTTGTACGGATATTCACGGACGCGATGTAAGCGTGGCTGATATTAACCGGCGATGCGCTATTGCTGATAATTTTAAACGTAAAATTTTAGATGACCCGGTTTTAAATGCTGAATTTAAATATTACGGTGGTTATTCTCCAGAACAAACATTAGCTGATTTACGCGATATGGGTACAAATGCGGCTTTTAGTACTACCAACGTAACAAAATCGGTTCGACCCGTTCAAATTGGAGATATTTTTTATAACGGCGACGGACCTAATATTAAAGGGGCAGAAATAAAAGCAAAAATGTCTATCGATAGATCGACCGGCGATGCCTATTATGATTTGTACAAGTCGGACGGTAGCGGCGCACGAGTTGATGCGGTTCCCGGCGGTACATTAGCGCAATTGTTAGCGTCGGGAAAAATTAAATTTTATTTTAATCACCATGATAAAATTTTACGACAATTTTTGGGAGTTCTGGCAATAACCGCTGCTGCGTTTTGGGCAATTGGCGCTGCCAATGCCGCCGCCAAAGCGGCGACTGCCAAAGCAGCGGCGGGGACCGCCGCCCCCGCCGTCGCTGCCGCTGCCCCCGCCGCGGCCGCCCCCGCCGCGGCCGCTGCCGCCCCCGCCGCTGCCGCCGCCGCCCCCGCCGCTGCCGCCCCCGCCGCTGCCGCCGCCGCCCCCGCCGCTGCCGCTGCCGCCCCTGCCGTGGCAAAGGGCGTGTTGCCCGGCGCGCCGAAAATAACGCCCCCACCGACGGTTACGCCCAAGGTCGTTTCCATGGTCGAACAAGTCGCCCCTTCGGTGGCCAGTACCGGCGACGTATTAAAAACAATTGCCAGCGCCGGTTCGCAATTAGCCCCGCAACTGGTGGCCTACGAACAGGCCCGCGCCGCGTCACCGACCGGCACGATTCCGCCGGTAGCCGCTACTCCGCCGGGGAAAGCGCCGACGACCGGCGCGGCAAAATATGCCCTGCCGGTAGGCTTGAGTTTAGGCCTGTTGGCATTGCTGGCCTTTTCGTCGTAGACTATTTTTAACAGGGAGTTTTTGCTATGGAAAGCGTCTATCATCACGATTCCGGTTACGAGACCTATTACGACGGCGACGGTAATCTACTGGCCGGTTTAGGCCAAACCGTTTCGCCGCCCGTTTCATCTCCTACCCCCGCCCCGGCGCCAAGTAGTTTGCCCGCCTGGTTGCAAAACCTGCTAGGCGCCGGTTCGCAAATCGCCACCACTGCCGCCCAGGTGGAAGCGGCCAAACAAATCGCCAAAATCGTCAAGGTACCGACCGCGCAAGTCAACGTCGGCGTGTCGCCCGAAGTGAAGCCGCTGTTGATCGGCGGCGCGATCGGTTTGGGCGTGCTGTCGCTGTTTTTGATCATGTCCAAACGGCGTCGCTAATATGATACTGGATTGGAAAGGCGTGGCGGTACTCGGCGCGGTCGGCGCACTGGCCGCGTATGCCTTACGCAAACAAGCCGCTGTCGCGGCGGAACAGGCGGCAACCGCGCTCAACCCGGTATCATCGCAAAATATTTTTTATCGCGGCAGTAGCGGACTGGTTAACGTCCTAAGCAATGACGCGCAAGAATTACCGCTCGGCGTGCGTTTATATGACTGGATACACTCCACGGACGCCGCACCATGAAAACGATTGACGGAAAAACCGGGCGCATCATTGATGACGACGTTTTTACTCATCATGAAGCCCCGTATCGACACCGGCCGATGCAAGGCTTAAATGCAACGGATATCGCTTCAACGCTGAACGTGCCGGTGTCCTGGGTTGTATGGGCAGGCATTGTGCTGGTGGTGTTGCCTTTTGTTTTGAAAAAAGGTCGATGAATTATGGCTAAAAAGAAAACTGTTAAAAAGAAAACCCGCTCTAAATATAAACATGAGCATATTCGCTCATCGTCAAAAATGGCGAAAGGCTCTATTCGCAGCGTCGTTAAAAAACGCGGCAAGAAAAAAATTATTGTGCGCGTCGGTTGCCCGAAAGGTCGCTATAACAAGAAAACCAAAAAGTGCAAAGTTGGAACTCGCGCCGTTTCGGTGTTGAAGCCGAACCCGACAAAAAATTATCAAGTTTTTGCCGTGCGTGATAAACATTATTATTTTTGGAACGGTAAAACCTTCGACGATAACCGGCATAAAGCCAAATTGTTTAGTAAGGAAACGGCGCGAGAAATCGCCCAGGCGATCGGTCGTACTCATCGCGTTGCAAGCGGTCTCGGTTTTGGCGTCGTTACCCGAACCTATCCGTTATGAACGATTATCGCCAAGGGGTTGAATTATATCGCCGTTTCAACGAAGCAGACCCGGAGCATATTGACAAAATCATTTTGCCCGAGTATGACTATTTAGTGAAAATCGGCGATTGCACGGATATTGCATATTTGGCTCATGACGGTAAAAATTATCTGCATAGCTTTAAAGTAAAAAGCCGTCCCGAACTCGCCGTCACGCCCAACGGCACCCATTTGGTTTTGTTCGGTGGACGTTTTAAATTTACGGACCGCGGTATTGTCGACCGCTAAACAAGGAGCGTTAACCATGTCCAAACTGTTGTTGATCAATCCCCGTCGTAAACGTCGCGCCAGCACCAAGCGTCGCACTAGCGCCAAGCGTTCCACCGTCGCCAAGCGTGCGCGCCGACGTCCTACCACGCGCATTGTTGTAGCCAATCCCCGCCGTCGTAGCGCCGCTCGCCGAATACACCGTAATCCTCGGCGTCGTCGCGGCGCATCGCGTAGCCTGGGTCTCAGCTCGCTCAACGGTTTTATCAAGCATACCCTGACGCCGTCGTTCGTCGGCGCGAGCGGTGCCCTGGGTCTGGATATGTTGCTCGCGGTATTGCCGTTACCCGCCATGCTGCAAACCGGCGCGTTGCGCCCGGTGGTGCGTATCGGCGGCGCGGCACTGTTGGGGATTGCCGCGTCTAAAGCGGTCAATCGCCGGGTGGGGGAACAGGTCGCCGCCGGGGCCTCTATCGTCGTGTTGTATGATATTCTCAAAAACTTCACGCAAACGATGATGCCCGCCTTGCCGTTGTCGGGTTATCCGTCAAACCTGGAATACTACAGCGCCGGGCAAAACGTCGGTGAATATTTTGCGCCGCAAGTTACCGCGGCCAATGACGGGAATATCGTCCAGCCCATGACTAACTCGATGGGCGAATACGTTTACGGCTAACGGGTACTGTTCGCGGGCGATAATCGCCAACGAAAAGGAAACGACCCCGAACCTATAGCGGGGTGAATTTTAAACATGGAGGTTTTATACGATGATTCCGTCACGCGCTGAACTGCAAAAATACAACGTCACTATCCCCGATACCTACGAGGGCCTGTCGCAGCCGCTTTATGATTATCAAGCCTACGCCGCCGCCGGTGCCACCAGTTTTACCTTTTTTGCTACCCCCGCCGGCAGCGGCGGTAAAACGGTGGACGATACCAATATGGTGCTGTCGGGTCAGATTCCCGCCCAACAGATTTTCCTGATTCAAAGTATCGAGGTACCGTTCTATCCCACTACCCCGACCGTGGCCGCGCAAATGCCCGCCGCGTTCGGCGCTCAGGCCGTCGCCCAAATCGTCAACGACGTCTACAAGTTTTACCGCGCCGGGAACTTCCTGTTGACCATCGGCAGCAAGCCCTATCTCCAGGTAGCGCCGTTGATGTCGTTGCCGCCCAAAACGCACCTGGTGACAAACGGCGCATTGGCCGACGTCACCACCGCGGGCGCTAACTTGCAATCGCGCATCGGTTACGCCTACGCCGCCGGTCGTCCCTTCATCCTGGGAGCGCCGTTGAAGCTGGCGCCGAATATGTCGTTTTCGTGCAGCATCAACTTCGCAACCGCCGTTGTTATCACTAACCCGGCGCGTGTCGGCGTGGTGCTGGACGGCGTCCTGTACCGCCAAGCGCAATAATCTTTGCGCTGACCGTTGAGGCGGGGAGCTTTCCCCGCCTCGTTTTTAACCGTTTTCGAGGGTTTGCCATGTCACGTCCTACCAGTCAAATCCGCGCTCAACTGGCGCAACAAAATCAGGCTACGCGTAATATTTTGTCGTCGTATTATGCCTATAGCGTGATCATTCCAACGATCGCCAGTACCGCCCCCAGTAGCGGTACCACTCAAATCCAAGCCGATGCCGATTTTATGGTTCAGGCTATGTCGGCCTGGGTATGGGACTTGACGACTAACGCCGTTGTTGCCGCGCCCTATGCTACCGTGCAGGTCAGCGAATCCGGCAGCGGCACCACGTTGTTTGATCAGGCCGTGCCGATAAACAATGCCTTTGGTACCGCGCAACTGCCGTTTATTCTGCCGGTGCCGCGCCTGTTCGTGGCAAATTCAGTGATCAGCGTGGCCGTTACCAACGTATTCAGCGCCAACGCCGATTATTTTGCTTTCACTTTCCACGGCAAAAAGCTGTACGACATAGGCAACGGCTAAATGAGCCTGAATAACGTTCCGCCGTTCGTCCAGCGGCAATATTGGTTGGAACACCAGCGCCAAACGCCGGGGCGCGGCGGCGCGGGAACGTTGCTGCCGTTCAAGGCCGGGTCATCGGTTGAACCCGCCGCGCCGGTATCCGAGCATTTACCGGTGCAGCAAACCACCAGTCAATGCCGGATGGTCACCACTAATTTTATCGGGCGCTTTAGCGGTGCCTATAATCCGCGCCGCGCTTATTTATTGATTCAAAACACCGGCGCAACGCCCATGCATGTCATCATGGCCGGAACCCAGGGACTCGGCGGTACCGACGGCCTGGTGTTGCAAGCGGTGGTAGGGTTTTGGGAACCGGCGGTGGTGCCGGTGGACAATTACACCATCATCGGCAGCGGCGTGGTGCTTGAGGGACAATGGATTTAATATATGGGCATGAATATTCCCGTGGGCTTGCTCGATCAAAGCGGCGCGTTCGGTACCGTCGTTAATTATACCGCGTTGCCCGGTACGACAACCGGCAACGTTACCGTCGACACCACCAACACCGTTTTCGCCAAGGCCAAGGGTGCCGGTTACGCGCTGTTTGAATTGTTCATCGATGTTAACGGCGCCGGACCCGGCGACGTTGTCGATTGTAGCGTTGTCGATACTACATCCGCTAACGGCAGCGTATTGTCGTTAGACCCACTCGGCGGCCCATCCGGTACCCACATAGACGCCCGAATTTTTGTTAAAGTCATCGCCGGAAAGTTTGTTTACAGCGTCAATGCGCTGTTGTTGACGGCAGGGAATGCCGTTTTTAAATTGGATTTGTTGGGTTGGATTTACAACATGCCGGAAGTCTAAAATGTTTATTTATAACGGTACTTATTTGGTCACTAATCTAGTCAGGGTAAAAAGCGATTATACCCTGTTGCTGACCGATGATATTGTGTTGGTGGATGCCAGCGGCGGAGCCGTTATCATCACCCTGTTAAATCCGTCTCTGGTGTTGGCGAACCGCGCCGTGTCACCGTTCAATATTAAAAAGATTGATGCCAGCGCCAACGCGGTAACGGTGTCCAGTGCGCAAAATATCGACGGCGCGGCAACGTTTAGCCTGGCCGTGCAATATCAATCGCTCACGGTAAGCATCGATGATACCGGCGCAACCTATTTTATTTTGTAAGGTGTCCCATGACCTACAACCCCAATGCCGCCAATGCGGTTCCTAAAAATCTCTTTACCGCCAAAGGGGACGTTCTCGGCGCGTCCGCCGCGTCAACGCCCGGCGCGTTAACCGTCGGCGCGGACGGAACCGTATTAACCGCCGACGCCGCGCAAGCCTTGGGTGTTAAATGGGCGACTGCTGCCGGTGGCGCGGCGGATTTAGCCTCTTTGCAATTGAGCCTCTCCGCAGATCAAGCCGTGACAAGTGGAGTTTATACAAAAGTTAACTTTGATATCGTTAACCTGGATACATTAGGGAACTATGATAATACAGTCAACTATAGATATACCCCTAGCAAGGCGGGTTGGTATTATTTCTTTTTTTCCATTTATGCCGCGGTTGATTTTGACAATTTTATAGCCGCTTCAATTTATAAAAATGGCTCAAAAATACTGATTACGGAAAATGAAAATTGGAATAATGCTACATCTGGCTTTGCAAGTATATACGCGCTTCCCGGTGGACTAGTACAAATGAACGGGAGCACTGATTATGTCGAATTTTGGACAAAAATTTGGAAAACTTCTCCGTCAATAAATCACTTTTATTCCCGTGCCGCTGCATTTTTAGTACACCCAACCTAAAATGAAAAAATGGCTTATCATTTGGGCGCTTGGATTTTTTCTTTCAAAACTATTCTCTAGTGACATGGCAAAAAATCTTATTGCACAATTCGAGGGACTTTCCCTGGTACCCTATCAGGATTCGGCGGGTATCTGGACGATCGGCTATGGTCATAAAATTTTGTCGAATGAACCTTATTACCCGTTTGGGACCATACGCAATATCACGCAAGCGCAAGCCGATAAATTGCTGGAACAGGACGCGGCAAAATCACAAGCAAAGGTTGAAAGTTTTGTCCATGTTCCGCTAACCAAAAACCAACGCGATGCCTTAACGTCATTTGTTTTTAATACCAGTATGGACAACGATGCTTTTAAAAATTCTACGCTGCTGCGAAAACTCAATGCCGGTGACTATCAAGGCGCGGCGGATGAATTTGCAAAATGGATTTATGCCGGTGGTAAACGATTAAATGGTTTAATTGCCCGTCGCACTCAAGAAGCGCGTTTGTTTTTAAGCTAAAATTATGGAAGAAAAAATTGCTATTGTCGTTATCGTCGGCTTTATCGTGCAATTACTCACGATCATCGGCTTTTTCATGCGCCTGGAACATCGTGTTACCGCCGTAGAAACGTTAACGCGAATTTTAGTCTCACGCGCCGGTTTGCATATTAGAGATCAAGACCTGCATCAGGACTATTTCAATGAATAAAGATTTACTATTAAGTAAGACCACCTGGGGCACCATCATCGGCATGCTGGCCTTAATTGCTACCGCGTTCGGTTTTGATATCGGCGACCAAAACAACCTGGTTAATCTGATCGTGGGCATTTTGGGCGGCCTGTTTGCCTTGTACGGGCGCGTTAAAGCCGTGCACAAAATCAACTCCATTGCCGGTATCAAACCCAAACCGAAAAGCACACTATGAAAACCTTTTCTTTACCCTCGCGCTGTTGCTGTCGGCCTGTAGCGGTTTCACCGTCGAACCGGCGCAAACCTTCAACGAACGCGTGGATTATGCCGCTACCGCGATCGACGCCGTTATTCAATCGGCCGCGACACAACGCCAAGCCGGTGCGCTCAACCCTGTTGAGGCAACCCGTATCCATAACCTGGCCGCAAAAATGCTCGACGGCCTGGACCGGGCGCGAGAACTCTACGCGCTCAGCGTCTCGACTCGCTGTCAACACCCCCTCGACGCCAATACTGCTATGGCCTGTCACAACCAACACGATGCCGCACTGTCGGCTCTGGAAAACGCCCAAAGCCTGTTACTGCAACTCCAACACCAGCTAAAACCGGATAACTCGCCATGACCGTTGCCAATCTCGCCACCATTACTAAAATCCTCGATGCCGCAAGCGCGGCTATGCAAATCGGTATCGAACTACAAAAACGCGCCGCACTGTTTCAATCACTACACGCCCAGGGAAAAACCCTCTCCAACGACGAACTAACCGCGCATCTCAACACCGTGCGTCAACACTTGGCCGAACTGAAAAAACTCGGAGAACAACCCCTGCTATGAAAAAACTTTTGCTTGTCACCGTCCTGTTTATCGGTAGCGCCTTGAACGGCCATGCCTTTGCCGCCGTACCACTGACCCTGACCTGGGATGCCTATACCGATAGCGACCTGCCAAACGGTACCCCATCAATCGCCGCCGATTACACCATCGAAGCGCGCTGTCGCGTCAATACCGACCCGCTTGAAAACACCCCGCTCACCGCGTCAACCCCGGCGAACAACAATAGCCTGACCCTGCAAATTACCGTCGCGCCAGGGGATACCATCGGCTGTCAAATACGCGCCAAACGCAACAGCGATGCCCAAACGTCACCCTGGATTCATGAGGTGCAAATAAACGTCCCTTTCGTGGTGCCGACACCGCCGCTCAATCTGCAACTGCATCTATAGTGCGCTGGTTGTTTTTTGCTATAATCCTAATCGGATGGGGGATTCTAAAATGACAACGCTCGATGAACGTAATATTAAAGATCATTTGCAAAACGCCGTCGATGAACTTGAGCTTGCCGTTCATGCCGCCAAGGAAGCCGGGCTTGATGATAATGTCATTAATGCCGATGACGTTGCACAATTCAAAGAAATAATTAACTACCTGCAAGCGACGATTGACGATTTAATCATCGAGGAAAATGACGATGAATAACGAACCGATACCCGTTCCCGTTCCCTACACCTTCCCCAACTGGTTTCCGCTGGCGGGATTGGCTTTGCTGGTCTATCTGGCGCTGAAAAAATAACCGGAGGATTCACCCCATGAAAACCTATCAATGTATCCAACGCGGTTGTGTATTCGACCTGGACGACGACCTGCCCCTGCCTATGCTCTGCCCGGTTTGCCGCAACCCCCTACCGCCCGGCCGCGTGTTCGAGTACCA
>Ga0114931_10005489_pt1 | contig 15657 bp, 15 predicted proteins | sample 2SBtaG_FD_89579 | JGI IMG/M metagenome (GOLD analysis project Ga0114931, IMG submission 89579) | Deep subsurface microbial communities from Kolumbo volcano to uncover new lineages of life (NeLLi) - 2SBTROV14_V59a metaG | ecosystem: Environmental > Aquatic > Marine > Volcanic | place: Kolumbo...
ATCCAGCGCCGGTTCATCGACAGCGGATATAACTTCAAGGTGCTGGTGCAGGAAATCGTCCTCAGCCCTTACTTCCGGGCCAAGAACGCGAGTCCGCTCACCAGCGAGATGGAAACCGAGCTGTCGACCTTTGGCACGGCCCGGCTGCTCACACCGGAGCATCTGTCTCGCAAGATCGAGGCGACGACCGGCGTCCGTTGGCGAGCCAACCCGAATCGCAAGGACTACCTGCTCGACCAGTACAGCATCTTCTACGGTGGCATCGATTCGGACCTGGTGACGAAGCGTGTGACCGAGCCTAACGGCGTCATGGCAAGTCTGGCGCAACGCATGGCCTACGAAGTCGCCTGCTCCGCCGTCCCCTATGACTTCTCCAAGCCCGCCAGAGAGCGTCTCTTGTTCCCGGACATCGACCCGACCACCCTGCTTTCTGAAGAGTCGGACCAGGTGCGGGATGCGGTTCGGCATCTGCACCAACAACTCTTGGGTGAAGACCTCGCGCGCGATGATGAGGAAGTCGCAGCGACGATGGTCGTGCTCATGGAGGCATACAGCCTCGGACGTCAAGGCCTCGCCGACGGAAGCGTGCCGGAGGAGCTTGCCGATCCATGCCGCGTCTACAACGACCGGGTGACCGGCGACTCGTTGCCTCAAGAGCGCCACATCAGCCGGGATAGGGAATACACAATCCGCGCCTGGATGGCCGCAGTGAGTTATCTACTGACCGATTACCGGTACCTGTACGAGTGAAGGAGGACTAGCCGTGGATCGTCGTGACTTTTTACGTATCGCAAGCTGGGCTGGGCTCACCTGTGTCCTGCCGACCGTGGTGGACCCTCTTCGCGCCAGCGCCCAGCCGATCAGTGGGTCGGCCTACACGGGCACCTACTGGATCTTCATGCACGCCGGTGGCGGCTGGGATCCGACCCACCTGTGCGACCCGAAGGGCGAAACGAATGCCAACGAGGACAACCCGATGGGGCATTTCCTCAAAAGCGACATCCGGACTGCGGGCAACTTCAGCTACGCGCCGCTCGGTGACGACGGCACCGGACTCGACGCGTTCTTTCAGACGCACTACCAGCGCCTGCTCGTGATCAACGGTATGGACACTACCACTAACGGTCATGACCAGGGCACGCGCGGCACCTGGAGTGGTCGAACGGCGGAAGGGCACCCGGCGATCGGCGCCCTGGTTGCAGCAACACACGGCCCCAACCTACCCATGCCATTGATCGGATACGGTGGATACCTCGATACCCAAGGCGTCACGAATGCCGTGCCGCTCGGCGACGGTGGCCTCCTCAACAATCTCGCGTTTCCCGCCCGGCCGGACCCAATGGGCTCCGACGAGAACTACTTCGGTCAGCCGGACATACCCAACATCATCGAGCGCGAGCAGCAACTTCGCCTCTTGAGGCTGCAGGGCAAACAGCGTCTACCGCGCATTTGGAATGGGCAGAACGAGCTCATGTTGGCTCGGCTCGGGCAGGACGACCTCAAGCGGGTCTCCGAGTCCTTGCCAGAGAACTTCGCGGACGATCGGCTCCAGCGGCAAATCCAAGTCGCCCTGGCAGCCTATCAGGCCGGACTTTCAGTGAGCGTGAGCGTGGCCGCTGGCGGGTTCGATACCCACGGCAACCATGACCAGAACCACCTCCCGCGCCTCATCGACTTCGCGAATGCTGCCAACTTCGCAATGCAAGAGGCGGAGCGCAGGGGCATCGCCGACAAGGTGGCGATCGTGATGGGCTCGGACTTCGGTCGGTCGCCGGGCTACAACAGCGGCAACGGCAAGGACCATTGGCCGATCAGCAGCATGATGATGATGGGCCCGGGGATCCCCGGTAACCGAGTCATCGGCGGCACCGACGATCGGCATGGCCTGTACCTCATCGACCCGGTAACACTGCAGCCCACTGGCTCGCCGGACACGGCCGAAGGCACCCGGCTCTCGATCGCCCACGTGCATCGCGCGTTGCGCAACCTCGCAGGGGTGCCCGACGAGTACAAGTCGGCGTTCCCGCTGGCTGGCGAATACCTACCGCTATTCGACGCCTAGAACGACGCGCCCCCGCCGACGCGTAGGCCCCAGACCTGGCGCTTGTCGAACGAGAAGCCCCAGGGGTTGTCGAAGTTGATGTTCAGCCGAATCGCGCCGAAAGCGTTGTCCTGACCAAAGCGCAGATACGGTTCGACGGCGAGCTGCGTCTTTTGCTCCTGAAACTTCGGGATGATCACTAGACTGAATCCGGAGCCGACGCGAAGCCAATCCGTTGCCTGATAGCCCATCATGGCAACCATCTGCATGATGAAGTCGGTCTTGGAGGTGCGAGGGCTCTTGTCGTTCAGCTTGATCAGCACACCGCTGTCCAAATAGGCACCCCAGAGGAAACCACTTGGCTTTTGGCGCTCGAATGCGACCGGAATGATGACGCTGACCGTGTGCGGATCCCAAAGCCAGAACATCTTATTCCCGCGTAACGCAGCCGCTAAAGCATAAGCCGATGCGGCCGTTACCTGCTTGGTGATGTCGTCGGGAAGCGTCGCGGCCGGAATCGTGACGCCTAGACCAACGCGATAGGAAAACTGCTTCTTCTTACCCTGATAGTGAAATACGGCGTATGGGTTGCCGACGCGAAAGGAATTGTCTTTACCACCCTGGTCCCGGTCGACGTTGGCGTACGACATCCCCCAGACCGCTTGGAAGAGGACATTATATGCGAGTTGGAGACGCATCTCGAGCAGCGGGGTCACGACGATCGATCGCTGGTCGCCTTCGAGCTTACCGGCAAACAAGCCTATTTCGCCGAGAACGTGAAAGCGGTCCGTGTGAGCCTTCCTACCATCGTCGAGACTGTAGGGCTCGTCTGGGAACGCGCGCGCTTCGCCAGGCGCAAGCCACGACGTTGCTGCGAACAACAAACCGACCATTCCCCACCCGCGAAGAAAAGACATGCTTCAACCCCTCCTGCGAAAAAGAGATCCCCCCTCTTTTTCTGTTTCCCAGTATAGGCGGCGCGAACCATCGATGCCCGCGTTCCGCCTTTAACGGAACCGCGATGCCCGCCAAGCTGGTCTCGTGTTCAGGGCTGCACCGCGACGTACGAGGGACCAGGCCGGTCGAGCCAGGTGACCGCGCGCGAAGCGCCAGTCGCGAGATCGATGATCGAAAGCGTCTCATCCGCGACGTGGGCAACGAATGCGAAGGTGCCGGTTGCATCGACTGCCGCCGTGAGCGGAAATGCGCCCCCCGGTAACATCACCGGCATAGAGGGAATCAGCTCATCGTTGTTGCGATCGATCGTGACCAGGTTGGAGCCTGTTCCCGTCGGGGCGAGCACCTGATTACGACCGGGCACGTAGGTCACGCCATAAGGAATGCCTCCCGAGATCTCAAAGCTGCTGATCACCGAAGGGTCACTGGGATTCGACGTATCGACGAGCGTGATGTTCAAGCCGAGGCTGTTTGCCACGACGACCCGGGTCTCGTCGTCGAGGAACGTCACGTCCGACGGATCGTTGTCCGTCGGGACGAGCGGGCTCAGCGTGCCTCGAACATCGGTGGTTTGAAACACGCGAACGCCGCCGCTTCCCCCGGCGATGTTGACGACGCCAAGCGTGCCATCGGGGCTCAGCGCCACTTGCTCGGGCCGTCCGCCTAGGGGAATGTCCTCGATGAGCTGACGTGCGGGTATGTCGATGACGGACAGCGTATCACCGGGCGCATCCGCGGTTCCGTAGTTGGCGGTGTACGCGCGCGTGCCATCCGCGCTGATCGCAATCCCGAGCGGCACGTCCTCGGTTCCCACTTCGGTAGCATCCCCGGATCCCAAATCAACGATGAGCAGCGTGCCTCCCGGCGGCACCTCGGGCGAACCGATGAGCGCGTTGGTGACTCCGACATCGAAGAACGCGGGTCCGACCGATACGAGTGCGGTCTTGCCATCCGGCGTGATTTCGAGCTCGATGGGCCCGGGCTGCCAGGACGACAGGTCGATCGTTCGCAGCACCGACGCGGGGCCGTCACTTTGTCCGTCCACGAGCTTATCGTAGTCGAGGAGCGTCAGCGATTGATTCAGCCAATCGGCGGTGACGACCAGTCGTGTCGCAGCGCCCGAGCCTCCGCCACCAGCGGTTCCACCCGTTCCGCCAGACCCCCCTTCTCCTAGCGCCGAGGACCCACAACCGCCGAGCGCCAGCCCTGCCAGACAGCACACTGCCCAAACGAAGTTTTTCACCATCGCGCCAGGGTCGTGCGATCGAGACCCTAGGTCAAACGGCAGGGGCGCAAAATTTCGCTCATATCAGGATTCGCGCAGAACTTGCGCGGAAAAGCAGGAAAAAGGGCAAATCCTGCTTCAAAGAGTGCTTGCGATTCTTTAGAAAATGAAACATGTTCTAGTGAAACATGTTCTAGTTACGGGCCTGCTGCCGGGTCGCTGCGAGATGATTGGAGCCGCTGTATGACCAACGAAACGAAGACAAACCCTTGGTCGGGTTTTGCCAGGGGCTGGTTCTTGCTGATGTTCTCCGAAGAGCTCCAGCCGGGCCAAGTCGTGCCCATGAAGCGCTTCGATCAGGAGCTCGTGCTGTTCCGGACGGAGTCGGGCGAAGCCAAGGTGCTCGATGCGTACTGCCCACACATGGGCGCGCACCTCGGGTATGGCGGCAAGATCGAAGGCGAGGGGATCGTCTGCCCGTTCCACGCCTGGAAGTTTGACGGTGCGGGGAAGTGCATCGAGATCCCGTACGCAAAGCGCATTCCGCCAAAGGCCGGCCTGGCGTGTTGGCCCGTCCTCGAACGCAATGGAATGATCTTCGTCTGGCACGACCGGGACAAAGGCCAGCCCGACTGGGAAATTCCGGCCCTCGAAGAGTGGGATGATCCGGAGTTCCTTCCGTGGAAGTTCGCAAAGCTCCAGATCAAGACCCCGCCGCTGGCTATCGCGGAGAACCTCGCGGACGCGGGCCACTTCATTCCAGTGCACAACACACACCCGATCCCCGGCTCGTTCAGCAACACCTATACCGGCCACATCGGCCAGCAGAAGATCAAGGCGGTCGCCTACCCCGTGCACGGCGGCAAGGACGAATTTTCGTCGACTGCGACTTATTATGGCCCCGCCTACCAAGTCACCAAGATGCACGGCAAGGGCCTCGGCGTAATCATCAATGCCCACACGCCGATCGACGACGAAAGTGTGATGTTACGCTTTGGCGTGTCTATGAAGGCGGCCAAAGGCATGACGGACGAATTGATCGCCCACTTCATCGACAACATGCGTGACGGCTACCTGCAGGACGTGCAGATCTGGGAGAACAAGATCTACCTCGACAGGCCGATGCTGTGTGACGGAGACGGCCCCATCGGCGAGTTTCGCCGCTGGTACTCGCAATTCTACACCCCTCGTAACAAAACTGCCGACGCCGCCGAGTAACCGGGAACATCCGCATGAGCAACGCCACCAAGCCGGATTTCGTGAAGCTCGCATGTGACGCGAAACCGACCCTGCGGGAGCGCAACGCCAAGTGCGATGCCGATCGCATGGTGCCAGAGGAGACGATCCGGGAGCTCAAGGACGCGGGGTTTTTCAGGATGATGCAGCCGAAACGCTGGGGCGGCTATGAGTGCAACCCCGTCGAGTTCTTCGACGCGGCGATCGAGATTGCGTCGGCCTGTCCGTCGACCGCGTGGGTGCTCGGCGTCGTGGCGGTGCACAACTGGCAGCTCGCACTCTTCCCTGAGCAAGCTCAGAAAGACGTTTGGGAAGGGGAAAACGGGCTCGATACCCTCACCGCGTCTTCGTATATGCCGGTCGGAAAGGTGACGCGCGCCGACGGCGGGTATCGCCTGAGCGGCAAGTGGGGTTTTTCGAGTGGCTCCGATCACTGTCAGTGGACCTGCCTCGGTGCCTATGGCCCGAAGGAAGAGGGCAAACCACAGGACATGCTCACCCTGCTCGTGCCGCGATCCGACTACGAGCTCGTCGACGACTGGTTCGTCTCCGGCCTCAAGGGAACTGGAAGCAAGTCGGTGCTTGTCGACGACGCGTTCGTGCCGGAGCATCGCATACACCGCATGTCCGATGCGTATCGGCTGCAGAGCCCGGGCAACGAGGTCAATACGAGCCCTCTGTATCGCGTCCCGTTCGGTCAACTCTTCACGCGGACCGTGGCCACGCCTGCGATCGGCATGCTGCAGGGCGCGCTCGAAGCATACGTCGACCTGAACAAGAACCGAAAAGGCCGCGCCGACGGCAAGAAGGCTGCGGAGGACCCGTTCAACCTCGAGACTTGTGCACGAGCCACCCTGGCGATGCGCGAGGTCCGAGCGCTCATGCGCAACGATTGGAACGAGATGATGAGCACGGCAGCCGCCGGCGGCCGAATCGAGCTCGAAGACCGGGTCGCCTATCGCGCCAATGCGGGAGCTGTGACCGAACGAATGGTAAGAGCCCTGGACGACTTGTTCATGGCGAGCGGCGGTTCGGCGATCTTCCTCAATCAGGACATTCAACGCTTCTTCCAAGACATCCACGGCGCGCGAGCGCACCACGCCAACAATCCTCTCAAGACACAGCGCAACTATGGGGGCCTCTTGATGGGTGAGCAGACCGTGGACTTCTTTCTCTGAGGTGGTGATGGGATCGGGCGTTCGCAGCTTGGGCTACTTTCTCTTCGAAGTATCGGACCTAGAAGCCTGGGATCACTTTCTGACCAAGGTGATCGGCGTCGAGAGAGGCGAGGTGCTCGGCGAGGGACTGATCCCCTATCGCACCGACGAGCGCGCTGCGCGGATCTTGCTGAAACAGGGCCCTTCAAACGACTTGATCGCCCTCGGCTTCGAGGTGCCCCGCGAACGGCCGCTGCACGAAGTCGCCACGCGGGTGCGGGAGGCGGGATACACGGTCGAGCCTGCTTCCGCTGGCGAGGCCGAAGCGCGTGGCGTGGAGGATTTCGTTCAAACGTTCGAGCCCGGTGGCGTTGCGGTGGAATTGTTTTGCGGTCCGCTCGTCGCGAGCAAGCCCTTCGGACGAGAGGCGGTGGTGACCGGGTTCGTCACCGGCGATCAAGGCGTCGGCCATCTCGCGCTGCGCGCCAACGACATCGCCAAAACGCGCGCGTACTTCGAACAGGTGCTGGGCTTCGGGCTGAGCGACTACATCCGATGCACGCTGCCCGGCAACTTCGAGGTCGACATCACGTTCTTACACGTCAATCCGCGGCACCACACCGTCGCCCTCGGCTCGGGGCTTCCCAAGCACCTGCATCACTTCATGCTGCAAATGGGCTCACTCGATGACGTGGGCGCTGCGCTCGATCGCGCGTTCGCCAATGATGTTCGAGTCGTGCAGGGCCTCGGTCGCCACCCAAACGACCAAATGGTTAGCTTTTACTGCGTCACGCCCTCGGGCTTCGAGTGTGAAGTCGGTTGGGGAGGAAGGACAGTGGACGACGCCACGTGGGCGCCAACCACGCACGACCGAATCAGCGACTGGGGCCACCAATCACCCTACCGCCGACCGCCAAAGCGACAAACAGAAATGGGAGAAGAGCCATGAGCAAGAAACCGCGATTTCCGATTCCTCGTTACCCTCGGGGTTGGTTCCAGGTAGCCTATTCGGACGAGCTGAAGCCGGGCGAGGTCAAGCCGCTCAAATATTTTGGGATCGAGCTCGTCATGTTCCGCACCGAGGACGGAGAGGTCAGCGTCCTCGATGCTTTCTGTCCGCTCATGGGCGCGCACCTGGGTCACGGCGGCAAGGTCGAAGGCGACGGCATCGTTTGTCCTTTCCACGCGTGGAAGTTCAACGGCGCGGGCAAGTGCACCGAGGTGCCCTATGCCAAGCACCTTCCCCGTAAAGCCAATGTCACGGCATGGCCCGTTCACGAGGTCAACGGCCTCATCATGGTCTGGCACGACATCGAAGGGAAGGAACCGGAGTGGGAGATCCCCGAGATCCCGGAGTGGAACAACGAAGCGTGGACACCTTATTGGAAGCAGCGGTGGAAGCTTCGAACTCACAATCAGGACATGTGCGAGAATACGGTCGATAAGGCGCACTTCCGATACGTGCACGGCATGAACATCGTGCCGCAGCCGCACACCATCGAGCTCGAATATCCGCACATTCACATGGTCACCGACACCGCGATGGAAACACCCAGGGGCGACGTGACGGGTGAGCTCGATGTCCAAGTCTATGGCTTTGGCTTTTCGCTGAGCCGCTTCCGGGGCATCGTCGAAACGACGAACATGGCATCCGTTACGCCGATAGACGACGAGTACTGCGACGTGCGCTTCTCTTTCACGGTAAAGAAGATCGGTGGCGCTGACATCACGAAGGGTGTCGGTAAGGCCTTTACCAACGAGGTCGCACGGCAGCTCGAAGAAGACGCGCCCATTTGGGAGAACAAGACGTTCTTCGAGCACCCAATGCTATGTGACGGCGACGGTCCGATCGCCGAATTCCGCAAATGGTGTAAGAAGTTCTACCCAGAGTGGTACCACAAGCAGGCTCAAGACGAGTATGATGGCGTCAAGGAGGTGAGCAAGCCGCTCACTCTGGCTGAGCGACGCAAGCGGCTTGCCGCAGCATAGATGGACAGCGGTTCCGAAACACAAAGCCTGGCAACCCCGGACGAAATCAGAGCGCGCATTCGAAGCGAGCATGCGGAGATTTCTGCACAGCTCGCTCGCGTAGAAGCATTGAGCGAACGCGTCAGCGACGGCGATGCAAAATCAGTGATCGCACTGCGCGAGGAGCTCGATGCCCTGGGCTCGGTGTTGCTACGGCATTTGCACTATGAGGAGTATCAACTGCCCTCCTTGGCTGAAGAAACCAAGGCCGGCGCAATGGCTGCAGACATGCACCGTGAGCACCAAGCCCAGCGCGAGATCTTCGACGGCGTCATCCGCGATCTGGACGAGACGGCAGTCGGCGCAAAATTGGTCACCGGCGTGCGCGAGTTGTCACGCGCCATCCGAGATGACATGGATCATGAGGAACGAGAGCTCTTGAGCAAACCCTGAGATGGGAGCAGAGAAATGAAGATCATGTACAACCCATCGACGTGCAATCATTACGGCGTCTGCGTCGAAGAGGCCCCTGAGGTCTTTGCGTTCGCCGAGGATGGGAGTCTCGTGGTTCAAACCTACGATGTCCCGGCCGACCTAGAGGACAAGGTCCGCGACGCCTGCATGATGTGCCCCACCCAGTCGATCCAAGTAGACGAATAAAAAAGGACTAGAGCCGCGTGAGGAGCTTTGTCGTCAGCATTCGCGATGAGGCGATGATCGGGGTCATCGTATGACTTGCCGCGCTGCTTGGGAAGCCCGACGAGTCGAAGACATAGACGTCGCGGGTGCCGTAGACCTGGCCGTTCAGGTCGGCACCACCATCGCGCTCGGAGGTCGCAAAGCGCACGGTGCCTTGCTGGTGCGCGCTGATCAAAGGGGCCGTCGCAGGCGCAAAGCTCAACCGCTGGCCTAATTTGCCCGGACCTGACGAACCGATGATCAGCGGCGGCACGCTGGGAACCAGCACCTGTGTCGCTCCGGACTCGAGGTAGACTTTCGAGGCTACGCGGACAGCGTCACGCAGCCGTTTCTTGTGGTCGTCGCGCTGCTCGTAGTGAATCGTCAGCCGGCCGTCGCGTGCGACCTGGACTCGACCTGAGGGCGCATCGGGGGCCAGCAAGAGCGATGGAGCCATACGGTCGTACCGGGCCATGTTCTGCATTCCTGCTACCCCCGAAAAAGGCAATAAGGTCGCTACGATGCCTGGGGTCCCCATGATGCCTTCGATCCGATAACCCCAAAGCCCGAACTCCGCGTTGTCCTCTTCCTCGAACTCGGTGACCGCGTACGATTGCGGGATGCCGTCGAAGGCCGCAATGCGCTCCTCGAACAGGCCGATGATGGGGAGCTGGGGCTGTAGGATGAGATTGCGCCCGACCTGGGCATTTCCCACACCCGAGCGCAGCAGCAGTTGCGCGGAAGCAATGGCATTGGCCGCAATGATCACGACTTTCGCTCGAACTTTGAGCTCGCGCTGCTCGTGATAGCCGCCGGGATCGAGTGTGCGAACCGTGACCTCCTTGATGTCCTCGCCGGACTTGCCGACCTTCACGGCGCGCGCCCTCGTAAAGATACGCGCACCTGCATCGATTGCCTTGGGGAGCGCCACCATGCGGGGGTTTCGCTTGGCGAAAATCGGGCAACCGAGCATGCAGGTACCGAGCCCACGGCAGCCCACCCGGTTGTGCATCATCACCTCGCCACGCAGGCCGAGCGCCTCCGCCCCTTGCCGGACCTTGTTGTTGGCGGCATTGACCATACTGTCCGGAATATGGCTGGCCGAGAGATCAGCGAGCGCATCGTCGTGGAACCGCTTGAATCGTTGCGGTGCGAAATCTTCGAGCCCGTACTTGGTCGCCCAGTGATGAAGGACTCCTTCAGGGATGGGCACGACGTCGCACGTGTTGATCACCCCGCCCCCGCCGAGCACTCTGCCTTGTAGAACGGTCACGGAAAGGTCGTGGCTGGCTCGGCCTCCCCGGTCCATGTAGATCTGATCGTACATCGGCGCGTCGCGTTGCGTGCGCTCGGGTCCTTTGAGGTCTCGGCCCTCCTCGAGCACGACGACCTCGTGACCGGCTTCGGCCAACAGACGTGCTGCGGTGGCGCCACCGCATCCCGAGCCGATGACGCAGATCTCCGTGGTGATCGCTGCAGGGGGCGCCTCCTTCGACAGGTCGATGATCGCGCCGCTCATGGCTCGACCCTCCCAAGGCGTTTCATGGAGGGCCCCGGATAGCCGATGTACGGCCACACCTGCTCGTGGTCGAAGTAGACCAAGTTGAAGAACTTCCGCATCGCCATGCTGACTTGCCGCCGCAGCAGGTTGTCGCTGACCGCCCACTCCTGCCAGTGCGCGGCGCGGTCGGGAACAGCGAGCCTCGAAAACGTCGTCAGCTTGTGCTCGAAGACCAAGGGTCCAAACTCGATCAGCACGAGAGCCTTCTGAAAGTCTTTGACGTTGTGCTCCGGCTCGTCCGCTAGGAAGGCGTCGAAGGCGCGCGGAAGATCCATCGATGCCGCATCGATTGGGATGGCATCCGTTTTGGGCAGCATGACCTCGACCAGGCTTTGAACCGTGCGGTACTCGTGCGCATCGAGCACGCGGAGCCCATCGACTGGCGGGGCGCGCCCACGTAAGGCCAATAGTCCGCCGCCGCCGACACCGAGGATCGCTCCGCCCGCAGCCAGGCTCACCTTGAGAAACCGGCGTCGTGAAAGAAAGCTAAAGAGCCCGTCCCGCGCAGATTCTTCGTTTCCTGTCTCTCCCATCGCCAGGGAGATCTTGTGCCCCTCTGACGCCCGTGCTGCAAGTAAATCCGACGTCTCCGTGCTATAGAAAAGCAATGAGTGGTGGCGGCGACGAAATGAAGGCATTTCGGGAGCTGCAGGCTCATCTAGGCCCCCGCTGGGCGCTGGCGGACGGTGACGGCCCCGAGCCGAGAGACATCGTCGTCGTCCCTTCGCTCTCGTTCGATGGCATCGACACGGTCTCGATCGACGGCGTCATTCACTACGAAGAACGGATGCTGTTTGCGCTGAACCTGCTTCGGCATCCGCGCGCGCGGCTGGTGTATGTGAGCTCGGCGCCAATTCATCCTGCAGCCGTCGACTACATGCTCTCGCTCATCAGCGGCATCCCCAACGAGCACATGCGGCGCCGGCTGACCGTGCTGTCCCTCTACGACAGCTCTCTGGTGCCTCTCGCACAAAAGATCTTGCGGCGACCTCGTGTCATCGAGCGCATCCGTCATTTGATCCGGCCCGAGTGTGGCTTGATGACTTGCTTTACGGTGTCCAAGGCGGAGCGGAGCCTGGCCGTCGCACTCGGCATTCCTCTCTACGGTGTTGATCCGGATCTCATTTGGCTCGGCACCAAGAGCGGCTCACGTTGGGCGTTTCGCCAAGCCGGCGTGCCGTTGCTGCCCGGCGCCGAGGACCTACGGACCGAAGCCGACGTCGTGCAAGCGATCGACGGCTTGTGGAGAGAGCACGACGACCTCGGACGTGTCGTCGTAAAGCAGAACAGTGGCTTCAGCGGCCAGGGAAACGCGCTCCTTGATCTCGGCACGCTCAATGCGGTCTGCCCGCGGACGGGTACCAGCCGCGAGACGCGGGAGCAGGTGCTGGCCGATGCGCTTCCGAAGATGCGCTTTGTCGACCCTCGTCAGACCTGGGACACCTTCAAGGAGAAGCTCGAACGTGAAGGCGGCATCGTCGAGGCGTTCGTCGAAGCCGCGGACAAGCGCGCGACGAGTTGTCAGCTACGCATCTCTCCCCAGGGCAGCCTGGACGCGATTTCGACGCACGACCAACTCGTCGAGGGCGTCGACGGGCAGATCTACGCCGGATGCAGATTCCCGGCCGATGCGGCCTATCGCGCGGCCATCCAGGAGGACGCGCTTCGGGTCGGTGAAGTCCTGCGAGAAAAAGGTGCGGTCGGCCGGCTCGCTGTCGATTTCATCTGCGTGCCAGCCGATGACGGTTCATGGCACCAGTATGCGATCGAAACCAACTTGCGCTTGGGCGGCACGACGCATCCAATGATGCTGCTGCGCATGATGACCGACGGCCGATACGAGCCAGACACGGGTCTGTACTTGACCCCGCGAGGCGAGCCGCAGTTCTACGTCGCGACCGATTCCATGCAGTCCGAGAGCTACCGCGGGCTACTGGTCGAGGACTTGCTGGACATTGCAGCGGTCGATGGATTGCACTATCAAGCCTGGTCCGAATCGGGTGTGCTCTTTCACTTCACGGGCGCGCTCAGCGAGTTCGGAAAGCTCGGCATCACTGCTGTGGGCAAGAGCCCAGCCGAGGCGGACCACTGGTTCGAGCAAACCCGGCAGGTGTTGGACCGAGAAACGAAAAGCTGGCCTTGCACATCGAAGAGCTAAAACCAGGCGTGTTCCGAGTGTCGGCGTCGGCAGACTGGCCGAAGCCGTATGTTGGGATCTGCGGGTCAATGCATGGCGACGAGCCCTGTGGTGCGGAGGCCATGCGACGGATCGCGATCGCGTTTGAAAATGGAGCACTCGAGCCCGCAACCGGCACGGTGTTCTTGATCCACGCAAACCCCGAAGGAACCTCCCAGGGGCGGCGCCACACGCCGGACGGCGACGATCTCAACCGTCTTTGGGATTTCGAATTCACCGAAACGCTTCGCCGCGAGGCCTGGGGATACGAGCACCATCGCGTTCTCGAGCTCAAGGAGGTGCTCGGCGATCTCGACATCTTCTTGGATCTGCACTCGGCTGCCACTCCTACGCCCGCCTTTGGCATCAGCAATGGAGAAGCCCCCATCGACGAGATCGCCAGGCAGGTCGGCATCTCGTATTTGGTGCAATCCTGGTACGGTCTCGCCGACAAGGTCATCATCGGCTTCCTGAGGCTCGCAGGCGTGCCTGCGCTGTCCGTCGAATGCGGCTCACATGGCGATCCGGAAATCTCGGACAAGGCCCATCGGATCGCGATGAGCTTCTTGCGAGCGACTGGCGCCATCAACGATGGCGAGGAAACCAACGGCAACGAGGTGCGCACGGTCCACGTCGTCGAAACTATCACCAAGCCAAGCGACGAGTTCGGCTTCGGCGCACGGTGGACGGGCTTCCAAGAGCTCGAACCAGAGACCCTAGTGGGCCGCGACCGTGTGACGGAGATCCGCGTCAGCCGGCCGTGCTATGCGGTGCTACCAAACGAAGATGTCGACGTCGGCGAAGACGTGATCTACCTGGCCGTGGACACTTAGAAAAAAGGGGACTGTCCCTTTTTTCGTCTTGCGGTTTGTCAGCCTGAACACGCGCTCAATGCGTCCTAACACGACCGCTTTCGGTGGCTTACCCGTCGATCATGGCGGCAGCGTGCTCGTCAGTGCGCGTTCCGGTGCGGCCTTCTCGGAGTCGTATGAAGAGTTGGTAAGCGCCGACGCCCAGCAGCATTGCAAGGCCGAACGTCAGCGCTTCCTTGGAACCAGCTCCGACCGAGGTGAATGCGGGGCCGGGACAGTAGCCGGCAAGCCCCCAACCGATGCCGAAGATCGCAGAACCGGAGATGAGTCGCCAGTCGATGTCCTTGCGGGTGGGCAGTAAGAATGTGGGCGCCCAAATCGGCCTCTGCCAGCTCCGCATGGCCCATCGATAGACGGGCGTGTACACCAGGATCGCACCCCCCATCACGAAGGCAAGGCTCGGATCCCAGCTTCCGGAGAAATCGAAGAAGCCGACGATCTTGGCTGGTTGAGTCATGCCCGCGATCGCCAAGCCGACGCCGAACAGCAGGCCACCCAGGAACGCACCGATCTTGATCTTCATATCGAGCCTCCCAGGACCTCGTTGACGATGAACACGGTGATCGCCGCAGTGATCATGAACGAAATCGTGGCCACTGTGGAGCGCTTCGACAGTCGCCCGATGCCACACACGCCGTGGCCACTGGTGCAGCCGCTACCGAGCTGGGTGCCCATGCCGACCGCGAGACCGGCGACGATCAGCACCGGGGTCGAACGACTGATGTCGAAGGCATAATCCTGCGGGAAGAAGTAGCTCCAGGCCAGCCCTGCCGAGAACAGTCCGACGAGGAACATGACACGCCAGGAGACGTCGCCCGACTCCCGCCGAAAGATGCCGCCAGCAATGCCGCTGATGCCTGCGATCCGGCCGTGGAACAGGAGCAGCCCAGCAGCTGCGGCGCCGATCAGGATGCCGCCAAGCGTCGAAGCAAAGGGTGTAAACGATTCCATCGCATTCATACAAAGCAGCACCGGGCTCAACCCGCCAGCTCTTTTTACCTCGCTTGGGTTTGCAGAAGGGCTCGAGTGCTGTTAATTCAGGGACTTAGACTCGGCTCGCACGGGGCATCATGAGCCGTCAGGAGGCTGTCTATGCTACTTCGTCAACTCTTCGATCACGAGACCTGGACCTACACGTACCTCGTCGCGAACGAGGCAACCAGCGCGGCGGTCTTGATCGACCCGGTCATCGACCAGATCGAGCGCGACATCAGGTTGCTCGAAGAGCTCGGCCTCGAGCTCGTGTACACGATGGACACCCATGCGCACGCCGATCACATCACCGGGTCTGGGCTTTTGCGGCAGCGGCTGGGAAGCAAGGCTGTCGTGAGCGCCGATGCGGGTGCTGTGTCCGCGGACATTCTCGTGACGGATGGCGCCACATTGGAGCTCGGCGGGCTGCAGTTCGAGGTGCGTGCGACCCCGGGACACACCGACGGCTGCGCCACGTACGTGACGGGAGATCACCGGCACGCGTTCACAGGCGATGCGCTATTCATCCGCGGTACCGGACGGACAGATTTCCAGCAAGGGAGCCCGGAGCGGCTCTATCGCTCGATCCACGACAATATCTTCACCCTCCCCGACGACACGATCATCTGGCCCGGGCACGACTACCGCGGCCTGACGTTCAGTACGGTCGGCGAGGAGAAGCGCTGGAATCCGCGCGTCGGCGACGGAAAGACCGAGGCCGAGTTCGTCGAGATCATGAACAACCTCCATCTGCCGGCGCCCAAGAAGATTGACGTCGCCGTTCCCGCCAACCTGCAGTGCGGTATCGTTCCCG
>Ga0114931_10005490_pt1 | contig 15657 bp, 13 predicted proteins | sample 2SBtaG_FD_89579 | JGI IMG/M metagenome (GOLD analysis project Ga0114931, IMG submission 89579) | Deep subsurface microbial communities from Kolumbo volcano to uncover new lineages of life (NeLLi) - 2SBTROV14_V59a metaG | ecosystem: Environmental > Aquatic > Marine > Volcanic | place: Kolumbo...
AGGATTCTCCGGTTGTCAGCGCCGAAAAATGTGGTAAGCTCATTTATGACAGGATGTTATGGCATCAATCGTGCGGTGTTGCGGGGGAGGAGCGCCGGTGGATTATGTCGCTATTGAGAGGGGGGGCATCGATGCGCAGTGAATCCACGCCCGGGTGGCTGATCGCTTTGGCGCAGATCCCCTCGTCGCTGTATGTCCTGACGTCGTCGCGTGGCCGGGCCGCGGGGGCGGTTCTGGTTTCGTGGGTGCAGCAGGTGTCCTTTGAGCCTCCTCTGGTGAGTGTGGCGATCCCGAGGGGTCGGGGCATCGCGCCGCTGATCCGCGACAGCCGGAGCTTTGCGATCTGTCAGGTCCACCCGGATGATCGGCTGCTGCCCCGGCGGGTTCGGCTCACGGATGACCGGGACTGGACGGCGCTGGACACGATTCCGTATGAGACGCTCAAGACGGGGTCGCCTTGCATCACGCGGGCGATGGCGGTGCTGGATTGCAAGGTCTTGCGGCACCTGGATGTCGAGGCGGATCACGAGTTGTACATCGGGCAGGTGGTCGCCGGGCGGGTGTACACGACGGACCCTTGCATGCTCAAGCCGGACGTTCGCGCGAGCGGTCGGATCGACCTGCTCCGGCGTCTTCGACCGGATCAGTTCAACTCCAATGGCGCCGATGGGAACGGCTCGATGATCGACCTCAACGGTCGGATCAGCGGTGGCGCGAACGTCGAGGAGGCGCCGTTGCATGAGCCTGAGTCTGATGCTGCTGATGAGTTTGGCGCGCACTGAGCGTGGCGGCGTGCTCGTCGTGACATGGGCTGGAATCGAGCATCAAACGCGGTGTCGGTGAATCCACAGCGGGGATCACCCGGCGGTGGGGCGGGATTGCATCCCGCCTTGTTCTGATGCGCTTTCGCAGTCTCTCCATCTTCGGTGGCGGGGGCGTCTTGCCCATGCCACCGAGAAGAGAGTAGAAGGAAGGAGGCGGGATGGAATCTCGCGCCACTCCGGATCGAGGCCGAATCAAATCCGCTCCGTGATTGTCTGGGTTGCTCTAACAGCGGTTGGATACACGCCTACAGTCGCAAGGCATGACAACACCAACGCAAACATCCGCTTCCAACCGACTGGGGCTCGACTACCGCGCTGAAGCCGCGCGGCTGGGCGCTCCGGTTGTTCCGATCACCGATGCGCACTCGCACATCAACGGGGCGGAGGCGGCGAAGATCTATCGCATCGTCGCCCGGCTGTACGGGATCGAGACGACGTACTCGATGACGCAGCTGGGAGATGTTGAGGCGGTTCGGGGCGTGCTGGGGGATTCCGTCCGGTTCATCGCGGTGCCGAGCTATGTGGACCCCGATGGCGGGCGCGCCTTTAAGGAAGGTTTCCTCGAAAATATCCAGGCGTTCCACGATAAGGGAAGCCGGATGGTGAAGTTCTGGGCGGCGCCTCGTGCGAAGGATTACGCCAAGGGATTCGGCGACATGTCGTGCTTCGGGTTGGACGGCGAATGGGTGCAGCGGGCGATGGGGCTGGGCGAGTCGCTCGGGATGATGTTCATGACGCACATCGCCGACCCCGACACCTGGTTCGCCTCGAAGTACACCGATGCGCAGTGGTACGGCTCGAAGGCGGCGCAGTACCTGCCGCTCGAGCGGGCGCTCGATCAGCGCGCTGTGCCGTGGTTGGCGGCGCACATGGGCGGTTGGCCCGAGGATCTGGGGTTCCTCGACGGGCTGCTGAGCCGGCACGAGAACCTGTCGCTGGATACGAGCGCGACGAAGTGGATGGTGCGCGAGCTGAGCAAGCACCCGCGCGGCGAGCTGGTTGCGTTCCTCGAGAAATGGCAAGGGCGGATCCTGTTCGGCTCGGACATCGTCACGACCGATGACCATCTGGGCGACGGGACGGGGCATCGTGATCGCGGGGCGCAGGCGGCCAGCGGGGCGGAGGCGTTCGACCTGTACGCGAGCCGGTACTGGGCGCTGCGGACGCTCTTTGAGTCCGATTACGAGGGCTCATCGCCCATCGCGGACCCGTATCTGGCGATGGTCGAGCCGGGTCGGTTCGGCGAGATGGATGCGCCGCGGCTTTCCGGGAAGAATCTGCCGGCGGGGCTGCTCGAATCGATCTACCACGGGGCGGCGGCGGGCCTGCTCGGCCGCTGGTGGGTACAACATCCCTGATGATCATTCTGCTCTGGGCTTGTACGGTTCTCGGCGCCGGCTCGGCGCTGATCGGGTTGCTCGTGCTGCGGCGTGTGCGCCGGATTTCGTCGTGCGCGCCGACGGCGCGGCAGGGAGTCGATCTGCCGGCGCCCGACGGCGGTTGGCCGAGCGTGTGCATCGTGATCCCGGCGCACAACGAGCAGGGCGTGATCGGCGAGCTGGTGCGGTCGCTGGTCGCGCAGGAATATCCGGGGGAGCTGGGCGTTGTCTTTGCGCTCGACCGGTGCACGGATCAGACTGAGGAAGTCGTCGAGCGCGAGGCGGACGGGAGCGATCGCGTCGAGATCGTGAAGATCGCCGGGTGCCCCGAGGGGTGGGCGGGCAAGACGAACGCGGCGCATACGGGTGTTGTCGCGTCTGAGAAGGCGTCGGGCGCCGATGTGTTGATATTTTCTGACGCCGATACGACCTGGGACCCGCGGTGCGCGCGGGCGTGCGTGTCGCTGCTGCGCCATCGGGAACTGGATCTGTTGAGCCTGCTGAGCACGCTGCGGTTCGAGGGGACCTGGGAGATCCGGTCACAGGCGGTGGCGGCGTCGGAGTTGATCCGGCGGCACCCGATCAACAAGGTGAACCGGGCCGAGAAGGGCAACGCGTTCGCCAACGGGCAGTTCCTGTGCTTCGAGCGCTCGATGTACGACCGGATCGGCGGGCACGAGGGCGTCAGGGATGACCTGCTCGAGGACCTTGCGTTTGCGCGCAAGGTGCAGCGGGTCGAGGGAACGCCCGGACGGTGGGGGGTGTTCCTCGCCGACGGGATGCTGCGGTGCCGGATGTACGAGTCGGCGGCGCAGTTCCGGACCGGGTGGAAGCGGATTTACACCGAGTCCTCGAGGCGGAGCCCGGTGCGGCTGCGCAAGTCGGCGCGGCGGATGCTGACGATCTGGCTGGCGCCGATGGTGTTTGCGGCGGTGGCGGCGGTCGTCGGGATCATCGCGATGATCGCGGCGCCGGGCTGGCTCGCGGGCGTGACGCTCGGGGCGGGCGTGATCGCTTCGGCGATCTGGCTGGTCGCGGTCGGACAGGTGTGCGCGATGCAGTCGGCGCCTTTGCGGAGCGTGCTGGCGTGGCCCTTGGGGACGATGGTGGTCGCGTCGATTCTCTATGAGGCGGCGCGGGATCTGGAGCGGGGGGTTCCGATTGTCTGGGGCGGGAAGGAGTATCGGTTGGAGGCGATGTGAGGTTGTTGGGGGCGCGGGGTGGTTTGATCGCGGCAAGTTCGCTTCGCGATTGTCATCACGGCGCCCGGTGTTGTGTGTTCTTCAATCCCGGGATTCGCAGAGCCTCATCCCGGGCGTGGGGGCCGGGCGTGGGGGTGATCAGCTTTCCTTGTTCTCGCGGAGCTTGGCGAGGACGTTGAAATCTTCGAGGGTGGTGGTGTCCTGCGCGGTGTTCTCTTCGCCTGACGCGATGGATTTGAGGAGGCGGCGCATGATCTTGCCCGAGCGCGTCTTGGGCAGGGCGTTGGTGAAGCGGATCATGTCGGGCTTTGCGATGGCGCCGATCTCCCTTGCGACGTGGGCCTTGAGCTCGTCTTTGAGTTCCTCGCTGGGCTCGAAGCCCGGGCCGAGCGTGCAGAAGGCGGCGATGCCCTCGCCCTTGATCTCGTGGGGCATCCCGACGACGGCGGCCTCGACCACGGCATGGTGGGCGACGAGGCTCGACTCGACCTCCATCGTCCCGAGGCGGTGGCCCGAGACGTTGATGACGTCGTCGATGCGGCCCATGATCCAGAAGTATCCCTTATCGTCGCGGCGGGCGCTGTCGCCGGCGAGGTACATGCCGTCGATGCGCGACCAGTAGGTTTCGATGAAGCGCTCGCGGTCGCCGTAGACGCCGCGGAGCATGGCCGGCCAGGGCTTTCGGATGACGAGCAGGCCGCCGGCGTTGGGGGGTTGTTCCCTGCCGGCTTCATCGACGACAGCGGCGTCGATCCCGAAGAAGGGGAGCGTGCACGAGCCGGGGGTGGTGGGGGTGGCGCCGGGCAGGGGGGTGATCATCTGCCCGCCGGTTTCGGTCTGCCACCAGGTGTCGACGATGGGGCATTGCTCGGCGCCGATGGTTTTGTGATACCACATCCACGCTTCGGGGTTGATGGGTTCGCCGACGGTGCCTAGAACTTTGAGCGAAGAGAGGTCGTGCGCTTTGGGGTGTTCATCGCCCCACTTCATGAAGGCGCGGATGGCGGTGGGGGCGGTGTAGAACTGGGTGACCTTGTGGCGCTCGACGATGTCCCAGAATCGGTCGTCTTTGGGGAAGTTGGGCGCTCCCTCGTACATCAGGGTCGGGACGCGGTTGGGGAGGATGCCGTAGATGATGTAGGAGTGGCCGGTGATCCAGCCGACGTCGGCGGTGCACCAGTAGACCTGTGCCTGATCGGGCCGGAGGTTGAAGACGTACTTCGACGTGAGGTAGGTGTACACCATGTACCCGCCGATGGAGTGCATGATACCCTTGGGTTTGCCGGTCGACCCGGAGGTGTAGAGCAGGAAGGCCATGTCCTCGGAGTCGAGCTGCTCGCAGGGGCAGTCCTCGCTGGCGGTGTCGACCGAGTCGCGCCACCAGTGGTCGCGGCCTTCAATCCAGGTGATCTTGTTGTCGCAGCGTTTGACGACGAGGATGTGCTCGACGTGGTCGGTCTTCGTGCAGGCCTCGTCGACGTTGTCCTTGAGTGGGACGACCTTGCCCCGGCGCCACGAGCCGTCGCAGGTGATGACGACTTTGCTTTGGGCGTCATCAACGCGGTCGGCGATGGCCTGGGCGCTGAAGCCGCCGAAGATGACCGAGTGGGGGGCGCCGATGCGGGCGCAGGCGAGGCAGGCGATGGCGAGTTCCGGGACCATGCCCATGTAGATGGTGACGATGTCGCCCTTGCCGACGCCGAGGGATTTGAGCGCGTTGGCGAGCTTGCTCACCTCGCGCTGGAGATCGCGGTAGGTGAGGGTTCGGCCCTCGGGGGCGCCGTTGTTGATCGGCTCGGCTTCCCAGATGATGGCGGGGTCGTCGCCGTGGCCCTGGTCGACCTGACGGTCGACGCAGTTGTAGCAGAGGTTGGTGGTGGCGCCGGCGAACCATTTGGCGTCGGGGGCGTTCCAATCGAGGACCTTGTCCCAGGGCTTGAACCAGTGGAGTTCTTTGGCGATTTCGCCCCAGTAGCCTTCGGGGTCGTCGATGGATCGTTGGTGCTCGGCGCGGTAGGCATCGAGCGAGCCGAAGTAGGCGCCGCCGATGGACTCGGAGAACCCGGCGGGCGGGTCGAAGAGTCGGTTTTCGTTGAGGACGGATTCGATGGCCTTGGACATGGTGGGCTCCGGGGGGGCTCCGTGGGAGATCCGTGGAGGGGCGTCTGGGGTGTCAGGGAAACGCTCGATTGTGGCTGATATCTCCGCTGATGGCAACGGTGCGATGGGTCAGCACAAAAAAAGACGCGACGGGCCGGGGCCCGCCGCGCTTTCCTCCCAGCGTTCGCGTCGGCGCCGTCGTGTTCGGCGCCGGGATCGTTGATGATCGGTTAGCGGGTCCATCCCCAGTTGCCGAGCAGGATGCCCAGGTCGGCGGTGTCGGTGACGCTGTCCATGTTGATATCGCCGTGGATCATGGCGTTGATGATGGCCTGGGTGTCGTTGTGGCTGCCGTCGTCGGGGCCCATTGGCTCGCCGCCGTTGCCGTGAACACCGACTTGGCGGAGTGCGAAGGTCCAGCAACCGCAGACGCCGTGGCCCCACTCGCGCTGGTCGCAGGGGACGACGGCTCGTGGCCCGGCGTCGTGGAGTCCGTCGAAGTCTTCGTCGCCCTCGCCGGTGACCGCCAGGCAGGCCCTGCCGTTGGAGTCGGCGGTGAAGCACAGCTCGGCGTACCCGGTGCGGAGGTCCCAGTCGTAGGAGAGCTGGATGATCTCACCGCGTTTGTCGAACCAGCCGACGAGGGTGTCGGTGGGGCGGCACTGGTCATCGACGCCGCCGACCTGGGTGAAGCAGTAGTCGCACAGGGGGACGAGGTTTTCGAGCTGGAGGTAGTCGACGTCGCGGCAGGTTTTACGGAAGCCGGTGGTGTTGTCGACGACGATCTCGGCGCTGACGGCGTCGACGGGGACGACGAAGTTGAGGTAGAACGCCTCGGCGCCGATCTCGAAGCGGTCGACGTAGACCTGTGGGTTGGGGACCTCTCCGAGTTCATCGGGAAGGAGCATCGGGGAGACACAAGGCACGTCGTTTTCGTCGGTCCAGGTGACGGTGAGGGTGAACTCGCCGAACTGGTTGTGCGGGTCGTTCTGGAAGAGCCCGTTGAAGAGCCCGTCGAGGCCGTCGGCGCGCCCGGTGAGCCCGATGCGGAGGCTGCGCGTGCCGTCACCGTTGTCGATGAGCCCGTTGCTGTCGTCGATATCGAAGATGGCCGAGGCCCAGCCGTTGCCCAGCGGGCTGGAGTTGTCGTCGTGGTTGACGACGACTTTGTCCTTGCCGAAGAGGAGCATGTAGGTGTCGGGCTCGCAGTCGGGGATGTACGACTTTTCGAGCTTGCCGGTGACATGCGTGTCGGGCGTGGTGACGTCGATCAGGCTCTTGGAATCGAATGTGTTGTTCGGCTCGGTTTCGAGCAGGACCTTGCCCGATGGCGGCGGCGGCGGAGCTGCGGGCGAGCCGGCGATGGCGGCGCCTGCGAGCAGCGTCGCGGCGGTGAGCGAGGCGAGGATCGAGCACCCACGATCGGCGGCGAACCAAGGAAGTTTGTTACGCATCGGGCTGTTCCTTTCGGACCTTGCCGTCCCTCCCACAAGGCGGGCGCCGCGCCTCGGTGGGCGCGGTGCGGGTCCACTGCATGTATGCCACACGGTTGGTTGTTGTAAACCGGAAAGGCGGAAGAACCGTTGAAACCGGGTTATCCGGCCGGGCGGTGGTGTCCGGTAAGCAAGCGTGACGGTCAGGGCGCCGCGAGCCAGCCGAAGTTGCCGAGCAGGATGCCAAGGTCGGCGGTGTTGGTGACGCCGTCCATGTTGATGTCGCCGACGCGCATGGCGCCCTCGAGCTGCGCTTCGGTCGGGTCCTGGTTGTTGTTGTCGCCGTGCGGGCCGCTGACTCGGATGTCGAGGGTGTAGCACCCGCAGACGCCGTGGCCCTTGCTGAAATCGGGGCACTCGATGGGCGCCCTCGCCAGTCCCTGTGAGCCGCTGTTGACCAGTTGCCCGTCGAGGTCGCCGTCGAAGTCCTCATCGCCCGAGCCGGTGACGGCGATGCGGGCCTTGCCGTCGAAGTCGGCGGTGACGCAGAGCCTGGCGTATCCGGGGACGGGGCCGCTCTCGTCGTCGAGGTCGATCAGCGTCATGTTTTTATCGAACCATCCCAAGAGTGTGTCGGTGGGTTGGCACTGGTCGTCGAGCCCGCCGACGGTGGTGATGCAGTATTCGCAGAAGGGGACAAGGTCTGTCAGCAGGTAGAAATCGACATCGTTGCAGTTGGGGACCTCACCGACGGTGTTGTCGATGCACAGATCGGCGCTGACGGCGTTCTGGGGGACGGTGTCGTTGATGTAGAACGCCTCGGCCCCGCTGACGAAGGCATCGGTGTACTCGAACGGCTGGCCGATGATGGCGCCGCCGGCGTCGTGGTAGGTCACGAAGACGGTGAAGGCGCCGAGCTGCCGGTGGCCCGAGTTCTGGTTGAGCCCGTTGAAGTTGCCGTCGAAACCGTCGGCCCGGCCGGTGATCCCGATGCGCAGTGAGCGCGAACCGTCGCCGTTGTCGATGAATCCGTCGGCGTCGGTGACCGCGAAGAGTCCCGAGGCCCAGCCGTTGCCCTTGTTGGAATCGTTGTCGTCGGTCAGGACGAAGCTGTTGAGTTTGTCGAAGAGCACCATGAAGGTGTCGGGCTGGCAGCCCGGCGCGGCGCGTTGTTCGAGCTTGCCGACGAGGATGAACGCGTCGGCCGGGGCGGGCACGGTGACGAGTTTGTCCGTGGTGTCGTTGGGCTCGGCGTCGGCGATGACCACGTGGTGGCTCGGTTCGAGCCCCGCGATTGCAGCGATACCTGCGATGAAGAGTGCCTGGGTCACAAGCAGCATTGCGGAATCCTTCCTGACGCCCAAGGGCCGGGCGTCGAGGGCGCCCGACGATGGGAACGTCGAAACGAGCGGTCGGACACGTCAACGCTGACGTGTCCCGGGCTCGCAATCGCATTCCACACGAACGGGACCAGCAATGCAAGTGCTGTTTTGACAATAAGTTACGACAAGTTCAAGGATAAAATAGGGACGTTGGAGACACGTCAGAAACGCCGAGATTCTGGGACGTCGCTTGAAACAATGTGCCGGGATGGCTGCGCAGTGGGGTGGGATTTCATCCCGGCATGTTGATCGAAGCGCGCAGACCGACGGCGGTGTTTTCTCATTCACAAATCAATGAGAAGAAGGCGGGTTGTAAACCCGCCCCACTGTGAAACCCGCCCCACTGTGAAAACCTGCTCCACGACACGAGGGGTGAAACCGCGCTAGGCGTCGAAGAGGCTTCGGCTCTTGAACATGCCCCTGGACTCGAAGTATTCGAGGGCCTCGTCAACGGAATCGAAGATCTTGGTGGCGGTCTCGGTGATGAAGGGAGAGGGGGCCTTCTTCGGTTTCCACACGACGTAGACCTCCTTGGTGTGCTCCCAGGCGTGCTGGAGCTCGCGCTCGACGCCGCTGGAGAGGCCCGGGTTGCCGCCGGGCAGCTCGGGGACGAGGCTGACGATCATGTCGGCCTGATCGATGAGCTTGAAGTCGCGCATGTAGATCTGGCCGTCGATGTCGCCGGCGATGTCGAGGACCTGACGGACGGGGACGCGCTCCCTGGTGGCGCCGGCGAGATCCGGGGGGAGGTTGATCTCGACGAAGTCGAGGCCCTCGCGGACGTTGGCGATGGCGGTGTCGAGGAGGATTTTTTCGTCGACGTCGCCCGGGTCGAACGTGATGAAGTGCTCGGCGAGCTTGGCGCGGAAACCGTCGATCTCGGCGAGGACGTCGGGCATGTCCATGACGTGGCTCATGGGGAAGCTCGGGTAGACTTTGCGCATGTCGGGGCGGCAGACGAGCCGATGCATCATGCGCAGGTTGTCCTGGTGGCGTCCGCGGCTGAAGATGTAGAAGGGCTTGCCCAGCGCGGTCGCGAGCAGCTCGGTGACGAGGATTTCCTCCTCGCGCCAGACCATGCAGTCCTTGAGGGTCGCGTCGATCTCGTGCTCGTTGTGGAGGCGGTGGTGGACGACCTCGATGTTGTCGACGACACAGAGGAACAGGTCGGGCGCGAGCTCTTTGATCTGGTCGAAGTCGATCGCGCTGAAGAGGCCGTGGCGCCAGCGGAAGGTGGCGTGGGTGTTGATCACGGCGTGCGGGGTCTCTCGGGCGTGGCGGATGATGTCCTTGAAGACGGCCCGGCGGAGCGAGGTCAGTCGCGACCACGGGAGACCCAGGATGCGGCCCTGTGTGATGTCCGGGGCTTCCTTGTACATCATCGAGCCGACGTGGAACGAGCCGATCGTTTCTCCGCGCTCGCCGGCGTAACGCTCGACGGCTTCGAGAAAGGGTTTTTTGTCAATCCCGACCTGTCCGGTGACCAATGCGATCATCGTTGATGCCCCTGAATCTTCGTGTTGAACGCCTCCGGCTCGGCCCACCCGTCCGGAGCAGCCCGGAGTATAGGCAGCGGGGAAGGGCGCCTCGGGAATCGAGGAGGATCAGATCATTGGGCCTTCGCGCCAGGCTTGACGTGGCATTCGTGTTTTTTCTGTGTAATTTCAGGGCCGTACCTCTACAGTGTCCCGGTCAATGTCGATATGCCATTTTCTCTCTGGGGGACCAATGTCTCGATTCTGCATCAATCTGATTATCATTCCCGGCCTCTTCATCGCCTGTCTTGTTTCCGGTTCATCTGCGCAGGCGCAACCAGTGATGGAGATTCAGCAACTGCTCGCCTTCGACGGGGCCGCGGGCGACGAGTTTGGCTTTGAAGCAGCGTCAGCGCCGGCTCGGATCGTGATCGGCGCTCCAGGAGACGCCGACGGGGGGACCCAATCCGGCGCCGCATATATGTTCAAAGTGAATCTGGATGGGACATGGAGTTTCCAGCAGAAGATCCTCCCATCTGACATCATGGCGAACTGGTTCTTCGGAATCGAACTAGCGATCTCGACCGGGTTCGGCCCTGGGGCCAACCTGATGGCGGCCGGCGTTAAGAGTGAGAACACGTTTTTCAATTCCTCCGGCGCGGTTTACATTTACAGCGAGGGCCCATTTGCGGTCGATCCGTGGGTGCTCAACAAGAAGATCTTTTCTCCGAACCCGGAGTTCAACGGCGCTTATGGCCAGGCTGTTGATATCGAGAACGACCTGCTCCTTGTCGGCGCACCCGGTGAGGGCCTTGCGTACATACATCAAAGGCATGCGGGCGGATCGAATAACTGGGGCTCGATCGCGACGCTGACCCCACCGGCGCCGGTCTTCAACGTCTCCGCGGAATCGGTCGGGATCAGCGGTGATGTCGCGATCGTCAGCGATCGCGGGGACAACTCCGCTGGATCGGAATCCGGCGCCGCGTTCATCTATACGAAAGACGCCGGCGGCCTCAACAACTGGGGATTCACCAAGAAACTTCAGGCCACGATTCCATCGGCGCAGGACCTCTTTGGCATCAGCGTTGATATCAGTGGTGATTTTGTCGTGGTGGGCGCCCAGGGCGATGATGGTCAGGGGAATAACGATGGCGCGGCGTATCTGTTCATGCGTGATGAAGGCGGCGCCGACAACTGGGGCGTCATCAAAAGACTAACCGCGCCAGATGGTTACGACGCACAGTTCTTCGGTCGAGAGGTTGCAATCGATGGCGACCTGGTGCTCGTTGGAACCTACAGCGATCATGCCGAGGGAAATAACGCAGGCGCTGCGTACGTCTTCGGGCGCAATGTCGGTGGCGCCGACAACTGGGGGTTGCTCCAGAAACTCGTAGCATCTGACGCGATGGCCGGTGATTTCTTTGCGCAGGGCATCGCGCTGACAGGCGAATACGTTACTTGTGGCGTCAGACTCGACGACGACAACGGGATGAACTCCGGATCGGCCCGGGTATTCACCATCAACAGCCTCTGCCCCCAGGACCTCAACGGCGATGGCGTCGTGGACACCGCCGACCTGGGCATCCTGCTCGGGAGTTTCGGCATGTCCGGGATCGGCGATCTCAACCTTGATGGCGTGATCGATACCGCGGATCTCGGGCTTCTGATCGCTGGCTTCAGCGCCACCGATTGCATCCCATAAATCAACTGCCGGCGCCAAACCGCGCCAGCATGACGCCAAGGTCCGCCGTGTCGACGATCCCATCACCGTTCAGGTCTGCGATCCCGTCGGTGCGCCCGAAGAGGGCGATGAGGATGCCGAGATCCGCGGAGTCCACGATGCCGTCACCGTTCAAGTCGGCGAAGACCGGCAATCCGACGATGGTGAGTGAACCATCCGGGGCGAAGGGATCGGACCACCTTGAATCGGTATAGACATTCGAGCCGGTCAGCGTGCGGAGGAAGGCGCTCAGGTCGTTCGTTTCCGTCGGAGTCAGATTGAGGCGCTGTACATCATCGAGCCGACGTGGAACGAGCCGATCGTTTCTCCGCGCTCGCCGGCGTAACGCTCGACGGCTTCGAGAAATGGTTTCTTGTCAATGCCGACCTGTCCGGTGACCAATGCGATCATCGTTGATGCCCCTGAATCTTCATGTTGAACGCCTCCGGCTCGGCCCACCCGTCCGGAGCAGCTCGGCGTATAGGCGGGCAGATGTGGATTTGAGTGGTGGATGGGCCCCTGTCCGATGACAGCGACACGCTCGATTCAAGATTTCATGACACGGAGCGCGGCGATTGATATATGTCGCCGTGGTGGACGCTGGCGGATCTTGGAAGGCCGCAGGAAAGACCGTCATCGGGAGATCGCACGACGGATGCTCGTCAAAGTGCCCGCAGGGGCGGTTCTGACGGTCATACCACAACGATCGACATGTATATCGCCAGGAAAATAGCGGGGATGATGCACCCCATCGCCAGGTAGTGCCCCCCCCTTTCGTCATCGCGGCAGAGCATCGTCAGTCCGACAACGATCCCGATGATCGGGATGAAAAAGGAAATCGCTGACAGCACCGTGTTTACGTTTCTACTTGGTCGGCTTATTTGTTGCTTCCTGTCGGTGTTGTGGTTATTCGCGATTCGTGCGAATGTGGCCTCGTGACTCTCGCGGTCGCGGGGGTACAGGTCGCCCCGGGAGTTGCGACAAAGGTAGAACGGAATCGTGGCGTTGACTCGTCTGATTGGTGTTTTGATCACAACGACATCGTCGTTGATCCTTCCGCCGATTTCGGACGGGAACGCGACGCGCTTGTCGCTGTTGGCGACGACCTCGATGACATTGTCGCGCGTCACCAGAACCGCCTCATGAACGAAAGGCAGCGCCTTGAACCGATCAAACTTTAAGCGGCTCGATCCATGGCCGATGCCGCCGCGTTGGTCTGGTGTTGGCGTCTGGTCGCTCATGCGTCGGCTCCTATGATGAGGGTGGGATGGTGAAGTTGTCGTGGTTATTCGCGGAGGGACCCGATGAGGATTCTACGGGCTGCGGTGTCGAGGATCCCGTCTCAGTTGAGGTCGCCGAGGCCGGGCGTTCCGATGCCTGCGATGAGGATTCCAAGGTTGACACGGCTGCTCTTGGCGCGTTGATCTCGGCGTTCGGGATGACGGGGTGCGCGTTCACGCCCTGAATGGGTGGCAATCCAACTCGATGCCCAGTGGGAGGCGGCGTCGCCGGCGCCTGTCCTGATGTTCGATCCCCTCTGGAAACTTCCGTCGGTTGGCGTAGAGGTATTGGCGGCGATCGAGGACGGGCATGGATTCTGCATCGTGAACGGTGTTAATCGTTCGTCGGGGGGGGAATCAGGATCATGGCGCCCGATTTGCACTGGTGAAAACCCTGGTCGCGTGTGCGGCCGGTCACCGCTGTTGATTGGGGGTCTCGTTATGTCCCGTGCGCCAACTGCCTGCTCGCTGCTTTTCGCCGCTGCTCTTGTTTCGGGGATCGGGGGTGACGCCCGGGCGGCGGTGGAGCGGTACAAGGTCGAATCCGATTACCTCGCTCGGCTCGCCGAGCTGGGCCTTGCGACGGTGAATGAGGGGTTTGAGTCGTCGGTGTGGGACGGGTCGAGGTACACGATTGTCAATCCGCAGCATCTTGTCGATGCGCTGAGTCAGGGCGTTCTGTGGGAGCCGGCGGCGAAGGATGTCTGGGGCGCGCAGTTCAGCAACCACCAGCACGGGTTGTCCACGACGCCCAACTGGGCGAGGAGCGGTGGCTGGGGGCTCTTCGAGGATCATGTCGGCGAGGGTTACCCGACGACGATCCGCGTTTCGACCACCGTGCCCATCTTCGGGGTCGGCGGCTGGTTCAACACCAACCCGGACGGGCAGTCCGTCGGGTTCCTCTTCGAGGACCGGACTACCGCCAATGCGCCGGGGTATTTCCTGCCCGGCTTCGGCGCCATGTACCCGGGTGACAACCCGAGCTTCGGCCACACGTTTATCGGCATTATTGATCCGGACGGGCTGACCAGCGTCGTTCTCACCGGGACGCTCCAGGTCAACGGTCAGGGCGTCCTCGAGGGCGGTGTGATCTTCGGGTGTGATGATTTCACGTTCGGCGTCCCGGTCGGCTTCGGGTCGATACCGAGTGATCTCAACGGCGACGGCGTCGTGGACACGGCCGATCTGGGGCAGCTCATCGGCGCCTTCGGCACGGGCGATGCGGTTGCGGACATCAATCAAGACGGCGTCGTTGACACGGCGGATCTGGGGATCCTGATCGCCGCGTTCGGAACAACCTCGATGTAGGTCCTCAAAGAGTCACGAACTTTGCATAAGGGTGAGAGCAATGAATACAGAACAACCAGAACGGATGCCGCTTGCGGCCGAATCTCCCGGGGAACAGCGATCGTTGCGTGGCCGGGCGTTGCTCGTGCCGGGAATGGTGATTGTCGCGATCACGGCGGCGATGGCCTTTGTGACTGTGGGTGTTGTCTCGGCGCACGATTCGGACGACGAGAGCGATCACGGCAGCGGCGGATCGGCCCCGGGCGGACTCGTGATGTTCGCCTACAACGACCTCGGCATGCACTGCATGAACGACGACTACGAGGACCTGCTGGTCCTCCCGCCGTTCAACACGATGCGCGCGATGGTCCTTGAACGGAGGGGTTCGCCCGAGCCGATCATGGACAATCTGAATGTCCGGTTCGAGGTCCCGTCGAACACGGCCGCCGCTGACCGGAGCAACTTCTGGCGCGAGAGCGAGGGGCTCTTCGGCGCCCCGCTGACGCCGGACGTGGGGCTCTTTGGCTCGGGGCTGTCGGGGGCGATGACGCCGGTTCCGGGCGAGAAGTACTGGGAGATCCTGGGCGTTCCCATGACGCCCTTCGACGACACCGGGCTGATGAACCCGTACCAACTGGCGAACATCACCGCGACGGGCCCCGCCGGCCAAGCAGCCACAACCACGGTGGTCCCCGTCTCGGTCGAGCTGACGTGCCACCTGTGCCACCGCACCGAGGGGATCTCGGTCGGGCGCGACATTCTCAAGGATCATGATCGGATCCACGGGACCAACATCGAGGCGACGGCGCCGGTGCTGTGCGCCGAGTGCCATTCGGACAACGTGCTCGGGGCGCCGGGCGATCCGAACCTGCCGTCGTTCTCGTCTGCGATGCACAGTTCGCACGCCGACCGTGTGGGCGTGCTGAATCTTCAGAACGCCTGCTACGCCTGCCACCCTGGGATCCGGACGCAGTGCCAGCGGGGCAACCACTTTGTCGCGGGTGTTGTGTGCATGGACTGCCACGGCGACATGAACAACCTGGGCGATCCCGCTCGCCAGCCCTGGATCGATCTCCCGAAGTGCTCGGAATGTCACAACCGCCCGGGATTCGACTTCGAGGAGCCCGGCAAGCTGTACAAGGACTCGCGCGGGCACGGCGGGGTGTACTGCTTCGTTTGTCACGGGAGCCCGCACGCGTGGGCGACGGCGGCCACCGACGCCGACAACGTGCAGGCGACGCTCCGTCAGGGCCACGCCGGGATTATCACCGAATGCACCACCTGCCACACCCAGGTCCCGGACGATCCGTTCCCGCACCGGCGGGACGACTGAACGATCGCAGATCGAAGGAGAGAACGCATGCAATCAATATTCAACACCGTGGGCGCAATCATCGCATTGAGCGCTGTCGCTGGCGCCGCCTGTGGGCAGGCGTCATACACCGTCACCGACCTTGGACCCATCGGGGGCCCGTCCACGGCGACAGCGCCGGGCAACGTGGCGCTTGATCTCTCGGATTCGGGCGCCGTCGCGGGGTATTCCGTCGTCATGGACGGGCAGCCTTCTCTTCG
>Ga0114931_10005491_pt1 | contig 15654 bp, 16 predicted proteins | sample 2SBtaG_FD_89579 | JGI IMG/M metagenome (GOLD analysis project Ga0114931, IMG submission 89579) | Deep subsurface microbial communities from Kolumbo volcano to uncover new lineages of life (NeLLi) - 2SBTROV14_V59a metaG | ecosystem: Environmental > Aquatic > Marine > Volcanic | place: Kolumbo...
CATTTTAATTGATGTGGGTCCGGAATTCCGATTACAAACACTTCGTGCAGGAATTCGGCATATTGACTTACTGCTTATCACACACGAACATACGGATCATGTCGCGGGACTGGATGACTTGCGCCCGTTCAACTATATCCAGGGTGGAGAAATTCCTGCGTTTACAACACAGAGTTGTGCCGAGTCAATCAAGAGGCGTTTCGAATATATGTTTGAGCCGAATAAAACCCCGGGTTCGGTAAATCTGGACTTACAGGTTCATACGGATACAATACCATTTCGCGATTGCAGAATCACACCTCTTCCCGTCTATCACGGTGAATTAATGGTGTATGGCTTTCGGATCAACGATCTGAGTTACATAACCGACACGAATTTCATACCCGAAGAGACACTGGAACTGGTAAAAGGATCAAAGATGGTTGTACTAAACGGCTTGCGATGGTCTCCCGAGCATCCAACTCACTTTACGATTCCACAAGCAATTGAAGTGGCCCAAAAACTGAATGCGCCAGAGACATATCTCATTCACATGTCTTCGCATGTTAAACATGCCGATACAAACGAAAAACTCCCTGATAATATTCGCCTGGCTTATGACCAGCTTACTGTAGAGTTGTAATATGTCCTATCGATATTGTTCGGTATTCTTATCAGTTAGAGACTCAACTATTTTTTTTACGTCCTGCGCTGCATCCAGCCTGGCAACAAGAAGGGCATCCTCGGTATCCACGACAGCAATACCCTGTAATCCGACAACAGCAACGAATCTCTTTTTATCGGATGCCACATAGCAGTTGCTGGAGTTGATGAGACGGGCATCCGGTATTTTAATGACATTGCCCAGTTTGTCCTTTTCTTCAAGTTCGTAGACTGCCAGCCAGCTTCCTACGTCATTCCATCCGAAAGAACCGGGCACAACATATACGGTCTTAGCTTTTTCCATGACACCGTAGTCAATACTGATGTCATTAGCATTTCGATAGAAGTTATCAAGTGCCCTAAGCATGCCGCCATTATGTTCGTCGGCAAGAAAATCGTCGGTCAGTGCGTAAAGGTGGGGTAAGTCAACTTTGATTTCATTTAATATAGTAGAAGCTTTCCAAATGAACATTCCGCTGTTCCAAAGGAAGTCGCCGGATTTTAAAAAACTAACGGCTGTTTCCATATCAGGTTTTTCAGCAAAGGTTACGACTTCATGAACTGGAGTTCCTTCAAACTCTTCGTGTTCGGAAGCATTAAACTGGATATACCCATAACCCGTTTCCGGACGATGCGGCTCAATGCCAATGGTTACGAGATTATCGCCTTCATTGGCCTTGGCAACAGCTGCTTGCAGAATGGAAAGAAATTTATCCGGTTTTGTTATGTAATGATCAGAAGGTAACACAATCATTGTTCCTTCCGGATCACGTTCTTTGACAATCGTTGCAGCAACTGCAATGCATGGTGCCGTGTTTTTTCCGATAGGCTCACCGATGATATTTTCTGCCGGCAGCTCGGGGATCTGCTTCTGTACGAGATCCACATATTGTTGATTGGTTACAACAAGAATACGTTCGGGTGGAATAAGTTTTGTTATACGGTCGACCGTATTTTGAAATAGCGTACGTTCATCAAAAAATTTTAAAAACTGTTTGGGTCTCGATTCCCGGCTTTTGGGCCAAAATCGTGTACCGACTCCGCCCGCCATGATTACAGCATACGTCATAATACTATAGTGTTTATTAGTTTGCGCTTCGGGCTCTAAAGTACCAAGAATTTTAATTCCTATTTAACCGAATTTCTGAGAAGTTATTGAAGGTGAGTACTATCGACTTTTTGCATAGTGAAGCTGAAGATGCTGCCTTCCTTCGGTTTACTTCTCATGAAAAACTGCTCGCCGTGGGCCTCGATAATATGTTTGACGATCGATAAGCCGAGTCCTGTTCCTCCTTTTTCCCTGGATCTGGATTTGTCTACGCGATAGAAGCGTTCAGTTATCCGGTGCAGGTCTTTTTCTTCAATCCCAAGTCCTGTATCCTCAACAGAAATCTCAACTTTGTCAGGATTAGCCGGGAAAACTCGTGCATTTATTTTTACAGTGCCCCCGGCTTTATTGTACTTGATGGCATTATCAATAAGGTTATTGAGAACCTGGCGTAACTGGTTTCGATCGGCCCTGACTTTAAGAGAAGAATCAAAAGTATCGACGAGGATCGTGACTTGCTCCCGATCGGCCTTGTACTGAAGAGTATCGACAATTTCGGTTATGACAGGTTTCAACGGGATCTCCTGGTTGAAGATTTTGAGTTCGCCGATTTCAAGTTTGGAGATTTCCATGAGGTCGTTCGTCAAATAAATAAGACGATTTACATTCCGCATAGCTTTTTTTAAAAATTTGCGGTTAACCTGTGGATCTTCAAGGGCCCCGTTCAATAGAGTCTCGATAAAGCCTTGAATTGCAAATATCGGGGTTTTCAGTTCGTGGGAGACATCACCAATAAACTCCTTCCGGTAGTTTTCTATGCGTTTTAACCGCTCAATTTCACCCTCAATAGTGTATCCTGCCTTTGCACTAATAGAAAGTACCTGGTCCATCTCGTCGTGTATGACTGGAGGTGAGACGAATTCAGTATCGAATTTTTTTTCAGCGATGGCACGGGTTGTTCGATATAGAATTCCAAGCCGTAGTGCCAACTGGTGTCTGAGAACAAAATAGAGAATAGTGCCAAGCAGCAGCGAGACCAATAAGCTGATCAAAAACGTTAAACCTGGCTGCAGAAACCAAATCAGCACAATAAACAGGACCAGAAAGCTGGTTCCCGTGATGTATAAACTGACCCGTAAGCCTAAGGTGAACGGGCCTTTGGTCGGTTGTTTACTCGTCATTCCTTAAAGCGGTAGCCAACGCCTTTTACCGTTTCAATGTAATCGTCACCGATCTTTTCCCGGATTTTTCGAACATGAACATCGATAGTACGGTCTATCACATAAATATTGCTTCCCCATACCTTGTTGAGTAAGGTTTGGCGATCAAGCACCTTTCCGATGCGGCTGGCCAGAAAATATAGCAGTTCAAATTCTTTTTTTGGCAGCTGAAGCTCGTCACCATTCTTGGATACGATATACCGATCTCTGTCTATCGTGAGATCGTGGACTTCAATAATATTCTGTCCATTTTGTTCCGATTCTTCAGTACGCCGGAGAACGGCGTTGATCCGTGATACCAACTTGGTTGTGCTAATTGGCTTGGTCAGATAATCGTCGCCTCCAGAGTCGAGGCCAAGAATCTCCGTTTTTTCGTCGCTTCGTGCCGTCAGAAACACAATGGGCGTTTTTTGGAGCTTCATATCCTCACGTATGACTTCACAAACCTCTAAACCGGTCATCTGAGGCATCATGATATCAAGGATAATAAGATCCGGGAGTTCCTTTTTAGCTACGCGGATTCCCTCAAGTCCATTCTCGGCTTTCAGTACTTTATACCCTTCTTTGCGAAGGTTGTATTCAATAAGGTCAAGAAGGTCTTTTTCGTCGTCGACGACAAGGATGGTTTTTGGGTTCACAATCTGTGTATTTGTTTCAGAGTACATCAGTTTGGCTGATTTCATCTCGTAAAGAATAAGGCTGATGTGAATTTACAGACCAAAATTAACCATTTTAAGATTAAGAAATTATTACCTGTTAAGCGTCTTGAGTGCTTCGCGAATTAAAGCGGCTGTATCAAGTGAATGATCGTTAGTTCTCAGCAGCTCTCTAATGGTTTTTTCTGCATCCTGTTTTCGATAACCTAGCGATTGCAGAGCGACAGCAGCCTCATGGGCACTATCTGTTTGTGGCTTAGTGCTCGTTGTAGTTGTGCCGGAAATCGATACCGTTTCGATTTTATCCCTCAGTTCCAGAAGCAATCGTTCAGCCGTTTTTTTCCCGATTCCAGGTATTTGTGACAGTCGCTGTGCATCCTGCGATGCGATGATGGAGACAAGTTGAGGCGCGTCTATTCCCGAAAGAATATTAAGAGCGAGCCTCGGTCCTATATTTTTAACTGTGATGAGCAGCTCAAACAACTCTTTTTCCTCTATTGTCATGAATCCAAAAAGCCGCTGATCTGAATCCGTAAAATGATGATAGATACGAAGCTGAACAGGCTGACCATTTTGCGGAAGCTGCTCAAAAGTGATCGTTGAGATTCCTACCTGATATCCCACGCCGTTTACATCGACAATAGCTTCATTTGCCTGTTTGTCAAATAATATTCCTTTGAGATATGCAATCATAGACTGTTAGCGAATACGTTCCGGGTTATCACGTACAAACTCCGACCAATCGGAGCTTTTTCGATTTTGATGTTTTTTCCGGCTTACAACCGGGACGCCATTCATTTGTTGTGACTCTCTCATCAAATGGCACCATGCAACAGCAAGATCATCGGTGGCGTCAGGAGATAGCTTCTCATCAGGCAAATGGATGACTTTGCGCAACATAAATGCAACCTGCTCTTTTCCTGCGTTACCGCGCCCCGTGACAGCTTTTTTTACTGTTTTGGGATAATACTCAATGACAGGGATATTGTTTGACGTTGCCGCCAGCATTGCCGCAGCCTGAGCACGACCGAGTTTCAGCATGGCTAACGGGTCTTTTCCATACACTGGTGTTTCAATAGCGCAAACTATCGGGTTGCACGATTGTATGATATTGGTCAGATAATCAAAGATATACTGAAGGCGCTCGGAATGATCATCCATGTGAGCAAGACGAAGAACATCACATCGCAGTGCTGTATAACGATTTCCATCAAGCTGCAGAACAGAGTATCCAAGGTTTCTGGAACCAGGATCGATACCGAGGATTACGATTGACATAGTGAGGTGATCGAGATTTATAAGCGAATTTCTAAAAGGTAGCTAAAACGTAAAGACGAAAAAAATTAACGACGGGGGAATGCGTAAACTTGAAAATCGCTGATTTCTGAACGGCAGATGATTTTGGTTTGGTGCTTCAACATTAAATCATAAATCCGGTAATAAAGGAGGCATTGTGAGTTTCTTGTTTCTTGTTGCCCGAATTTTGTTTTCAATCATCTTTATCATGTCTGGAATTGGCCATATGACTAATACTGCTCAGATGGCTGAGTACGCAAAAAGTAAAAATGTACCTGCTCCTAAACTGGCTGTCTTTGTTTCCGGGATTATGATATATCTCGGTGGGATCAGCATATTACTTGGGTTGTGGGTGGAAATCGGTGCCTGGCTGATCATCATCTTTCTGGTTCCAACGGCTTTTATCATGCATAATTTCTGGACCGTTGAAGATCCAAGGGCCCGTCAAAATGAACAGATACATTTTTTTAAGGATTTGGCCCTTACAGGAGGAGCCTTTCTGATTTGGTATCTCTATCTCATGATCCCGAATCCTCCGCTAAGCCTGAGTTGAGATCATTCAATAAAAAACCCTGTTCAAAAACTTGAAACAGGGTTTTTGAAATTATCTGATTAATAGACCAGAAATGATTACTCACCGTTCTGATATGCCTTTGCAAGGTTTTCAATCAGGGTTTCGGTAATTCCACTTGTTGAAAAACCACCGTCGTGATACAGGTTTTGCATTGTTACTTTGCGTGTCAGATCTGAAAAAAGAGTGACACAGTAGTCCGCACAATCATCGGCCGATGGATTGCCCAAAGGTGCCATTTGCTCTGCAAAAGCATACATTCCGTCGAATCCTTTAATACCAGAGCCGGCAGAAGTTATGGTGGGGGCCTGTGAGATCGTATTTACTCTGATTCCACGGTGACCAAGACGGCTGCCGTAATTTCTGGCAATGCTTTCCAAAAGTGCCTTGGCATCATTCATATCATTATACTTGGAAAAAATTCTCTGTGCCCCTATATAGCTCAAGGCAAGAACACTTCCACCATCGTTGAGCACGTTCACCTCTTCGGTGGCAAAGTGAAGGATTTTGTGGAGAGACAACGCAGAGATTTCAAGCGTCTGATGATAGAATGTATAGTTCAGATTTACGTATGGCTTGTTTTTACGAATGTTGGGCGACATCCCGATGGCATGAAGAATAAAATCTATCTTTCCGAATTTTTCCTTTACCTGTTCCATCAGCTCTTTCACCTCTTCATCTTTGGTGACGTCGCATGGCAGGATGGGGGCATTGGTTTGTTTCCCTAACTCATCCAAAGTTCCAAGCCGTAAAGCAACCGGTGCATTTGAAAGAGCAAATTCAGCACCCTCACGATGACAGGCAAGGGCTACACGCCACGCAATGCTGCGGTCGTCGAGTGCGCCGAAAATAATTCCCTTTTTTCCTTTGAGCAGACCGAAACCTTGTTGTGTACTCATAAGTTGTTGTTCCTCAATTTCATTTTTAAAACCTAATGTGCGAAAATAACATCTATTTGGGAAAAGAATGAACAAAATTCCATTTTGGTTGATTAACCCGTGTTGTCCGAGCCGATCAGACCGGAATGATCGCGCTTAGCTATAGGTTTTCCAAATATACCGCGGCATCCTATTTATCACAGTAAAATTAGCGGGTGAGTAGAATATATTGCTCTTGCTTATTCGACTCGATGTTTCTGCTGTTCCGGTTTCATTAGATAAATCCTACGTGTTGAAGTATCTAAACGAGGCATTGATGAGGTGACTCCAAAGCATATTAATGTGAGAGAACATCGGGATATAGAAGTTTAACAACCGGCATTTAGTGGCGCATGACGTATGTTATACACAAAATTGGTTGCTAAATGTTGATAAGAGTAGAAAATGTCCTTAACTTCAAAAGCTTTGCGAAGCTCATAAAAAAAATAACCACGCAAAACACATGTTCGAAGACTTATCCGATAAGCTTGGTTCGGCATTTCAGTCGCTGAGCGGGCGCGGCAAGATTAGTGATGTTAACGTCGCTGAGACTGTCCGTGAGATCCGCCGTGCGTTGCTTGATGCTGATGTGAACTACGAAGTAGCCCGATCCTTCACCGACAAGGTGAAAAATCAGGCTATGGAATCAGGTGTATTGCAGGGGGTTTCACCGGGACAGCAATTTACTAAGATCGTTTACGATGAGCTCGTGACGATTCTCGGTGACGAGCATGAAAGCATTCGTTTTGCCAATACCCCGCCAACCGTCATTTTGATTGCAGGTTTGCAGGGTTCTGGCAAAACAACGTTTACTGCGAAACTCGCCCGGTATCTCAAGGAACAGAATCATACTCCACTCTTGGCTGCTGCCGACGTTTATCGTCCGGCAGCTATCGACCAGCTTAAAACACTGGCGGAGCAGATTGATGTTCCTGTGTATTCGATTGAAGAAAAGGATGCTGTCCGGGTAGCCCGGGAGGCCGTCCAGGAAGCAAGAAAAGCTGCCTGTGATGTTGTCATTATTGATACTGCGGGACGTTTGCACGTTGATGAGGCCATGATGAATGAGGTGGCTGAAATCAAGCAGAAAGTCAAGCCTAATGAAATTCTGTTTGTGGTCGATTCCATGACCGGACAGGATGCCGTTAATACAGCCCGCGAGTTTAACCAGCGTATCAATTTTGATGGTGTGGTCCTGACCAAGCTGGATGGAGACACTCGCGGTGGGGCTGCTCTTTCCATTACTTCTGTGGTTGAGAAGCCAATAAAGTTTGTAAGCACCGGCGAAAGGCTGGATGCTCTTACAGAGTTTTACCCTGACCGGATGGCGCAACGCATCCTTGGAATGGGTGATGTGGTATCGCTCGTCGAAAAGGCTCAGAAACAATATGACGAGAAGGAAGCTGCAAAGCTTCAAAAGAAGATAAGAACGAACGATTTCAACCTTGAAGACTTCGTTGATCAGCTCCAACAGATAAAGAAAATGGGCTCGATAAGCGACTTGGTGGGTATGTTGCCAGGTGTTAATCAGGCCCTTAAAGATGTGGAAGTTGATGATGACGCTTTCAAGCCAATTGAGGCAATCATCAGCTCGATGACGACTGAAGAGCGGCAAAATCCCGACGTTTTAAATGGAAGCCGTCGTCGTCGTATCGCACAAGGGTCCGGCACCACTGTGCGTGAAGTCAATGAACTGCTCAAACAATTCGAGCAGATGAAGAAAATGATGAAAACAATGTCAAAGATGGGCCGCATGGGTCGGGCTATGCAGGGCTTAAAGAATTTGACATCATTGGGAAATTAAACAGGTAACAAATAAGTATTACAGGAGTAAACATTGGTTAAACTTCGATTGCAACGCCACGGACGTAAGAAGAAACCGTATTATCATATAGTTGCAGCAGATTCACGCGCACCTCGTGATGGCCGTATCATTGAGGATCTCGGACGATTTAATCCACTGAAAGCAACCGATCAGGTCGTTCTCAATGAAGAACGCGCAATGTACTGGATCGGAACGGGTGCTATTCCATCCGATACTGTTCGCAATATTCTGAAACGCGAGGGTATCTTCTACCGGATGCACCTGAAACGCTGGGGTAAGTCGGACGAAGAGATCAACCAGACCATCAGCGAGTGGAAAGCTCAGAAAGCAGGGGCTAATGGTGAAGCCAAATCCAAAAGCGAACAACGTAAGGCTGATATAGAAGCTGAAGAGGCTCGCATCCGCAAGGAAGAGGAAGAAAAAGCAAAAGAAAAAGCCGCCAAAGCAAAGGCTGATGCTGAAGCTAAAAAGAAAGCTGATGAAGAAGCCAAAGCTGCGGAAGAGGCAGCCGCTGCTAAGAAGAAGGATGAGAAAGTAGAGGCTGAAGCAGCCGAAGCAGAAACGGAAGAAAAGACAGAAGAAAAAGCTGAAGAGCCTAAAGCTGAGGCCAAGGAAGAAGCGGAAGAAGCAAAAGCGGAAGAACCCGGGGCTAAAGAGGAAGCAGCAGAGAAGACTGAAGCCAAGGAAGAAGCTCCAGCCGAAGAAGTAAAAGAAGAAAAGAAAGAAGCTGAAGCTGAAGCTCCGAAAGAAGAAGAAGCTAAGGCTGAAGCTTCCGAAGAGAAAAGTGAAACTGAGGAAACCGAAGAAAAAAAGGAAAAGTAATCTGTCCGGGTAACCCGGAGCTGATTGCGGTAGAACGATCTTTGTAGTTACAGAAAATAAAACGGATATGGATCGTGACTTCCAGTCGGCATTTCACAGAATTGGCACCATTGTCAAGGCACATGGACTAAAAGGAGAAGTGCTTATTGATCTGGAAGTTGATCTTCCGGAATTACTTAGTGAGCACAAGCTTTTTTATATAAATAATTATCGGGGTGACCTGGAGCCTAAAAGGGTTGAAAAATCCTACCTGGCGGATAAAAAAGGTCGGCCTTCGTTCTTTGTAAAGTTTGAATCGGTGGATGATCGGGTCCAGGCAGAACGCCTGGTTCGAAGTGACATTCATGTGTCATCAGATTTATATGAAAAGCTGATGATACCGGCAGACGATCTCCCGGGGGATGAACTCATCGGTTGTATTGTTATTGATGAGAATGAAAAATCCTGCGGTGAAGTAGTCGACGTAATAGAAAATCCTGCGCATCCGATTTTGCACGTAGCATCGGAAGGCGGGTCTTTCATGATCCCATTTGTCGACGAATATGTTCTGTCGGTAGATGATGAAGAAGGCATAATCCACTGTTGCAATCTGGAACCTCTAATGGAGGTATGATGCTGAGAATCGAGCTGATATCGGCAGTTCCCGATTTGATGAAAAGTCCAATAGAGCACAGTATCATCAAACGGGCACGCGAGGCTGGTCTTGTGGAGATTGTGTTGCATGATCTTCATGAGTACACAACGGATAAGCATGGCCGTATCGACGATTACCCGTACGGTGGCGGTGCTGGTATGGTAATGACGCCTCAGCCGATTTTCGATTGTGTGGATGCACTGAAGAAGGATCGCGATTATGGTGAAATCATATTCACAGCTCCCGATGGCGATGCATTTTCACAAAAAGAGGCCAACCGGCTTTCAATGGTCGAAAATATCATCATCCTGTGCGGACATTATAAAGGGGTCGACCATCGGGTTCGCGATTCTCTTATTACACAGGAATATCGGATTGGCGATGTGGTTTTATCCGGAGGTGAATTGCCGGCGCTGATGATCGTTGATGCGATTGTCCGACTGTTGCCGGGAGCTCTTGGTGATTCCGAAAGCGCACTCGATGATGCCTTTATGGATGGACTCCTGGCTCCGCCCGAATATACGCGGCCGTCGGTTTACTGCGAAATGAAAGTCCCCGATGTGTTACAATCCGGTGATCATAGCAAGATTGCCGAATGGAAAGAAAAGGTTGCAGCTGAGAAAACACGCCAGTTACGACCGGATTTAATGAAGAAATTTGAAAATTAACAGTTAATGGCCCCGATTCGTCGGGGAAAACAGGTTAGAACAATGGACAAGCTTAAATTAGTAGAACAAACTCAGATACGCGATGATCTTCCTTCGTTTGCATCCGGAGATACAGTAAACGTACACTACCGGGTTAAAGAAGGTGACAAGGAACGTATCCAGCAGTTCGAAGGAGTGGTTATCTCGATTCGTGGACGCGGAGCCAATCGCTCTTTTGTTGTTCGAAAGATTTCCAATTCGATTGGTGTTGAGCGTATTTTCCCCTTCACCTCTCCATATATCGCATCAATCGATGTGAAGAAAAAAGGAAATGTCCGTCGCGCCAAACTGTACTACCTGCGTGGATTGCGCGGTAAAGCTGCCCGGATTAAAGAAAAGAACCGTTTCTTATAATCTGATCCGGTTACATAAACGATTTTAAGCGGAGTCTTGTGAAAGGCTCCGCTTTTTGTGTTTATACAAACTGGAATTGACTTTTGACAATATGCCATAAAAATGAAGGGATGCTTCACGAAGCACCCCTTCATTTTAAGAATCGATATGTGAAGCCAGTTTTATGGTTTCATGGAAATCTCAATCTTTGACGTCGGCGGCAGCTTTGCATTTCTGATCGAGATCTGTTGTGCCGCACTGTTGGCCAACTGGCTAAAAGCAATCGATGAAAGTGCATTTTCATCACGAATGACGATCGGTTCTCCTTCATCGGAACCCTCACGAACGTTTTGCTCAAGAGGTATTTCTCCAAGGAATGGCACTTCGAGTTTTTCAGACAGCCGGCGTGCTCCACCTTCGCCAAAAATATGATATTTCTTGTCCGGCATGTCCGGTGGTGTGAAGTAGGCCATATTCTCAACGATACCAAGAACGGGTACCTTGACTTTTCTGAACATAGCTACGGCCTTCCGGGCATCATCCAGGGCGACATCCTGTGGAGTAGAAACCACAATTGCCCCGGTTAGCGGGACCGTTTGGACGATCGTCAATTGAATATCACCAGTTCCGGGAGGGAGATCGAGAACCATATAATCAAGTTCGCCCCATTCGGCGTCACTAAGAAATTGTTTTACAGCACTCGATACCATAGGTCCGCGCCAGACAACCGCTTCGTCGGCATCTACGAGAAAGCCCATAGATAGTAGCTGTACACCATATTTTACCAATGGTATGATTTTCCGTTGTGTCGTTATGCTTGGACGTTCGTGCAGGTTAAACATCGTGGGAATGCTGGGACCGTAGATATCAGTGTCGACCAAACCAACCGATGCACCAGTCTTAGCAAGAGCAACAGCAAGGTTAACAGCAACGGTAGATTTCCCTACACCACCTTTACCTGAAGCGACGGCGATGATGTTTTTGACGCCTTTAAGAATATCCTGATCACCCTGTTCTTCAACACGATTCTTCTTAACGTTGGAAGCCATCGTAACATTTACGTTTGCTTCTCCATCTACAAGGTGTTTTACTGCATTCACGCAAGCCCGCTCAATCTCTGCTTTTAAAGGACAGGCCGGAGTCGTCAGATTAACGGTAAAATTGACATCTTTACCGTCAATAAAAAGTTCTTCAACCATGCCCAGCGTAACGATATCTTGCCCCAGGTCGGGATCGATAACATTTGATAGGGCCTCGAGAACTTGTTTGTTTGTAATAGCCATAAAAAATTCAGTTTTAGCATTCGCTATTTCAGTATCACAATATAAGGATGCTGTGTAAAAAGTTTATGAAGGATTATACCGTCATTTTTATAGTAACGTAGCAAAATTGGTACTGTTATGACCCACGAGTACTGTTCTGTAAGATGGACGAGATGTCGTATATTTCATTCCGAAATGATCGAAATGTCCCGTAATGATTTATTTTTAAGTGATGGAGAAATACAAAAAACAATCAAGCCCGGTTCAAATTCTGGTTCCCGGAAATAAGTTGATTGAAGAACATTTTGGGATCGTATCGACTGATACTTCTGATTTTTCCCTGGCACATATGGAGGCCCCGGCAGGCTGGGCGGAACCTGCACAGACACCTGAGTTTGACGAAATAACTTTGATGATCAGGGGACGCATGCGTATTATTGTGGACCAAGACGATATTATTGAATTGAAAGCCGGTGAAAGTTTTGTTAGTTATCGTGGTACCCGGATACAATATTCCAATCCATATCCTGATGAAAACGAGTACTGGTCGGTTTGTATGCCGGCTTTTAGTCCGGATACCGTTCACAGGGAAGAATAATTTGTGTTTATAACAACCAGATTTACGAAATACTATTATGGCCAAGAAGACACCATTTTTTGAGATTCATGAAGAACTAAATGCCAAGATTATCGATTTTGGCGGTTTTGATATGCCGGTTCAATACACCAGCATCCGTGATGAACACAATGCCGTACGCGAGAGTGCCGGTATATTTGATGTGTCTCACATGGGGGAGTTTTTTGTGGAAGGCAAGAATGTCGAAGACTTCCTGCAGAAAATGACCGTGAATGACGTCTCTAAGCTGGAACCCGGACGTGCTCAATACACCACGATGTGCTACGACGACGGTGGCATTGTCGATGATTTGATCGTTTACATGATTGGTGAGAACCGGTACATGCTTGTCGTCAATGCATCAAATCGTCAAAAGGATTTTGATTGGTTGAAATCGCATTGCCCAGACGATGTCAGCCTGGTTAATAAATCTGATGATTACTGTTTGCTGGCTGTTCAGGGCCCCCAATCAGTTGACCTTCTACAGAAGCTTACACCGGTTGACTTATCCGGCATTAAGTTTTATCACTTTCAAATGGGTGAGTTTGCCGGATATCAAAATGTAATTCTTTCTGCGACGGGTTATACCGGAGAGAAGGGGTTTGAAATTTATTTTGATAAACATGAAGCGGATCCCCGTGATATTTGGAATAAAATAATGAGCGCCGGGGAGTCCTTCAGATTGAAACCTGCTGGTTTGGGCGCCCGGGATACCTTGCGCCTTGAGATGGGATACGCATTGTACGGCAACGACATAAGCAAAGATACGAATCCGCTTGAGGCGGGTCTCGGCTGGCTGACGAAGCTGAATAAAGATGATTTTATAGGGAAAGAGTCGTTATTAGGCGTAAAAGAAAACGGACTTGAAAGAAAATTAGTTGAAATGATAACCAACGACGCCAGGACGATACCCAGAAGTCATTATGCCATCACTGATGAAAGTGGCAAGACAATAGGCGAAGTGACAAGCGGTGGCCTGTCCATAACCAGCGGAAAGGGAGTCGCCATGGGATATGTAGCCATTGATTACAGCAAACCGGATTCAAAAGTTTTTATAACGATTCGCGGTAAGTCGAACGAAGCAACCGTGGTGCGTCCACCATTTATCACTAAGAAATAAAAGATATCAAAAGATGTCTGTATCGATTGATGTATTTACCACTTCATTAGCACTTCGAGAAGAAGATGTGCGTAAGAAAACGGTTGTTGTAATCGATGTTTTGCGCGCCAGTTCGACGATTGTGACGGCATTGCATAATGGAGTTAAGGCTGTTATTCCAGTAGAAGATATGGAAGCAGCTCACAAGATCGCCCAAAACCTGGATTCATCGGGATACTTGCTATGTGGCGAAAAGGATGGTGTCAAGATTCAGGGCTATCACCTCGGTAACTCACCTCTTGAGTACGAGGAAGAGAAAATTAAAGGAAAAATTATCATCTTTAATACTACAAATGGAACCAAGGCGATCAGCCGCTCAACAAGTGCTGATCGTTTGATTATAGGTTCATTTCTGAACTTGAAAACGGTCGTTGATTCACTAAAGGCCGATCCCAATGAGATTATTCTTGTGTGTGCCGGATGGAAAAACAGGTTTTCTTTGGAAGACACGTTGTGTGCCGGTAATATTATATTTGATTTGACCGAGGGAAAACTTCCTGAAGATACTTCGGATGGTTCGGTAGCGGCATTTTCTCTTTACGCCAACTACCGAAATCGTGTGGAGGAGATGATTCGTTCATCAAATCATGCCATGCGTCTGAAACATTTGAATGTTGAGGAAGATCTTGCTTACTGCAGCAAGGTTAGCATTCTCGATATTTTACCGGTTTATTCACAGGGAATGATCACCAATTCAAAGTAAATAGTCACATTTTTCAGGTAATATGACCACATTACAAGCTTTTTTGTAACATATGTAGTTGATTTAAGCTCGTAAAAGTGTAGTATATTAATCTGTATTAATAAATGGAGACGATCACAAGCGGCGTCCATGTCTAAATCTGCCTCCAAAAAGAAAACCCCGACGCGCCGGGACAATTCCCCGTCCATATCAACAGAAAAGAAACTTGAGATCCTTGGCATATTGCTAATTGCTGTGGGTCTGCTGCTGGCCGTAAGCATTGTTACTTACGTGCCGGGAGACTATGGTGTAATTCATAGCCTGTCGCTTAGCAACGTTGTAAATCCGAACAGCGGACCGGCACTGCGTATCCATAATGGTCTGGGGATTGTCGGAGCCTATATATCCTATTTCTTCGTAATAATGTTTGGTTATCCAAGCATTATTTTACCCTTGATCCTGGTCGCTTATGGATGGATCGTATTCCGTCAGAAACCACTCAATATTCTAAATCGGTTTACGGTATTATGCGTAAGCTGGCTTCTGTTGATCATCACTATTCTTGGTTGGATATTTCATGGGCAAACAGAGGGAATGATGTGGTACGGCGCATCCGGAGCGGCATTTGCTCAGATTCTCAGGAAGGTAACGGGATATTATGGGTCTCTTATCCTCTTGATTGCCTTCATGTTCATCGCGGTTCTTTTTACACTCGACTGGAATATCCAACACACGCTCGACAGGATTAAGCATTGGTATTTAGGATTTAATGAACGATCTGAGGAAAAGAAACGGCTGAAACAGCTTAAGAAAGAAGCAAAACAGAAACAGAAAGCCGAATCGGCTGCAAGGAAAAAACAACTTGCTGAAGAGAAAGAAAAACAAGCAGCCCTGAATCAGAGAACTCAGGCGCCTGTAGAGAAAACAGTCGAATCGACGGATGATCCCAGGAAAATTGTAGAAGAATCCAACACTCGTGAACGGGAACGATTAGAGCAGGAACTTCAGGAACAAAGAGAAGATCACCTTGGACACAGGGCCCTGCTGGAGAAAGATGACGACGAAATCGAGGTCGACGAAAAAGATCCTGAATTTAATGTGCGTGTTGGAGACGAGGAGGAAGAAGCCGGTGAGCGTGATCTCGAAAAGCAGCAAAAGGGCAAAGAGAAAGGAAGTCCGGTAATAAGGTATAAATTCCCTACCATCGAATTGCTTGACAGCCCGCCTAATGAAGGCAAGGAAGTCGATCTCGAGGAGATAAACG
>Ga0114931_10005492_pt1 | contig 15653 bp, 17 predicted proteins | sample 2SBtaG_FD_89579 | JGI IMG/M metagenome (GOLD analysis project Ga0114931, IMG submission 89579) | Deep subsurface microbial communities from Kolumbo volcano to uncover new lineages of life (NeLLi) - 2SBTROV14_V59a metaG | ecosystem: Environmental > Aquatic > Marine > Volcanic | place: Kolumbo...
TATTAACAGCTACGACATACATGGACATGGTATTTTTCCAAATCTGCATTAAGCTGAGAATGGTCGTTCCCCAGCCATGGAGGCGTATTGTTGTACGGGCCGACTCAAGTTTCCATGAATTGCATCATATTATTCAGATTGCATTCGGGTGGGAGAATAGACAACTTTACGAGTTTCACTACGAAGGATACTGTTTCAGTCTGCCCTTTTTCCAGGATGAATATGAACATCATGAAGTGATTTCATCCCGGGAAATATCTCTAAAGGACTGTATTACCGGTGTAGGAGAGCGTCTGGAATATATTTATGACTTCAAGGATTACTGGCAGCATGAGCTTATTATAGAAAAGGTTCTTCGAAAGAAAAAAGGACTCGACTGCCCTTTATGTGTGGATGGAGAATACAACCGCCCCCCTGAAAATTGCGGGGGACCGAGGGCCTATAGAAAAATAAGACGAATCATGATAGACACTACCCATCCTGACTATCAACGGATGCGAGATCAGATTGGATATGATTTGAATCCGGATTTTTTTGACAAGAAACTGATAAATCAAGCATATCGAAATATCAATGGCTATATCCGCTTTTTTGACGAAAAATAATCAATGGGCCAAAAGTTGATATCCGGCCCATGAGTCCTTGAGCGGTCTTATCCAATTTTCCTTCAAATCTTTCAAATTTTGTACCGTATGATCGAAAACTAGCGTCTCCCCCGTGATGGTACCCTGATCAAATGCTGATCTCAGATCAGACTTATGAATGCTGACAATTGCCCCATCATTTATGTAAGGGAGATAAAGACGATCAAAAAGGTGAATGCCGAAATGATTTTCAAGTTCTTTTAAAAAATGAACCGATTTGTCAATAGAGCAACCGCTGGCAGGTGCTACTGAGTTGTCAACAGCTAATACAATAAAACGATGGAAAAAGACTTCTCCCCATGCTTTCAGATCGAGATTATGTGCTGTCCAACGATCCGTAAATTCATGAAGAAGTCTTCGTATTTGTCGGATTTCGTTATCAGTCAGGGTTCTATCCGACTGATAGATCCATACACTTGAATTCGGAGAGAAATCTTCCGGGATTGAATCTAATTCCTTTTTCATATTCTTATTTCATATTTTTTCTTTCCAGTTTCTTGGCTTCATTCCATATCCGGTCCATTTCAATAAGGCTCATTTCACTGGTACTGCGCTTATTCTTTTCAGCAATACTTTCAATATACTCAAATCGGCTCTTAAATTTATTGTTAGTCCTTGCCAGTGCAAGTTCGGGGTCAATGTCAAGAAAGCGGGCATAATTGATCAAGGCAAAAAGCAAGTCGCCAAATTCATCCTCAAGAGCTTCCTTCGTTGCTTGTGGATTAGTTACATTTTCTTGCAATTCGGCCATTTCCTCTTTCACCTTCTCCCACACTTCTTCTGTCTTTTCCCACTCAAAACCCACCTGCCCGGCTTTTTCCTGCATTCTCAAGGCCTTTATCATGGCAGGCAGTGAATCGGGGACGCCCTGTAATACTGATTTCTTGCCGCTTCTGAGTTTTATTTCTTCCCAATTGCGCTTCACGGTGGCTTCGTCTTTTGCAATGACATCTCCATATATATGCGGATGTCTTTCAATCAGCTTTTCACACTCATCATTGATCACATCGGCTATATCAAAGGCTCCTTTTTCTTCGGCAATCTTTGCATAGAAAACAATGTGTAGCAATACATCTCCCAGCTCCTCCTTCAGTTCATCCATGTCCCCTTTCGAAATGGCATCTGCCAGCTCATAGACCTCTTCTATGGTCAACTTTCGAAGTGACTCGATGCTTTGCTTTTTATCCCATGGACATTGCGATCTAAGCTCGTCCATTATGATTAAAATTCGTTCAAATGCTTGTAACTTTGTTTTCATGAACCTTGTAATTGATGGAGTGGTTATTTTAAGTAATAAAGCATAAATTTAATTCCATGTTAACAACACTTTTGCTTGCTATTTTACTCATCGGTGTAGCTATAGCTGGATTTGCTGTGAAAATCATTTTTCAGAAAGATGGCAAATTTAATGGCACGTGCTCGAGCAACAATCCATATCTACGGGATGAACTCGGACAATGTACCGTTTGCGGAAGCATGAATCCCGGTGAAGATTGCAAAACCGAAGGCAACGATCTTCCTTTTATTGAAACGGGTAAGATTTAATCCTTGACCACTATTTCCTGAAAACCGGGACTGCTCCAATACTCCAGTTGTCCTTCTTCTATGCCGTAAATAAGCAGGCCATCTATAGCGGTATTATTCGTAATTAATTCTCTGGCATCATCAAGTCCCAATACCATACAGGATGTCGCATATGCATCGGCATGCGTACAGTCATCCGCAATTATTGAAACACTCAATAGTGAGTTCAACTCAGGATATCCATTTGCCGGATTGATGGTATGAACCATTCTCTTACCATCGATCATTCTAAAATTCCGATAATTCCCCGATGTAGCGATGGCTTTGTTGAAGAGTGCAATGACCTTTGTGACTTTTCTCGATTGAATCTTGCTCTTAATAGGATCTTCAATTCCGATATGCCAGGCCTTTCCATTCATGTATAGACCACTGCAGCGTACCTCGCCCCCGATATCAACCATTTGAGAATGAATACCCTTGCTTTTGAGCAAATCGTGTACGGCATCCACACCATATCCTTTGGCAATAGCACCAAAATCCAGCTGAGCACGGCCATCCTGCTTAGAAACATAATAACTGGTATCTCCATCTCCGCTGACAGCCATAGTGCCACTGATCAGATCAAAGTTGCATATTTTCAAAAGCGAATCAACTTTCGAACTGTCGATATAATCAGGCGCAGTGCCTCCGGAGAAGCCCCAATAGTGAATAATGGGATATAGAGCCGGATTAAATGCCCCATGGCTTTCACGATGTATCTCTTTGGCAATCAGCAGCACCTTATAAAAGTGGCGATCCACTTCGAGTGTGCCGGCAGAATCCATCTTATTGAAAATACTTATCAGTGAATTGGGGATGTAGGTTGACATAGAGTTATTGACCTCTATTAAGATCGAATCCAGCTCTTTTGAGAAATCTCGCTGCAAAGAATCTATATACTGCACTTGAAGTTCTGTGCCCATGGTTTGCCCTTCCAAACTCACCATATCTTCATTATTCCTGATTCCCGCGGAATTACAGGAAAAGACAAAAAGCCCCCCAATCAAGAGAAGGAATAAAAGAAATCGTTTCATGAATAAGAATCTTGAATTTAAAAAACGAAAACCCACACTAAGTGCAGGTTTCCGTTGATAGTTTTATTCTTCGTGTCAGACTCCGAAATCGTCAAATGCGATATTTTCATCAGGCACACCAAGCTCATCAAGCATATTAAGCACAGCAGCCAACATTTGGGGAGGCCCGCACATGTAATATTCACATTCTTCAGGTTCAGGATGGTTTTTGAGGTAATTCTCGTACACTACCTGATGAATAAAACCGACCGGACCGGTCCAATTGTCTTCCGGTAACGGCTCAGACAATGCAATATGGTATTCAAAATTTGGAAATTCTTTTTCTATTTCCCGGAATTGCTCGGTATAAAAGAGTTCACGGAGCGAGCGTGCACCATACCAATATGAGACCTTGCGTTTAGTCTTTTCGGTTTTAAAGAGGTGGAAAATATGAGAGCGAAGTGGAGCCATTCCGGCTCCTCCACCTATGTATACCATTTCACGATTGGAAGGCTTGATGAAGAATTCTCCATAGGGTCCTGATATGGTTACTTTATCCCCCGGTTTGCGAGAGAAGACATAGGAAGAACAGATTCCGGGATTGACATCCATAAATTTGTTTTTCTTCCTATCCCAGGGCGGAGTAGCTATACGTATATTGAGCATAATGATGTCACCTTCCGCTGGATAATTGGCCATGGAATAGGCCCGGAAGATGGGCTCATCGTTGATCATGACAAGATCCCACATATTGAATTTATCCCAATCCTCTCTAAACTCCTCTTCAACGTCAATATCTTTGTAATTAACCACAATAGGGGGCACATCAATTTGGATATACCCACCAGGTTCGAAATCCAGATGTTCACCTTCCGTCAGGCGAACAACAAATTCTTTGATAAAGGTGGCTACATTATGATTTGAAACAACTTCACACTCCCACTTTTTAATACCAAAGACTTCTTCCGGTACTTTAATCTTCATGTCCTGCCTAACTTTCACCTGGCAGGCCAACCTCCAATGATCTTCTATCTCTTTTCTAGTAAAATACCCTACCTCTGTCGGAAGAATTTCTCCACCGTCTTCAATCACCTGGCATTTGCATTGTGCACAGGTACCTCCGCCTCCGCATGCTGAAGGAAGAAAAATATGCTCATTGGCCAGTGCCACAAGCAAGCTTGATCCGGGGTCAACCTCTACAGGATTATCTTCTTGCCCGTTGATTATAATTTTCACCTTTCCCGAAGGCACCAATTTTGTCTTGGCATAGACAAGCAAGGCCGTGAGGAAGAAAATGATGGTCAGTGAGGCCAGTACACTAAAGACGATTATGCTGTAATTGACTGCTAGTAAAGTCATTCCCTTTGCTATTTTTCAATTTATAATTTGATACCCATAAAACCCATAAATGCCAGCCCCATGAGGCCCGTTATGATAAAGGCAATACCCAAGCCGCGCAGTGGTGCGGGGATATTGCTATACCGTATTCGCTCCCGAATAGAAGCCAAGGCGACTATAGCTAAAAAGAATCCAAATCCAGCCCCAATTCCAAATACTACTGATTCCCCAAAAGTGTATTCTCTATTGCTCATAAAGAGGGCTCCTCCAAGGATAGAACAGTTCACCGTAATAAGTGGGAGAAAGATTCCCAAAGCGGTATAGAGAGGCGGAAAAAATTTCTCAACCACCATTTCTACCAACTGCACCATAGAGGCAATCACTGAAATGAATACGATATACTTGAGAACGCTAAGGTCTACACCGAATATACCCGTAGGTTTAAGGAAGTAGGTTTCGATGGCCCAATTCATCGGAACTGTAATTCCCAGTACGAAAATAACAGCCATTCCCAACCCAAAAGCGGTTTTGACTGTTTTTGATACTGCCAGATAAGAACACATACCCAGGAAATAAGCCAGGACCATATTCTCGACAAAAGCCGATTTTATAAATAAATTCAGATAATCCATAAGACTCTATTTTAAGAGATATCAATTAATTTTTTATTCCTACTTCTCTGAATCCAAATAAGGATGCCAATGATAAACACAGCCGCGGGTGGGGTGAGCATTACCCCATTGTTTACATAACCCAAATCGTAGAATCCCAGAGGATTAATAAGATTGTGACCGAGCACCGTTCCGCTGCCAAGAAATTCCCTAAAGAAGGAGACAATGATTAGAATGGCACCATATCCAAGACCATTACCTATTCCGTCAAGGAATGAGTCCATCGGTTTATTTGCCATGGCAAATGCTTCAAGGCGCCCCATGACAATACAGTTAGTGATGATCAGACCAACAAATACCGTCAGTTCCTTATAGACACTATAACTGAAAGCATGCAAGACCTGATCGACAATGGTTACCAATGTAGCAACAATCATCAACTGTACGATCATGCGAATCTTTGACGGAATCGTATTTCTCAGAATTGACGTAATCAAATTAGAGAAAGCCACCACCATCGTAACGGATATAGCCATTACAAATGCCGGTTTTATCTGCGTAGTTACGGCAAGCGCAGAGCAAATACCCAAAATTTGCACGGTAATCGGGTTGTTGTCATTAAGCGGATCCAGCAAAAGCTTCCGCTGTTTTTTAGAGAGCCAGCCTTGCTTAGGCAAGCCATTTGCAGTTTTTACTTCTTCACTCATATCAGGAAGTTTTTTTCAATTTTTCAAAGTAAGGCAAATATGCCTTAAGACCATCTTGCAACATTTCCGTCACTCCATTGGACGTCATGGTAGCGCCCGAGATAGATATCACTTCATGAGTCGGGTCATCTATTCGTCCTTTTTTTACAATGACCCCTACAAAATGGTCATTATTGTCAAATATCTTCTTACCGACAAATTGTTTTTGAAACCAGTCGGTCTTAATCTCTGCACCCAGGCCGGGAGTTTCCGATTCATGATCAAAGGCAACTCCTTTGATCGTATTCAGATCATCTTCTAAAGCGACATATCCCCAAATCGCTCCCCAAAGTCCAAAACCGCGGACTGGAACAATATAGTTCTTTTTACCAGCAGGGTTCTTGAATATAAAGAGCGGATAATTTCTGCTTGCCGGGTCCTTTTTAGCTTTTTCCACTTTCAGGTTAATTGAGAGCGGATCCATTCCTTCAATAATATTCCCCTTATTGTTGATGACTATGCCATCAATATTCTTAGCATAGAACGTTTCAATATCCGCAACTGAATCCATGCCGACTGATTTGAGAATGTCGGTCTTTTGAGCAAGCAATTCATTCTTTTCTTGTGGTGCTTTAAGCACTTCCGAAATGGCCGAAAGCATAACCGCCACAATAATGGTCATAATTGCCGCATAACTTATCAGGTATAAATTGCTATTCTTATCCACGTGCCAGTCGTTTTTTAATGTTCTTTTGAATGAAGATATGATCAAAAGTTGGTGCAAATACATTCATTAGGAGAATGGCCAACATCCATCCTTCGGGATAGGCAGGATTAAGCACTCTGATAATCATACCCATGACACCGATCATAAATCCATATATCAGCTTACCTTCATTTGTGTGCGATGCAGTAACGGGGTCGGTGGCCATGAATGCCATTGCGAAAAAGAAAGACCCCATTACAAGCTGGTAGTACCAAGGCACCTGTAGGAAAGGGTTGAGTCCCATAAAATTGAAAACAAGTCCCATAAAAACAGCTCCGACAAACATAGACAGCATAATGCGCCAGCTTGCAATGCGCGTGACGAGCAAAAAGAGGGCTCCCAAGATGATCAGAAAAGCACTGGTTTCACCTACAGATCCGGGAATAAAGCCGAAGAACATATCCCACCAGCTGAATTGATGTGTAATGGCCTCAAGGCCCTTCAGGGTTTGTTCCCCATTCTGAAGTCCGCTTGCCGCCAGTCCGAGCGGTGTTGCTCCGGAAAAGCCCTGAACTACAGCTCCGGAATCGGGACCGTATTCCGCCACCTTTGCCCCAAGACCAAAAAGTCTGTGCAATATGTTGGTATCCCAGGTAATCCAACAAGTATCGCCCGACATAAACGTGGGATATGCAAAAAACACAAAGACCCGGGCAGCCAATGCTACATTCAATATGTTTTGCCCGGTACCTCCAAAAGCCTCTTTGGCCAAAATAACAGCAAATGCTGTGGCAACAGCTGTCATCCACAGCGGGAGATCAGGAGGCATAATCAAGGGTATCAGCATGCCGGTAACGAGGAATCCTTCTTCTACTTCCCCACCCCTTCTTGCTGCAAAAAAGAATTCGATTCCCAACCCCACCACATGGGCAACAATAATCACTGGCAATAGCTGGAAGAAACCAAATAAAAATTTTGGGATAATGCCTTCAGCCAAGCCTGTATATTCTCCATAAGCCGCATAATGCCAATGACCGATATTATACATTCCAAAAAGCAATGCCAGTTGCATGGCGATGACTACATGCACCATCAATCGTTTGATATCCATGCCATCCCGTATGTGTGAACCGTTGCGGGTTACATGATTGGGCACAAACAGGAAGGTGTGGAAGGCCTGGAAAGTCGTATACAGGTACTTATTCTTTCTGGCTTTCGGTTCCAAGTTGTCGAAGAATTGCCTTAATAATTTCTTCATCTCTATGCTTCTTCGTTTGTTAAATAATTTTTATCCCTCTCTTACCATGTCCAATCCCTTTCGCATAATCTTTTGAAGAGGTTGCTTCGAGGGACAGGCAAATTCACAAAGTGCTATATCTTCTTCGAGGAGTTCATAAATACCCAAACCCTCCATCTGTTCATAATCTTCCGTCAGGATGGCCTTAAACAAATGCAAGGGATAAGTGTTGACAGGCAGCAATTGCTCATAGAGCCCGGTAACTACAAATGGTCGTTCTTCACCGTGCATATTTGTATTGACCTCCAATTCTTCTCCCTGAAAGAAATAAGAAAGGAAGGTAGGTGAAACCGATGGTCGTGGATAAGAAGGTAAAAGCCAGCCAAACATCTCATACTGGTCGCCTTCGAGAATCACCGTCACCAAATCATCCGAAAAGCCGATGTGTCCGTTGGCTTCTATTCTTTTCCCTGTATACACATCTCCACTAATGTAACGCACATGATCTTTTAGCAGATTGTCTTTTACCATTTTCTCAATTGAGGCTCCCTGTATGGTACGGTAGTACTGCGGGGTTTTTACCTCACAACCGGCCAGAGCCACCACTCTTGCTGCATTGTAGCGTCCTTCCTCAAAGAGACGCCCAAGGATGAGTACATCTTGCGGCTTGATGGTCCAGACTACTTCGTCCTTTTTTATCGGATCGACATGATGAATTTGAATACCTGTATTCCCTGTGGGATGGGGACCATCAAACCAATGGAAAGTGACACCTTGAACATTGGTAAATACACTGGCATGGCTCTTTTTCGCGTTCATGCCGATATGCACCTTGCCGGCACAGAGTTGATTAAGTACGTCAATTCCTTTTTGGAAGAGTGCATCCTGTCCCCGCATAATAAAGTCATAATCAGGTGCAAGAGGAGCTGTATTGAAGGCCGAGATATAGATCATCTTGGGTTCATCGGCCGGGTTGGGTATAATACCATAAGGCCTTTGGACCAAAAAAGGCCAAGTACCGCATTCTATAAGCTTTTCTATAATGGCCTCTCTGCTCATAGATTTCGGATCCGCCTTGCCGAAATCCCGATATTCCAGTTTCTTATCCGCCAGGATAATCACTTCTTCCACTTTGCGCTTTTCGCCACGGACAATTTGCACCACTTCTCCACTAACGGGAGCTACATATTTAATGTCAGGGCGATGCCTGTCAAAAAACAATTGGTCTCCGACTTTCACCTGGTCCCCTTCTTTTACAAGCAATTTGGGGATCGGGCTGATGCCTGGAAAGTCTATAGGCTTGATGGCATAGCTTGCACTTTTCAGTTCACTTATTTTCTTTTCGGCCCGGCCTTTGATATACACATCGAAGCCTTTCTTAATAGTAATTACCTTGCGCAATTCCTTTTCTTGGCGTGGAATTAAAGGCGGCACCAATGAATATTTCTTTTGAATCTCCTCAGCCGGCTTCCCTTTTTCCAAAGCCACCTCTTTAATAGATACTTGCAACAGCCTGTCTCCAAATACCAACACACCATACATAAGTATGGCCAGTACGAGCACAATCAAACCCACAATGGTTGACTGGCTTAAATTACCAGAGGCATTGTCAGCATTTTGTGCAAGTAGTGATGTGGAGTTTGCCAAAATAATGACGAGTGAGGAGAGTCTAAGAACGGGGCTGATTGCAGCGGTGAGTCCACCTGTTGATTTTACCATGCTTCCAAACATTTATTCCCTCAAAAAATTACTCGGGCAAAGGTAAAACTTCCTTCATTAAAACCTAAAGGCACCCTTTCTTTTTTTACACACTGCCCGAATGCAAAAAAACACCTCTAAAAGCCACAAATAAGATATATATAGATTAATAGCCAGGGCCCATCCTGAGGCATTTCCGCTCTTTGAGATTTTTTCAATCTTTTTTGAAACCAATAACCTTTCTATATCGGTTAAACTGGCTTTAGATTCGTTCATCAAAAAGCCAAGCAATGTATGATGTGATAAATTTTGAGGAAGAAGTAATTAAACAAAGCAAAAATAAGCCTGTGCTTGTTGATTTCTGGGCAACTTGGTGTGGCCCATGCAAGATGCTCGGCCCTATTTTGGAACGTGCTTATCAAAATAGCAATGCAAAATGGATATTAAAAAAGGTTAATGTGGATGACAATCCGGATTTAACGGCACGATACGCAATCAGAGGGATTCCTGCAGTAAAACTTTTCAAAGATGGAAAGGTAGCTGATGAATTTACAGGAGTAATTCCCGAGAGTTCCTTTTTAAAATGGCTTGAAAAACATATTCCCAATGAAGAAAACACAGAACTGAATGAAATTCTGAAGGAAATAAACTCGGAAAATCGGGAGATGGTCGAGTCTCAGCTTAGGAAATTCATTGCTCAACATCCACAAGACAAAGAAGCCCGCCTGGCATTGTCTAGAATTATTTACAGAAAGGAGCCTGAAGAAGCGCTTCAACTTCTCAAGGATATAAGAGAGGATGATGAAAATTTTGAAGAAGCCAATGCCATTAAAACACTCGGATCCTTGCTCCTGAAAAGGAATGATCCTGGAAGCCTGATCGAGAGCCCAATAAAAAATCTTTATTTGGAAGCCATTGAAGCCATCAGGAATGCCGAATGGGAACGAGCACTCAGACAAATGATAGACATCATTCAGGAAGACAAGTCCTATGATAACGAAGGAGCAAGAAGAGCTGTAATTGCTCTATTTAATTTATTAGGCAAGACGCACGAATTGACCCGTAAATACCGGAGACGGTTCGACATGTCGCTTTATTAAGAGAGATTCAGACGATTTTTTAAAATCTCCCGGTTGGATTTGCTAACAGATATGCGCTGATCGCCTACTTCCACATATTTAGATGTGACATCGTTGATCTTTTTGAGATTGACAGCATAGCTTCGATGGACTTTAATAAAATCCTTTTCAGGTAATGCACTAAGTGCATTCTTCAGCGTGGAATGGATGATATACTCCTGATTTTCCAGTACCAGGCGCACATAATCACCCTTGGCCTGAATATAGAGCAAATTATCCAGGTTGATTTTTACATAGGAGCTTTTCACTTTTATGAAGAGCTCCTCCTCTCGATTTTCCGAGTTGAATAGGGCTTGCAAGGCTAATTGGTAATCAGCCACTTTTTCAAGCGATCGTTGAAAACGCTTAAAACTGATCGGTTTGAGCAAAAAATCGATGGCATCATAATCGAATGCAGATGCTGCACTGAGTGGATCGGCACTAATGAAGACCACAGCAAGTTCTTGATCAAGTTCTTGCATAATGTCGAAAGTACACCTCTTAAGCAAATGCAATCGATAAATACCAGGTCTAGCCGGTGATTTTTAAGATAAGCAAGGAAAGCAAGCAGATCGTCCGTGGAATAAACTGCATCAAAAATCTCAGTACGCTGGCAGTATCTCTCCAAGATCAGTCGGTCTGGGCCAGCATCATCCAATATTGCACATTTCATAGTGAGGTGATTAAAAATAAAGAGTAATATAGAATTGTCGGGAGATAATACTTTAAAAATTAAATTTTCTACATAAAATCAGCTTAAAACCATGAAAAGTCCGTCTCCAGAAAGGTAAAATATTTAACAATTATTTATGATTTCTTAGCAAATAAAGGTGAGGCCATAATTCATTAACTATAAGTGCAGTCATTATTTTTGAGGAGAATAAAACAATATTGATGATGATAATGAAAAGAATGATCCTGTTATTGACCGTCACCTTTGTTTCCCTTCCGATGTTTTCACAGGAAGGCTACCACATTACAATCAAAATTCCTGAGTTTAAAGACACCACCGCCATTCTGGCTTATCACCTGGGAAATTCGAAATATATTAAGGACACCTTACGATTTGACTCAAAAGGAGTCATTGACATAAAAGGTGACAAGCCGATGGACCGGGGGATGTATCTGCTGGTGGTACCGGGCGAAAAGTATTTTGAATTGATCATTGCCGATGATCAGGATTTCAAACTGGAAACGCACGCTCCTGATTTTGTTAAGAATATGAAGGTCAGTGGCACATTAGATAATGACTTATTCTACCAGGATATGAAAAATATCATGTCCAAGCGAGAGGAGTATGAAAAAGCCAGTGCCCGTTATCAAAAGATAAAAGAAGAAAAGCCAGACAGTGCGGCCATTTTGAAAGATAAAATGGAAAAACTGGACTCGGAAGTCCGATCATTTCGTGCAAAAATAAAAAAGGAATATCCGAATACTTTTTATGCCAAATTTTTAAGAGCCTTAGATGAACCTGATATTCCGGAGATCCCGGTAGACCCGGAAACAGGGAAAGCGGACTCGAGCTATCCCTATCGTTATTACAAGAGCCATTACTTTGACGGCTTTGATTTCAGTGATCCGGGATTGCTGAGAACACCTGTCTTCCAACAAAAACTGGTGACCTATATGAAGGATCTGACTCCTCAAATACCTGATTCGGTGATTGCCTCAGCAGATTATATTCTGAAAAAGGTGGAAGGAGACAGCATCTTATATCAATACACATTGGCATGGATGCTAAATCGATATGCGAAAAGAGAAATCATGGGAATGGACAAGGTGTATGTCTATTTGGCTGAGCAGTATTATATGAAAGGCAAGGCTCCGTGGATATCCAAAGACCAACTTAAAAAGATTGTACAGGATGCTCTTGCGCTTAAACCCTTGTTAATTGGTAATAAAGCTCCGGATTTCGTAGGCCGGGATCCGGAGGGCAACTTGCACTCAATGTATAGTATTGATGCCCCTTATCTGATTGTAGCGTTTTGGGATGCCGATTGTGGCCATTGCCGAAAAGAAATTCCCAAACTCTACAAAAACTGGAAGGAAAAGCTCAAAGACAAGGGAGTGAAAGTATTGGCTGTAAGCCTCGAATTGACAGATAATCACTGGCTCAAATTCATAGAGGAGAAATCACTGACAGACGAAGATTGGATAAATATAATTGACCTGGATGGACTTGATGATTACAGAAGCAAATACGACATTAAAGCAACACCCACCATATACATTCTTGATAAAGACAAGAAAATCATTGGCAAATGGCTGGGTGCAGACCAGATCCCCGATTTTATTCTGAATTACGATAAGCGACAAAAAGAGGAAAAGGAATAAGAGGAAAGGTATTTAAATTTCTTCGCTACGGGTTCAGCGTGGTTTGAACTCAAGAGATGCCGAATTGATGCAGTAGCGAAGACCGGTGGGCTCGGGCCCATCGTTGAAGACATGCCCCAGGTGCCCACCACAGTGAACACAGACTACTTCTTCCCGAATCATTCCAAAACTTTTATCCAGTATCAGATTAATAGCATTGGGATCAATAGGCTGCCAAAAACTAGGCCAACCACTGCCCGACTTAAATTTTGTTTTAGAATCGAAAAGAGGGGCTTTGCATGAAGCACAGAGATAAATTCCATCGCCTTTGTAATCCCAGTATTTACCGGTAAAAGCACGTTCGGTGCCTCCCTCCCACATAATGCGGTAAACCTTAGGATCAAGCTCCTGCTTCCATTCTTCTTTGCTTTTCTTCATCATTTGATTCTCTTCTTTCGCTGATTCCTTGTCTGTGCTCTGAGCTTGTGCACAACCCATACTTGTCAGGAAGACAGCAATCAGCATGCTTAAGATATTTTGCTTTAACATAACGCGATCTTTTTTAACTAAGCGTCAATGTATACAGTTATATTGCTCCCGTCTGCCATAGTTAGCAGTTTCTGACATCAAATTGACTCAGCATTAGGTCTCTTTTGATTAGGATTTGGGTTCATCCGGTTTGCGGCCTTTGTTTTTTTCTTCATCAGAGATGCTCTCTCGCATGGATGTATCCGCTTTTATATTCTCAAACTTATAGTAATCCATCACTCCTAGATGTCCTTCGCGGAAGGCTTCCGCAATGGCCTTGGGCACTTCTGCCTCCGCCTCTATCACTTTGGCACGTGCTTCCTGGGCTTTTGCACGCATCTCCTGTTCCTCGGCTACAGCCATCGCCCTTCTTTCTTCCGCTTTGGCTTGGGCGATATTTTTATCGGCATTGGCCTGATCCATTTGCAACTCGGCCCCAATGTTTTTCCCGATATCAATATCGGCTATATCAATGGAAAGGATTTCGAAAGCCGTTCCGGAATCAAGTCCTTTTTCAAGCACTACCTTAGATATTTTATCCGGATTCTCCAGTACTTCCTTATGGCTAATTGACGAGCCGATAGAGGTTACAATGCCCTCTCCTATCCTTGCCAAAATGGTTTCTTCTCCGGCTCCACCTACCAATCTTTTGATATTGGCTCTGACAGTTACACGCGCTTTGGCAATCAACTGAATGCCATCTTTGGCCACAGCAACTACCGGAGGTGACTCGATTACCCTCGGATTGACCGACAATTGAACAGCTTCAAATACATCTCGCCCAGCAAGGTCAATGGCAGATGCCGACTTAAAGTTGAGATCAATATTTGCTTTATCAGCCGAGACCATTGCATTTACAACCGAGGTTACATTACCTCCCGCCAGATAATGTGCTTCCAACTCATTCCGACTCAATGGAATCCCGGCTTTTGTAGCAGTAATTAGAGATTTGACAATGACGGATGGCGGCACTTTTCTCCACCTCATGAAAATAAGCTGGATCAGACTAATCCGAACCCCGGATAATTGAGCGGAAATCCATAATCCGAGGACCCGCATAAAAACAATAAGAATAACCAGTACCGCTATTAATACGGCAATAGTTAATATCAAGACAACGGATTCATTGCTCATATGTCAATCTTTTATAGGTTTTACATACATTTTATTCCCTTCAATCTTTACAATCTCCACCTCAGCACCTCGTTCGATAAATTCGCCTTGTGAAATCACTTCGACTCTTTTATTACCAAACATCGCTATTCCACCCGGCTTGAGATCACCGTAGGCCCGACCTCTGTCCCCCTTTATTAGATCACCAAAATCAGCTTCATTGACTCTGGAGTCAATTTGTTCCTTATCGGCCCAGCCCAGTCGTGCGATCCTTCTGAAACCAAAGATCAGAATAGCCAGTGTGCCTGCAAGGGATGCAAACATAAAAACATGACCGGTAGCCCGTCCAAAAAAATGATAGGCCAGATATACTCCACCCGCTATAATTAGCGCTCCCAGAAGACCAAGGAGTCCGCCCCCGGGAACGAGAAAAAACTCAACAAAGAGTATAGCCAGTCCCAAAAGCACAATAAGAATAATCAATGCGAGACTCATTTCGCTAAAATACTTAATTCCGGTACCAATTCAACTTTTAAGCCCCTCCTGCAATTAAGTTGGAAGCAATAAGGAGGAGATTTAATGATTCTGGTGTTTAGGGCTAAATTTGCCGGAATGAATATGGTCCTCCTCGAATCTGTTACAAAGCATTACGGAGACAAGCTCCTTCTCGATAAGGTGAGCCTTGGAATAAATTATGGCCAAAAGATGGCGCTCATTGCGTCCAATGGTGCCGGTAAAACCACTTTGCTGAATCTTATTGCGGGCAAGGAGGTGCCGGAAGAAGGGAGCATACGCCATCATCCGGAAAGCACACTCGGATATTTGGAACAGGAACCCGTATTTGATGAGAAGCTCAATATTTTAGAGCTACTCTTTGAAGATGAAGAAAATCCTATCACCCGCGCCATTTCAAACTATGAGCAAGCGCTCAAAGAGAAAAAAGAAAATAGGGCTCTTGAAGAAGCCATTGCCGAAATGGACCGTCAAAATGCTTGGGCTTATGAAGCACGTATAAAAGGTATTCTGGGAAAGCTGGGGCTAAATGATTTTCAAGCCCGGGTAAAGCAATTGTCGGGAGGCCAAAA
>Ga0114931_10005493_pt1 | contig 15652 bp, 18 predicted proteins | sample 2SBtaG_FD_89579 | JGI IMG/M metagenome (GOLD analysis project Ga0114931, IMG submission 89579) | Deep subsurface microbial communities from Kolumbo volcano to uncover new lineages of life (NeLLi) - 2SBTROV14_V59a metaG | ecosystem: Environmental > Aquatic > Marine > Volcanic | place: Kolumbo...
AAACCTCGAAACGACCGGTAATCCAATAGTAAGGACGATCATTGGGATCGATGCGGCTGTCATATTCTTCAACATAACGGCTGTTTGCCTGGCGCGTCCATTTAATTTCTGTAAATGGACCAGCCGGAGCATTCAGGTTTAATGTTATCCCCTGGGGAATTTCTTCCTCGAGCATAAAACGAATCACACGTCTGGCAGCTTCCTGTGCTCCACTCAAGTCGGCGTCTTCCGAATAATCGGCACAGCTCACTGCAAGAGATGGATATCCAAGAATTGTACCTTCTGTTGCGGCACTCACAGTCCCGGAATACAGAATATTGATGCCGGCATTGGATCCATGATTGATCCCGCTTAAAACCAGATCTGGTTTTCGATCGAGTAATTTATCATGAGCCAGTTTTACACAATCGGCAGGTGTACCGTTGATGGCATAACCCCACTGTTTGCCGTTCAATCGAAAAGGGTTGGCACGCAACGGCTGCAGAACTGTTATGGCATGCCCAACAGCACTTTGCTGACGGTCCGGAGCTATTACCGAAACGTCACCGAATTCTTCAGCGACCTCAGCCAGGGCTCTGATACCCGGTGCCATAATTCCATCATCGTTGCAAACTAAAATCAAACGCTCAGAGTCAGACATAACTAATTATACTGCTCCTCTGGTCCCGGAAAATTTCGAGCTTTAATATCATCAATATACTTCGAAACAGCCTCCGTAATAACAGTTTCAAGGTCGGCATAGCGCCTGACAAAACGTGGATGAAATTCTTGATTCAGGCCAAGCATATCATGTACAACGAGTACCTGTCCATCACAATCGGGTCCGGCACCAATCCCAATAGTTGGAATAGTTAATTTTGAAGTAACTTTTTGGGCAAGTTCACTTGGTATTTTTTCAAGAACGATTCCGAAACAGCCGGCTTCTTCGAGACGCCGGGCATCACGTATCAATTGTTCAGCCTCATCCGGATCGGTTGCACGGACCTTGTAGGTACCGAATTTGTAGATGCTTTGCGGCGTCAAGCCAAGATGTCCCATCACAGGGATACCTGCATCTACGATTTTTTTGACCGTTTCGAGCATATTCGATCCACCTTCCAGCTTCACAGCATGGGCCCCGGCTTCTTTCATCATCCGCCCCGCATTGATCAGGGCTTCCTGCGGGGTGACCTGGTAGCTCATAAAAGGCAAATCAGCAACAATCAGTGCGCGCTTGACCCCTTTGACAACACATTGGGTATGGTATATCATTTGATCAAGTGTGATCGGCAACGTTGTCTCGTGACCGGCCATGACGTTACTGGCAGAATCACCCACCAGGACAATATCGATATTTGCCATATCCACTAATCGTGCCATGGTGTAATCGTACGCGGTAATCATACTGATCCTCTCATTCCGGGTTTTCATATCAACCACGGAGCGCGTTGTTACACGCGTAATATTCGTTTTCTTTTCGGTACTCATATCTTAAAACATTAATGTTAGTACCAACATCGATAGGCAAGCGTCATAGTCAATCTACGAATACATGACCTGGGCTCTATTCTTCAAGAAAGATTAAAATCAGACAGATTTATTAGGAACCATTGCAGCAGAAGCCTCCATCTCACAAACAACCTGACCGTCTACAAGAGCGCGACCACTCATTGTAGCAAAATTTCTTCGCTGGCCTGCCAGTTCAACTTCCATACGTAATTGATCACCTGGCACAACCGGTTGGCGGAAACGTGCTTTCTGAATGCCTGAAAAAACGATCAGGACGCTTTCAGGATCTTCAACCTTTTGTTTAAGCATTAGGATGCACCCGCTTTGAGCCAGGGCCTCTATTTGTAAGACTCCCGGCATTATTGGCTTACCCGGGAAATGGCCGTTGAAAAATTCCTCATTGGCTGTCACGTTTTTCAGGGTGACAATCCGATCACCTTCTAATTCCAACACTCTGTCTACTAACAGGAATGGATATCGATGTGGTAAATACTTTTTTATCTCTTCAATATTCATCATGGTAAGAACAAATTCCCGATTCTTTTTAAATACCTAAGCCCCGACAATATACTTCTTTCATTTGACGATGCCCACATATACATAGGCTATACTGCCCGTCAGCGGATGCGCTATTTTTTTTACAAATACACCCGATTCATTCATCAGTTCGATAAATTTATCTCCGGCCGGGAAAGCGGCACTCGTTTCTGGTAAATAGACATATGCTTTCCTGTTTCCGCTAATCATGCCGCCAACTGCAGGCATTACAACATTACTGTAAAATTGATAGGGAGCTTTAAGCAATCCCTCGGGCTGACCAAATTCCAGCACAACAACGCGTCCACCAGGTCGAACCACACGTCCCATTTCCCGCAGACATTGAACAGGATCGTCGACGTTGCGGATACCGAAAGCAATACTGGCTATATCGAAGCGGTTATCCTCATAGGGCAAATCCATGGCATCTGCCACTTCAAAATCGATGGCGAGATCCTTTTTCTTTGCTTTCTCGGGCGCCGTCTCGAGCATTTCCTTACAGAAATCTGTGCCCAGCACGTATCCGGACGGACCTACTTTCTTTTTAAAGGCAATAGCAAGATCACCCGTACCGGTAGCACAGTCCAAAACGGAATCACCTGGTTTTGCCTGACTTTCTTTGACTGTAACATGTCGCCAGTAGTGATGTATCCCAAATGATAATACACTATTTACCCGATCGTACTGATCGGATATGGAAGCAAACATGCTTCTTACTTCTTCACTCATAGATCACTGTTTCAGCTGAAAAATTTCTCGGAGATGGTCCGTATCGTTAATGACCACAGGCTTAATAATCTCATCCTGAGCCATCACGTAATAAACGACTGTATTCGGGATGGCAATCTCATTCATGCGAGATAAACCCATGCCGAACCAATCAGACAGTAAAATACGCATTAAACGGCCATGTGTCACGACTAAAACAGTCTCTGCAGGGTGTCGGTCAATAATTGATTTAAATATCGCTTGGGATCTCTGAAGAACCTGCAATGGATTTTCCCCATTTTCGAAACCGCGATCAACCTCGCCATTATCCCAGGCTTCGGGAATCACGTCCCAAAGCTTTTTTACATCCTTGTACAGTTGACCTTCAAAATTGCCAAAATCCATCTCATTAAGTTCGGCATATTGATTTACCGGAAGATCATGCGGTCGGGCTACTATTTGAGCAGTTTCATAAGCTCGCTGCAAGTAACTACTATATGCGGCATGAATAGGCAAATCGACAAGTCTCTCAGACAGATCATGAGCTTGCTGTCTCCCAATTTCATTTAATGGGACATCCCTGGTCCCCTGGATAATATTATTCCTGTTATAGTCGGTCTCGCCGTGCCTGACGAGTAGCAAATGGGTTGATTCCACGTAATTGTTTTTTGAAAGACTGTTGCTTATTTCTTCTTTCTTTTCCTCAATAGGTTCTGTATATCCTTTTCCCACTGGTTAACATTTTTCTCATTCAGATCGATGCCCTCGTGAAGAGCATACTTTATGATGAGCATCCTCATGATACGATCGTTAAGAGGAATTCCCTTTAATTGATCTCCTTTCCATTTATCAACTAAAGAACGCATCCAGCCAAATTTAAACAAGAAAAAGAACAGAAACCCAAGAACGACCTGAAGATATTCTCCATCCATACCTTTGAGGCTGATCATCAATACAGCCAGAAGCACCAGCAGCATTTCGATATTCAGCAGTTTGATGACTTTTGTATTGGCAAAACTGACAAAAGCACTCTTGTTGTAATGCCAAAGCGGAAAAAATACCAAGGCTATGATACCTGCGATGACACAATTCATAAATAGTGACAGAACCAGAAAAATGACCAGTGAGACACTATCGGAACTTGTCACCCATTCCTCGGCATCTTTTAACAACTCACCTAAAGAAAAGCTTTCCATCAAACCCGGAGCATATTCCTCTATTTGATCATGAGTAGTATGAAACCAATGTCCGGCAGTAGTAAAAATTCCAACAGGAGATTCAACAAAATCAAATGTTTCCTGGGTGCTTGGGCGTTTTAACATAACGTCATTTAAGAAATTCATGGCGCTTTTTTTTTGAAGTAGATATAGAAATGATAATCAGGCTTGAGCGATAGTAGCTATCAAACATGCTACAGCGCCTTCCTCCCAACAATTCATCGCCAGTTCAAATGTTGTTGCGCCAGTTGTAAAAACATAATCGACTATGACTACGACTTTTCCGCTTATAAAATGCGCAACTTTAATTTCAAATGCACCATGGATATTTTCCATTCGCTTATCTACAGAAAAACCCGTCTGTGACTTTGTATTGCGAACACGGCTCACAGCATCTTCCGGAATGGTCTTTATCCCTGTAGTACGTTCAATTCCGATAGAAATATGTCTTGCCTGGTTAAAACCGCGCAACCTTTTTTTTAAAGGATGCAGAGGAATTGGCAGCAATACATAATCGTCGGGCGGCCATACATAATCTGTCAAGTAGAAATCCATTAGACGTTTGCCGAGTAATGCACCGATCTCTTCACCGACAGACGAGATCCCATCGTATTTCAGTGCATGCAGCAAATCCTGCAGGGATCCGCCTTTGTCAAAAGTCCACAATGCATATTGCTGATAAACTGATTCCGGAAGAATCACATCGGATGTCGATGGACGCATACCCGCTTCTGTCTCAGGAAAACGATTGTTCAAGCAAAACGGGCAAATCAACTTACCTCTTACCGGCATCACTTCTCCACAACAGATGCATACTTTTGGAAAGACTACACTTTCCCAGTCTTCAGTAAGTTTGACCAATTCCCGAAACATTGCCTGCTGATTTGTTTGGGTTCCATCATATATAGACACGTGAATCGGGTATTCCTTACATCAAAAACTGAATAGTATCAAAAAATTATAATAGTGGAACCGACGTATTAACGTCTGTAGAAAAGATATCTTCTGGGACGATACTGGTGATTCAGATCAACCGATCAATAAGGATAAAGATCCAGACCAGCGGAAGGTAAAAGAGAGAGGCAAACATGAGTTTTCGCGCATTTTCTTTGGTCACTTCCTTTAAGGGAGGAATACCGTAAAAAAGAAAACCAATTCTGGCAGTCGTTGCTCCGACCAGATAAATGATGCCGCTGTCTCCAAAATAATACAATAAGGCGCTTACCGGGATCAGCAAAATTAATGAAATGAATACCGTTAAGGATGATTTAAGGCTCCGTTCGTCTTTCATCGGAAGCATACGAAAACCTGCACGGAGATAATCATCATTGCAAAGCCAGGCGATAGCGACAACATGCGGAATCTGCCAGAAAAAGACGATACCGAACAAAATCCACATCCCGATATCAGTTAGATGTCCTGTAGCAGCTACCCATCCACCAACAGGCGGAAGCGCACCGGGGATAGCTCCGATGAATACATTTACGAATGATTTACGTTTCAGCGGTGTATAAGCTCCGAGATAGAGAATAGACGTTGCGGCAGAGATACAACCGGCAACAAAATTAACCGTCAGGATCAAATAACTGAGACCGGATATCATCAATATCGTTGCAAACAAAAACGCCTTCTCCGTACCAATGCGATGCATAGGAAGCGGGCGTTTGCTTGTCCTGTGCATCAACTTATCCAGATCCCTTTCGATGTATTGATTAAACGCTGATGTTCCGGAAGCTATCAGAAAAGTACCAAGAGCGGCATTAACCAGATTCAGATAATCAATTGAACCATTGCTGCCAAGCAAAAAACCGATACCCATACTTGCCAGCACGAGAAACGTGATGCCGGGTTTGGTTAACTCGACATACGCACTTACGATGGATACGTCTATATACTGGGCCAGTTTTTTACTAATCGCCGTCTTCATGAAGATCTGGTTCTGATGATCACCTGGGTCGCAATGTTCTTGCCATTTTTCCAAAGGAATCCCTCAGGAGAAACGGCGTCAATTTACGAATTATTTGTATTTTTAGACATCAAAAGTTCAATGGATTTTCATTTTATTCAAAGTCACTACAGAAGCGGTTCTCACAATTCATGAAACTTAATTCTTTTCAGAAGGCAGCATTATTAACGGTAGCAAGCACACTCTTACTCATATTTATTGGTGGTCTCGTTCGGGCATCCGGTGCAGGGCTGGGTTGTCCCGACTGGCCTAAATGTTTCGGACACTGGTTTCCCCCTTCGTCTGCATCACAATTGCCACCTGGCATCGATAAATCGCTTTTTAACCCAACTCTGATGTGGATCGAATACATCAACCGGCTGTTTGGTGTTTTAACCGGATTTCTGATTACCGTCACGTTTATCCTCTCTTTCAGATATCGAAAAAACAAGAAATCCATTTTCTATGCTTCTTTCGCTGCTTTTATCATGGTACTTATTGAGGGATGGCTTGGTGGCCAGGTTGTCATGACATCTCTCAAAGCATGGATGATTTCGATCCATATGTTCCTGGCCCTCGCAATTCTTCTCACCTTATTGTTTGCTACCTATCGAGTCTTTTCCGATGAATTCGACTTTCAGCTCAACGAGAAAATCAGGCGGAACCTTTTGATTGCCGGCGGCATCCTTTTGGTGTTTACTCTGATTCAAACAGGTCTTGGCACACAACTGCGCCAGCAAATCGATGTCCTTAAAGACAGCGCCAAGCCACCGCCGCGTGAGCTTTGGCTGAGCATGACCGGCAGCATTGATATAATTCACCGTTTCTTTTCGTGGACTGTTGTCGGTGCGGCTCTTTATCTGGCTTATGTCATCAAGGATTTTAAGCCGAAGTCCATCTATCGCAAGGCAACAGTAAGCATCCTTGCTCTTATCGTCTTGCAGGTTCTTCTCGGTTTGGGACTGACTCAGTTTAATGTGTTTCCACCATTCCAGGTGCTCCATCTAACCAACGGAGCGTTACTCGTGTGTGCCGAATTTCTGCTTCTTATTTTTGTCTATGAATCAGACAAAAAAAGCCGGTCACTTACAAGTGCCGACTCTATATCAAAAAATTAAATCTTAACTAACAGTGTATCAACCTGCTGTAAATGTCGGGATGATTGCATGCCGGAACATGGTATCCAGCATGGTTATACCGACGAGTGCACTTAGGAAAATGATCGATATAACTAAAATGAGTGCGTTAAATTTCTTATCCCAATAAAGATTCATAAAGAACATAGCAACGAGACTGGCCTTTACAACCGCAATACCTATAGCTGCTATTACATTGTAGGGTGGTGGAAAATTCAGGTAGCCGAATATGACCGTTATAATTGTCAGGATAATCAGAGCGGTGGCTACTGTGAGTAGTGTCTTTACAGATGTTATATGATGTCCTTGTGCTTCCATATTCCTTTTTTCCTATTAGGCGACAATGTAGAATAACGGTAATAAGAAGATCCAGATGATATCGACGAGGTGCCAGTACAGTCCGGTAATCTCAACTGGGGTAAAGTAATCGCTACTGAACTGCCCCCTTTTAGTTTTGATCATAAGCCAGGTTATCAGTCCCATACCTACCAGCACGTGGATACCGTGCAGGCCGGTCATCAGGTAATAGAGGCTATAAAATATATAGGCATGCGATGCTGTCACTCCGGTATATGCATAAGCCTTGCCGGCATACATTCCTTCACTAAAGTGCTCTGACCATTCAAAACCTTTAATCACCATAAAAGTGGCGGCCAGAACCCAAGTACATCCCAGGAACAAAATCGTTTTACCCTTGTCATTTCGCTGGATGTAGTGGATAGCCAATGCCATTGTAAGGCTGCTAATGATAAGCACAACAGTGTTGATACCACCAATAGCCCTGTTCAAAGAGTCCGATGCCTCAACAAATGTTTGCGGGTACCATGACCGGAAGATGATATAGGCAGCGAAAAGTCCACCAAAAAATAAGATTTCTGTTGCAAGAAAGATCCACATCCCCATTTTTGACGCGTCAAACTGCTGATGGGCGTCTACAAAATGGTGGAAGACGTGCTTATCATGACCATGACTCGATTCTGCTACTGCGTCTGCCATATGTTTAAATTCGCTTGAATGTGTTGTTAATGATTTTCAAACAGCTGTCTGTGATTATGCATTAGCCATTTCAGGGCTACCTGATGGCGCCTCAATTTCGTGTTCTTCACCGCCATGATGGTCATTGTTTATCAATCCCAGTTGGAACTCACTGATCGGCCGCTGATACTCGTAAGGACCATGAATCACAACCGGTGTGTATGAGAAGTTTTCGGTTGGAGGTGGTGCAGATGTCATCCACTCGAGCGTACGGGCATCCCATGGATTTGCCGGAGCCTTTTCACCTTTGATGAGAGAGTGCAGCAAGTAACCGAGCATTACAAAGAAACCAAGAGCAAGAATCCAGGAACCAACCGTTGACAGCTGGTGCAATGACTGGAATTGATCGAGGTAGTTATAATAGCGACGCGGCATCCCTTTGGCACCGAGAATGAATTGAGGGAAGAACGTGACGTTGAAACCGACGAAGATCAGGAACCACGACACGCGGGCCATGGTCTCACTATACATTTTGCCGAACATCTTGGGCCACCAGAAGTGAATTCCACCAAGAAGCGCAATCACCATACCACCAAACATCACGTAGTGGAAGTGAGCAACAACGTAATAGGTTGCATGCAACTGAACATCAACGGACAGTGCACCGAGCATAACACCGGTGAAACCACCGATACTGAAGAGGAATATGAACGACAGCGCGTACAACATCGGTACCTTAAGGCGAATCGACCCTTTATACATAGTCGCCAGCCAGTTGAATATTTTGATACCTGTTGGTATACCGATCATGAAGGTAATCAGGGAAAACACGATCGAAGCAACCATCGACTGACCAGCCACAAACATATGGTGTCCCCAAACCAGGAACCCAAGAAATGAAATGGCCAGCGTTGAAATCGCTACAAACCAATATCCAAACAAACGTTTATGTGAAAATGTGGCTATAAGGTCCGCAATTATACCGAAGCCCGGAACAATCATGATGTATACAGCCGGGTGAGAATAGAACCAGAAGAAGTGCTGATAAAGCACTGGATCGCCCCCTAATGCCGGATCAAATATTCCAACGTGGAGCACGCGTTCCATGACCACAAGTGCAAGTGTAATAGCAAGCACAGGTGTTGCCAGAATCTGGATGATACTTGTTCCGTAGATACCCCATACAAATAATGGGAATTTACCCCAGGTGAGTCCTGGTGCACGCAGCTTGTGGATCGTGACGATGAAGTTCAATCCTGTAAGAATTGAGGAGAAACCCGAAATAAATATACCGGTCGTCATCGGGATGACAGCAGCGGTAGATTTGATACTATATGGTGCGTAAAATGTCCATCCGGTATCGACTCCATGCGTAAGGATGGTAACAACCGTGAAGATGACTCCCATCAGGTATAAGTAGTAACTCAAAAGATTTAATCTTGGAAACGCAACATCCTTCGCACCTATCTGAAGTGGTATGAGGAAGTTGCCGAGTATACCAGGCACTGCCGGCACAAGGAAGAAAAAGATCATCATTGTACCGTGCAACGTAAAGATCTCATTGTATGTCTGAGCATCAATAATCGTCTTAGCCGGGGTCCACAACTCAAGTCGAATGGTCAGGGCGAGAAGTCCTGCCACAAAAAACACAACGGCGCTCGTCATGAAATACATTAGACCGATTCGCTTGTGATCCCGCGTAAGCAACCAGGATTTCAACCCCTTCTCCTGGTTGATATAATTTTTCTCGCTGTGTTCCGGCATGACATAACGCCGGACCTTCATTGTAACTGTTTTTCTATTCGCTGCTGCTGTTTCCATAATCACTTAAGCGATTTGATGTAAGCTATAATACCGTCAATTTGATCGTTGCTCAGTTGCCCCTGGAAGGTCGGCATAACATTTGGATAGCCCTGAACAATTTGAGATCCCGGATTCAGTATTGATTGTCTTATGTAATTTTCATCTGCCGTAACCGTCGATCCATCCGTAAGATCAACTTTGCGTCCAAACAGTCCCTTCCAACTCGGACCAACGACTCTGGAACCGTCTGTTGAGTGACAGGCTTTACATCCCTGTGACGCATATAATTGTTTACCAAACTCGGCAAGAGTCATATTGGCAGGTTTTCCTCCGGCTCCTTCTTTTAACCACCCATCAAATTTGCTTTGCGGTTCAACAATTACCGTTCCCAACATATCGGAGTGCCCCCGGCCACAATATTGTGTACAAAAGATTTGAGAACGCCCCGTATCCGGAGCCTGAAACCAGACATTAGTATAGCGATCCGGCAACACGTCGTGTTTTATACGAAAATCAGGCACAAAGAATGAATGAATGACATCCTTCGATTTCATCACCAGCTTAACCGGTCTGTCCTGCGGGACATACAACTTTCCGACGGAAGTTTTCCCATTAGGATAAGTAAACTTCCAGAGCCATTGCTGAGCGGTGACATTGACTTCATAGGCATCAGAAGGTGGAGTAAACATCTTGATATAATCACGGAAGCCCCATGAGAAAACGATCAAAACCAAACCAAGTGGAATGATTGACCAGGTTACTTCCAGTGCATTATTATGATCGACCAGTGATGTAACATCGTCATCACTCCGCTTACGGTATTTGATCATGAAATAGATCATAGCCACCGTAATACCGATCAATATGATAAGACTGACCAGTGTAATAAAACTGAACAGATTATCGACACTGGGAGCAAAGGTCGATTTTGCCGGTGGCAGAAAGAATCGTGAGATTTTATCGAGCATTATTCGTCTGTCGGATATTGTTTATGTTTATTTGATTTCTTTTCCCTGTACCAGAATACACCCAGTAAACCACCCAGCACAAGCATCACAACCACGCCACTCAACTTCATAATGTTGATTGCTGATGCTATGTATGTACCTGATTTTGGATCGTATTGACAACAATAAAGAATAACCTTGTCAAGCGTAGAACCTATATTTCCGTCGGCCGCATCATTCAGAGCGCCCTTAAGTTCCAGTGGTTTAAATGTGATTCCATATAAGTATCTGCTAATTTTTCCTTTAGACGAAATAAACACGAGCACGGCTGTGTGTGCGAACATTTTCTTCTCAGGCATGTATTTGTAGTTGAACCCAACGGCTTCCGTCAGTCGTGTAATCTGATCTTGTTGTCCTGTAAAAAAACGCCATCCTTCTGAAGCACCGCGACGATTTAAACTATCCAGGTATATTTTCCTTTTCACGGATGCAACGTCGGGTGTATCATTCGGATCAAAACTGACGGTCCATATGTTGTATTGATCACCCGGGCTCCAGTCGACCTGTGCCGCACTTTTAGCCAGCCCTGCCATGATCATTGGACAAAGCATCGGACAACTGTAGTACGCCAGATTCAGTATCACAGGTTTACCTTCCCTGAGCAAATCAGCAGTAGTAACTTCATTCCCTTCTGAATCGGTAAAAACCAGGTCCATCGGAATATAATCACCTAACTTCTCGGTTACTCCGACACCTTCAAGTCCCCGGGCCGGATCCATAGCTCGCTGAGCTCTGGTAGGTATTACAAACACAAAAATCCCAAAGAACAAAATAATCGCAAGTACAACCTGCGACTTGTAAAATCTTAAAATTCTATTTTCCCGCTGGTGCAGAACTGGTTGACTGATGTTGATTTTCTCTAACATAAAGAGCCATTGCACTGTCAATAGGTATTCTGTAAGTGCCTTTCTGCAAATTGATAATGCCGTAAGTATCCAATACATGATCAGCATGAGTTCTCAAGCTGTCAATCAAATAAAATTTACTATTCTGAGACGTATTCTCTGAGATAGTGAAGCTATTGTATTTCATCAGGTTTATAGCGATGAACTGTAACGACCAGATCGTCGCAACGACCATAATGACGTAAACTGTGAGCCTCTTGACATTAACTTTGTCTTTGGATGCGCCGTATTTTAGCTCTTCAGCTTCGTCTTCACTTACTTCAATCTCATAGATCTTCTCTTCATGAGATTGATCTTGTGGATCTTCCTTTTCGAGGTCCTTCGAACTCATCAGATAGTGGATTACGGTAATTAGTGTTTATTCAGAGAATCTACAAGCAACGGATCGTTTTTAGCGACCATACTTTGCTTTGAAAACCGGTAGAAGAATATACCAAGAATCAGGCAAATCAGCCCAACTAAAGTCGTGATATCAAGCCAGTGGATATCGAGTCCGCTCTTATGCAATGTTGGCATGATGATCCAGTATAGCTCGACAAAATGCATGAACAGTAACCAGATAGACATATACTTCAGATACGTCATATTCTTTTTCGGAGTGGTTCCGAGCAGGCCAAAAAATGGTACAAAAAATCTTCCAAAAAGAATCAGCCATGCAAGATCAACCCAGCTTCCCGAAAAATGAGCCTGGAACCAAACAACTTCTTCCGGCACGTTGGCATAGTAAATAAGCAGATACTGGGAGAAAGCGATGTATGCATAGAAAATCGTAAAAGCGAAGGTCAGCAATCCCATGTCGGAGATATGTTTCTCCATAATCGTCTGTGTAAGGATGCCGCGTTTGCGAAGATAGAGGCTTACCAGGATCAATAATGGGAAGAATGCCTGGAAGCTCATCGCAAAGAAATAGACACCGAATATCGTTGAATACCAGTGCGGATCGAGCGACATCACCCAGTCAAAAGCTGCGAAAGGAACCGTGAGAGCAAATAAGAACAATCCCGGGCCGCTTGTTCTGCGCAACAGGGTTTGTAATCCCCAGTCACCGGTCTCGTCCATTTTAACGGAATTACGATAGAGACGAACGCCCAGAAATGTCCAGATCGTGAAATAAATGATGTTCCGGATGATAAAAAACGTCGGACTCAACCACGTTGACTTCCACTGCAAAGCCTCGCTTTGCGCTACCGCATCAGCATGCGTCCATTCATACAAGCTATGCAGACCGAACAATACCGGGATAAACAATATTGCTATCCAGAGCATATTAGCTGAAATGACTTCTGGTATGCGACGAAATACGACACTATACACCGAACGGGTCACGTGCTGAAGCATGACATAAAACAGGGATGCCAAGGTAAGACTCGCGACAAAGACAAAACTTGAAAGATATGAGAAGAAGAACTGTTGCGAATCGATAAAATATCCTGCGAAGCTTGCGAGCAGAGCGACTGCACTTACGACGAACAAGCTGCGCGATACCTTCAGATCCGAAGGAAAAGTGAGAGAATCGGTTAATTTAATTTTACTCATGATAACTGAATTCGCTGGAGATAATGAGATCCCGCCCCGATTTATCGGGGAATCATTTCAGTGATTTGATGTAAGCAATCAGTGCCTTTACATCTTGCGCAGATAATTGATCCGAAAGATTAGGCATAACAGGATTAAACCCATCGACAACTTCACTGTTCGGATTCATAATTGATTCTGTAAGGTATTTGTCATCGGCTGTAACGGTCTTGCCATTCGTCAGTTTGACTTTGGAACCATACAATCCTTTCCACGTCGGGCCAACGCCTTTGGAACCATCGACGGTGTGGCATGTTGCACAGGTCATACTCTTGTATAGTTGCTCACCCTTGGAGGCCAGCTGTTCTGAACTCTGACTGGTATCCGCCATTGCCTTCTGCATAGCTTCCTGTTTCTTTTGCTGAGCCTCTGCCTCGGCTTGTTTTTGCTGTTTGTATGCAGCAACCGTCGAATCGGATATCGAGTATCCTTCCAAATCAGCTTTTGAAGCATTTTGGCTCATCTGTAAAGCACGGATGTAAGCCACAATAGCCCAACGGTCGTGGACAGGGATTTGGTAACGATAAGGCATCATCGTACGAATACCGTTTGTCATCACATCAAAAAAGTGACCATCCGGTGCATTAATCAGACGTGCCTGGTGATAGTCGGGTGGATGAATGAGGCCGACATTCAAACTTGGAACTACTCCGTTACCGTCTCCAAGACGACCATGGCATGGTGTACAGAAAACATCAAACCGGTTCTGACCGCGCTTCAACAGCTGCATCGTCACGGGAATCGGAATGTGCTTTACCAGGTTACCGTCTTTGTCTTTACCGTCGTAATATTCGGTATTCAGTTTCAATTCGTTTCTGGCAACCGTTCCTTCGACAGGCATACGCATAGCCCGCTTATCAGGAAAGAACGTGTTCACATCCTGCGGGATATATTTATCCTGCTTGAACATATTTCGCTCGAGCTGGATGGGTGTCTGTTTGAACGGCGCCCCCCGGCAGGCTGACAAAAGCAGAGCCAGAAGAAATAACGCGATATAACGTTGCTTCACTATGTTCATCTGTTAACGGTTAACAAGCTCGTATAATCCTTAGTTATTATCACTCAAACACTTCCTCAACATGAAGTGCGCCGGTATCTTTAAATAACTGCGTCACTTTATCTGTAGAGAACAGTGAATCATTCGACTCAATACACAAAAAGAATCCGTCATCGGTTGCATGTTTGCTGAACCGTTCCGAATTGAAAAGTGGATTGTGATGCTTTGGCAAACCATTGAGACCCAGCATTCCGAAAAGTGCCCCGAACGAAGCGAGCAAAACCGTCAGCTCAAACGTGATAGGCACAAATGCGGGCAGGTTGATATGAGGCTTTCCACTAATATTAAGAGGATAGTCGATTCCAAGCATCCAGATCATCATTGTCAGAGCACCAACTCCGCCCAGTATTCCACAGATCAAAACGATAATTCCCACTTTTGATCTCTTAAGACCCATAGCCTTATCCATACCGTGGATGGGAAATGGACTGTAGGTGTCGAACTTCTGATAGCCGGCAGAACGAACAGCATTAGCTGCTTTCACAAGTTCACCGGGATGGCGAAATTCTGCCAGGATACCGTATAATTTTTTTTCTTGAACAGCTTCCATATCGCGCGTTCAGTTACAAATAATTAGGTTGATTGAACACTCGCATCCGATGATGCAATGACTTCTTCATGCTCGTCGTAATAGTGCGGATCCGCTTCGGGCATAACTCCCTTCACTTCTGCGATCGCAATCATTGGGAAATATCTCAGGAATAGCAGGAAGAAAGTGAAGAACAGTCCGAATGTTCCCATATATGTTAGAACATCCACCCATGTCGGGGAATAGAATGCCCACGAGGACGGTAGAAAGTCTGTTGACAGTGATGCCGGCACGATCATGAAACGCTCGAACCACATACCGATATTCGCAAGACATGCTATAATGAAGGTCAATGGGACACTTCGGCGTACTTTCTTGAACCAAAGGAACTGCTGATTCAACACGTTACAAAACATCAGAACCCAGAAGCCCCAGGCATATGGCCCAACGACATACAGCCAGAAGATGCTTCGCTCATAAATAAATCCGCTGTACCAGGCTATGAAACCTTCCATCAGGTACGAGAAGGCTACGAGATCACCGGTAACCATCATGACGATGTTCATCTTTTCCATGACATCATTATTCATGATGTCTTCCATGCCGTAGATTTTCCGGGTGATAATCATCAAACAGAGCACCATTGAGAAACCGGAATAGATGGCACCGGCGACGAAATAGGGTGGAAAGATGGTACTGTGCCAACCAGGGATCAACGAAACGGCAATGTCGAACGACACAATGGTGTGTACAGAAAGCACCAGTGGTGT
>Ga0114931_10005494_pt1 | contig 15652 bp, 21 predicted proteins | sample 2SBtaG_FD_89579 | JGI IMG/M metagenome (GOLD analysis project Ga0114931, IMG submission 89579) | Deep subsurface microbial communities from Kolumbo volcano to uncover new lineages of life (NeLLi) - 2SBTROV14_V59a metaG | ecosystem: Environmental > Aquatic > Marine > Volcanic | place: Kolumbo...
AGGAGGGGATTGTGCTACTTTAATTTCATATGAGATAATTGATATTAATAATAAGAAAGTCTTGAAAATTGACGTTAAAAAGAGCAAAAAACCAGTTTTTATTACTAGCTTTAATCAAGAAGAGTTCTACATTAGAAGTGGCCCTTCAAGTATACCTCTAAGTGGAAGTAAATTGGTTGATTACATAAAAGAGAGTTTTAATTAATTTATTTAGACTCATTTACTTCTATTGTCTCACTACCTGAAGTTTGATTAAGTTTAAATACTTTCTGCGCATAAAACCATAAAAATACATCAAATAAAAAATGTGGCATTAATGCTGCAATCATAATTTTTGGGCCCAGACCCAATGAAAGGCCTAGAAAACCCCAGTTTATAATTGGAAAGAAAACTGTAATTGCCAATATCCAAAGAAAAAAGGAAAAAATACTTGTATTTAAAAAAGATACTTTAGGGATAAACTTTAGAAAAATATACGCCCAGATTGTAACATACATAAAGTGAAAAAATAATCCTACTGGTAAAGGGACTTGTGTTCCTAAAATAACACTTGCAAAAAGTAGACTTGGAGGAGCAGGCATAGGTGATATTCCAAATTTAAACATAGGAACAACAAATAATGAAACAGTAATTGCTGTTAAAGCTCCAATTCCTAAGTACTTTAATGTAGAATTTTGATTTTTCATTTTAAACCTCTTTGGGCTTCTTTACTCAAAACATGAACTAACATAAAATCATCTTTTGATTGAATTTTTTTCTTTAATTTTTGAAGACTAATTGTTTTCATATATGTATTATAAATCTGCAACTTTATAAATATAATCTTGAAGGTCAGTACTTGAACTTTTAATGTAAATTTTTAAAATTATTCATAATAAGAACACTACTTTTAGAAAAATCGCAATAATTAGAGTTCTTAGAAGTAATACTTTTAGGTTGTATAAATAAAAAATAAAGGTATCACTAATAATTAGAATAAAAAAGTATTAAAAAAATACAATATTATTTAAACACAACAACTTAATTTTTTCAGATCTTTTTGAAAAGATACGCATATTAGTTTAATAGCTTCAGTTATTGTTGGAAATATATGTAATGAATCAATTATTTCATTTGCACAAATACCATATTTTTTTGCTAAAACAACTTCTTGAATAATGTCTGCCGCGTGAGAACCTATCATATGACATCCTAATATCTTTGTAGTTTTCGGTTCAATCATCATTTTAATAAGTCCATTTGTTTCTCCAACAATGGCATTTTTAGGAACCATATCTAAACTTAGAGTTCTAACATCATATTCAATTCCTTTTTCTTTAAGTTCTTTCTCTGAAAGGCCAACTCCTGCAATTTGTGGATTCGTAAATATACCATAAGGTACATTATTAAAATCCATTTCTCTTTCTTTTTTGCCAAAAATATTAGAAGTTGCTAAACTTCCTTCATATCCTGCAACAGTTTCAAGCATTGGCTCACCGATAATATCTCCAGTAGCATAAATATTTTCTTGACTGGTTTGTAAGTATTTATTTACTTTAACTGCTTTCTTATTTATTTCAACAGTTGTGTTCTCAATTCCAAGTAAATCAGAATTTGGTATTCTTCCTGTTGCAATAAGAAGTTTTTCTGCACGTATAATTTTATTTTTAGAATCCATTTCTACTTCTAAAAATATCTCATTATTTTTTTCAGATACCTTTTTAGAATTAATAGCAGTTAAAACATCAATTCCATCTTTAAGTAAGGTTTCATGCATTAATGTAGAAATCTCAGGTTCTAACCTTGTAAGAATAGTATTACTTCTTTGAATAACTGTAACTTTAGTCCCAAAATTATTAAACATCTGGGCAAATTCTAATCCTAATGTGCTTGCTCCAAGTATTATCATAGATTTAGGTAATTTGTTTAATTCTAAAGCTTCTACATTAGTTAAATAATTTACTTTCTCAATTCCTTCAATTGGTGGGATAAAAGTTCTACTCCCATTTGCAATCAAAAATTTATCTGCTTTGATTTTCTTACCATTAACAGTAATAGTATCTTTGGAAACAAAAGTTGCCTTTCCATCAACAACATCAACATTTTTTAGTGCATCTACAACTTTCTGATATTTCTCTTGCCTTTGACCTAAAACCAATTTATTTTTTTGTTTAACTAATTTAGTGTAATCTAACTTATTTTTTTTTAAAGATACACCTTGAAAATATTTATTATTTGCAGAATAATTATATAATTCTCCTGCATTAAGCATAAATTTAGATGGAACACAACCAACATTAACACAAGTTCCACCAATTAATCCAAAACCTACCATTAATATATTTTCAACTCCTAATTCTTGTGCTTTGATTGCACCTGCAAAAGCAGCAGCTCCCCATCCTATAATAATATAATCATAGTTGTCTTTAATTTCATCAATTGAGCAAACCCCAATTGAACACTCTTCTTTATTATTTTTACAACATTCCTCCTTCATTTTAACATTTCCTCTTAAATAATTTAACATAACTAAAATTTATTAATGCCCCTAAAGCAATTAATAAGAAATTAACCCAATATAAACTAAAATATACTGTTAATCCTACTATTATTATTATAAATAAATATTTTAAAATTTGATTTTTAATTCTTTTAAGCTCAGAAAATAATGACCAAGCGAAAAATCCAAATGCTGGCATTAAAATGTAATCTGCATATTGATTAAAAATTAATGCTGCACTAACTAATCCCAAAGCAGTTAAAGTAAATCCTACAAGACCAAAACAACAGGCAACAACAACACCAGCCCCACAACTTTTTTTTATTAATTCATTATTTTTCATTTTTAATGATATTACATGAGAGTATTTGCTCTCTGTACTCCTTGAGATGCTCATCTAACAAATTAAATATTTTTTCAGTAAATTTTTTGTTAAGTGAGTATAAACGGAATTTTCCATTTACTTTGCTTTCAACAAGACCGCAATTTCTCAAACACTTAAGTGCATGTGAGAGTCTTGTTTGCTCCAGAGATAGTTTTTCTGCAATTTCTAACACACTCATTTCCCCTTTTTTTTTAAGAAGATCTATGATTTCTAGTCTTGTTTTGTGAGCTAATGCTTGTAAAATATATAAATAAACATCACTCATTTTTAAGCACCTCATTTATAGTATTAACTGATGTAATTTTATCATCTCTTAAAATAATTTCACCTTTTTTATTAATCACAATTGTTGTATCTAAAGATTGAATATTGTACTTTGTAACAAATTCATTAAGAGAATCTAATGTAAACAACCAGTTAGCTTGAGCCTGTTCTTTAAAGGAGTTTACAGTTGTAATGGTATCTCTTCTTGTGTCAATATCAACTGAGATTATTACTGCTTCAGGATGTATTTTTTGAACTTTTTTAAGTTCTTCTGCTTGAAGTAAACATGAAGTACACCATGAGGCCATAGTTTGTAAAATAATTGGTTTTCCTTCATATTCAGAAAGTCTTATATTTTGATTATCAAGAGTTGTAAGTATGATATCTGTGTATGTTTGAAAAGGAATTTCTTCATTATTTGAAACGATAAATACTATACCGCTCAAGAGAATAACAGCTATAATTCCAATTATAGTAAAAAGTTTTGTTTTTTGTTTTTTTTTCATCGTTGTTGTTTCACCTCACAATTTTTACAATGTCCTGTAATTCTCTTTGACATAAAGTAAAGTGGGATAAATTCTAATACGACTACACCTAGTAAAATCCATGTTTTGTATTGAGCAAGAAAATTGAGAAATCCTATACTTACAAACCCAAAAATTCCTATTGCACCAATAAGACAAGATGGACAGGCAGCAATAAAAGCGGGAATTAATCCAAAATACCCAATTATTGAAGATTTTTCTTTATTACGTTTATTAGAAAGATTGTAGTGTTGAAAAACAACTAATAAACTGATTTGTAGAAGCAGTAGGAAAAGTAAGATGAAATCCAAAATCGAGAAAAATGAAATAAATAAATTTCCGTATATATAATATTGAAATCCTAAAACTAATAAACTCAAAAATAAAAAAACTCCTAAGAAAAATAGTTTATCTTGTTTTTTTTTGAGTGCCTTTTTTAATGAACTTACAAAGATTGATATTTTTTTCATATGAATAATTATTCATATTAATTTATAAATATTTGTTTTAAATTTTATTTTTCGTTATTTTTGAAAAATTACTTTTATCATCAAAAACACCTTATAGCCTCAACTTCCATAATCATTATTTTTAATTTATTTTGCTCTTTAATAATTTTTTTATAAAACATTAAAAAGATTCATAGATTTTTTCAAAACATGTTATTACATGGAGAGGTTTTAAAATTAGTTGATCCTAGAGAAGAGTTTTTTGATTTTTTTGCTTCTCCTAGAGAATTAGAAAGATTATTATCTCCTAGAAGAAGATATGATGATTGTATTTTAGTAAGAGAGAGAGGCAGAAATGACTCCAGAGTATTAATTAGTGTGGTATGTAATGAAACAAGCAGAAACTGGTTTGAGTATAGAATAAATCCAAAATGTGATAAAAGAATTTCCACAGGAAATCTCTCAAGAACCAATTCAACACTCCATTTAGATCTGGGGGTTATAAGGCAACTTTTAAGAGAAAAATCTACTTTGATAGAAGATTTTAGAGTTCTTTATCAAAAAATGGAATATAAGAAAAAGTTACAATGTCGTCTTCTACCACTTCCACCAGAGACAATTTATGGTATATTGGGAAAATATGAGTCATTACTTAAGAGTAGCAAACTTTATATATAAGTTTGTATTAACACATATAAAATGGGCAAAAAAGATGATAAACTTGAGTTTTATAAGAAAGAATTGTTAAATTATACACATAGTGTTGATTATCCACTGTTAGAAGAAATTGTTAATTATTTAGGTTTAAACGTATTTAAAAGAGATGCAGAACTAGTCTCAAGTTCAGATAAAAAAGAACTTGATAGAGTTAAAAAGAGTTTTTTAAGAGGTAAATTAGAACTAAAAAGAACAAGTGATAAAAAACTTAATGAAGCAATTCAAGAGTCAATTGAGATTTTTGGCAGTTCAAATAAGAAAAAATATAGAGCATTATTTTATTATTTCTTAACAAAAAATTTCAAAAAAGAATCAGTGTTTTTAAAATGGTCTGTTGATGATGAAGAACATATAAACAAAATTGAGAAATTAGCAAAAGAAGGAAATAATAAACTAAGAATTAAGAGTAAAAAAAGAAATTCAAATAAAAATTTATATCTTGCTATTTTGTTAAATATAATTGTAATTATAGGAATAATGTTGATTTTACTGTGAAATTAAATAATATATTAATCTTATAATATTAAATTAGAAGCATAAACACTGCAATCCCTAAAACTGCCACAATACCAATTCCTGAGCCAACTACAATCCAAGTTATATCAGTTTGGTTCTTCTTTTCAGGCTCACTTGCTTGATTAGTTGAATTTGAATTAGTTTGATTTTCAAGATTTACAGAGTTATTGTTTTTGACACTACTATTGTTATTCTCAAATACAGGTAAATTATCATTATTATTTTCATTAACAGTATCATTATTAGTATTGTTTTCTTCTGTGTTGTTTTTCTCTTCATTACTCTCTTCTCTTATACCATGCTGATCTTCAATTTCAACTCCGGCATTTAAAATTTGATCTTTATTAAAATTTATTTTATCTGTATTTTTGTAAATTTTATTAAAAACTAGAACATCGTCATCATTGCTCTCATCAAAAACTCTTAAATTAAATTCATCCATATCATCATTACAATCAAATGTAAAGTCATCTTCAAATTTATCATCAATTCTCAAATCACTTAATTTTGAGGATTTTGTAAATTCATATCTAATTGTACTTTCATCATCTATGTCCAAATCACATCTAATCTTATCATTTGAATTTTTAAATTCATGAGTTATATCAAGTAAAAAACCATAATCACCTTGATTAAATGTATACTCAACTCTATCCTTGTTGTTATATTCAAGATTATCTACAATTTCATATTTTGAGTTATATGACGTAACTTCAATTGAATCTATTTTTGAATTACAATCAAAATCAAAGTCTTTTGTAAAATCTTTATCAATTCCTAAGTCGCTTCTTTGTGTATTTATATCAAAGATATATTTTTCATTATCATCTTTGTCAATTCTTAAATCACACTTTATTTCATCATTTTCAGCAAAATCATTATTTACTCTTATAGAAAAATGATTTGTCTTTATACCATTCACATCATAATTAAAATTATTTTCATTTTCATATTTCTCTGAGAATTTTTTATCTCCATTTGAATCATATACATCAAAGAAAATTTTTTGTAATTGTTCATCACAATCAAAACTAATTTTTTTGTTAAAATTTCTTGAAATATTTAAATCTTTATATTTTGTGTCTTTGTCAAACTTATATTTGTATAAATAATCATCATCAATAGTTAAATCACAATCAACTTTACCAGTTAAATGAAAATCATGATCTTTAAGATTAATAGTGAAATATTGTCTTTTTTCATCTACTGTGTCTAAATCATATTTAAAACCATAAGAATTTAAAAATATTTTTTGATATATGATTACATTTTCAGAGTCAGTGATTGTTAGAGTTATCTTATCAAGGGTTTTAGAACAATCAAGCTTTGTATCTTCTGTAAAGTCATGGTCCACACTAAAGTTCTCATCTCTGGAGTTTAAAGTGAAATCGTCTTTTCTATCATCATAATCAAATTTACAATCTATTTCCTCATTATCATAAAAGGAATTCTCTGTATCAATTTTAGCATTAAATTCTCGTCCTGACGACACTGAATACACTACAAATAGATTACTTAATAAGATAAAAAAAAGAAATAATATAAATATTGGTTTTTTCATAATATCTGTTAGGTTATATTTATTTATAAATCTTATTAGTTGTCACTTATTGAGAATAAAAAATATTTTTTGAAAAAAACTTCCTTTGATATAAATATTGTATTACTATTTAAATTAACTAAAAGAAAAAATATTACTTCCTCAAAACACTAATTATCTCTAAGTTTTGCAAGAAGTTTTAATAATTCAAGATATAACCATAACAATGTCACAATTAGTGCAAAAGCACCAAACCATTCCATTGCCTTTGGTAATTTTTTCTTTGTACTCTCTTCAATAAAGTGGTAATCTAATAATAGGTTAAGTGATGCTATAAAGACGACTACTAGACTAAATATAATTCCAACAGGGCCACTTTCATGAATAAGAGGAATTCCTGAACCTGTAAAAACATTAATTAAAATTGATACCATATATACTCCGAAAATGGAGAATGTAGCAACAATTAATATTGCACTGAATTTTTTTGTAACCTTAATAATTTTATTTCTATATAATACATTCATTAAAAATGCAACAATAATTGTGAGAAGAATTGCTTGAAACACAATTCCTGAATACATATTCTCAAATATAACGGAGATTACTCCTAAGAAAAATCCTTCTAGTAAAGCATAGATAGGAGCTAGAATTGGAGCCCATAATGGTTTAAATGCTAAAATTATAGCAATTCCTATTCCTCCTATTAAAGTTACATAAAACAATGGCATCACAGCAACAGTCCTTGCCATGTTCCATCCTAAATAACCTGTTACTAAAACTAAGAGCATTAGTAACATTGTTTTATTGTATGTTCCTTCTATTGTCATAAGGGCTTCTCTAGTTGGAGTGTAAACGACTTTCTCGATTGTATGAAGTGCTGGGTTTGATGATTTGTTGTATTGCATGTTTAAAATAAGAATGATTTTATTTAAAAAGGTAATTGATTTCTATGTGTTTTTAAAATTTGAGTGAGAAAAACTTAAATACTCGCAATATAAATATCAATATTATGAAAAATTCAAGTAAAAAGCTGTTTGGAGTAGAAAGGCCACTTGCCGTGTGGATAATAACATTTATAGTATCATTGTTTTCACTATATACATTTGTGACTGGAGATAATATTATTGCAGCGTATTCGATGCTTTGGGTAAATTTTATCTTTATGTGGAAATTTGAGTGAATAGATGAAGTTATAAGCAATTTCGTTTATTTCTTCAAATACCCTACCTTTTAAGGTGGAGATAGTCATTCTTAGGATTTTTAATTTATTTTTTAAAGGAAGAGGGTAAGAATTTCTCTAAAAAATTTATAAATGAACTAAAGTTTGCTCTTATAAAATGCAACAAACGGCTCCAAGATTTAGTGAAATAGATACATATAGAACTACTGTTTTAGATATTAAACCTGGAGTTTATAGAGTAAAGTTTGAATATAATTCTAGTGGGACAATTGGAGTAAGAAGACATGAAGAAGATTTAGTTTCTGCTTTAAATAGAATTAGAAAGACTGATATGTGCATTGAACTACCTAGAAAATGGTCTTACCCCGAGGTTATTAAAAAAAATGATAAAATAGTAGAGAATACACTACAAAGAACATTTTTTAAGTCTATAGAAGAATTCATTGAGACATGGATGAGAGGCTATAGGGAAGGAAGAAGTCAATTTGGATATGGAGCTGAAGAAAAGTTAGGGTTTGTATTAGAAGCATTTGACCTTCAAGGAACAAGACTTGAAGATAATGTAACATTTGAAAATGGAATTATACATCTACTAAATCCTAGTTCTTCTCCGAGTACAATTCTTGTAGATACAAATACGAGTTCAACAGATACCTCAAGATTAGAATTGATAGTAAGAGATATTCCACAAGAAAGAGTTTTATCGTATTGTAGAGAAGGAGAAAATACTGATTTAACATATAATAATCCTCCTGAAAAACAATTAATAGTTAGAGAGGAGATACCCTCTGATTTTAGAAGCATATGTAGAGATTTACAACAAACTCACTTTACTTTATTAGGATACAATTCTGATCAAGTATATAGAGAATTAGAAGAGAAATTTGGATTTAAATTCCCTCAGGAAAATTAATATTTTTCATATTATCATCTTAGAAACACTTAAAAAAGATTCCAAATAAATTATCTTACAATGGCAGGATTTGATAAATCACTAGATAAAGAATTATTTAAAAAAGAAGCTAAATTTGAGACTACTAAGATTTCAGTCTCAGTTATGTCATATAATGAAGGAAGATCAAAAGTTCAACTTGCAAGGGAAAATTTAAACCCTGAAGATGGTGAATGGAGGTGGTCTAAATTAGGAAGAATGACAAAAGATGAGGCACAAGCTGTTCTTCCACTAATTGAAGAAGCAATCAAAAATTGTTAATTAAATAGTTAATTAAATAGTAATTTCATACTAACTATTAAAAACCAATTCTTATTTTTTATAAATAAGATATTTATTTGAAACTTATACGATTTCTAAAATATTGAAAAAATAAATGAATAAAATAAAGACATTTAAAAACTTAGGCTTAGATAAAAACATCTTATTTAATATTGAAAAAATAGGTTTTGAAAAGCCAACAGAGATTCAAGAAAGAGTAATTCCGTACCTTCTTGAAAAAAAACATGATATAATTGGTGTTGCTCAAACTGGAACTGGAAAGACCGCAGCTTTTGGTTTGCCATTAGTAAATAATATCATGCCAAATAATCATACTCCCAAAGCAATTGTTCTTGCACCTACAAGAGAACTTGCGTTGCAAATTTCAAAGGAACTTAAGAGATATTCAAATAAAAAACTCAATTTAGTATGTTTATATGGTGGTGCATCAATTAATCTTCAAGTAAAGGAATTAAAAAGAGGTACAGACATTGCAGTTGGAACACCAGGAAGGGTTCTAGATTTACTCAAAAGAAGAGTTTTGAATCTAAATGGGATAGACTATTTCATTTTAGATGAAGCTGATGAGATGTTAAATATGGGATTTATTGAAGATATTGAATCTATTTTTAGATCATCAAATAGAAATAAAAGGGTTCTTTTATTCTCGGCTACAATGCCCCAAAAAATTAAAGATTTATCTAAAAAATACATGAAAAATCAGATTATTGTTGAGACAAAAAATAAAACTGAAAATCTAAAACTTGTTGAGCATTGTTATGTCAAAACAAAATTTTCTGAAAAATTAGAAAACTTAGTTAACATATTAAAAAATGAACATTATGTTTATGGCATAATTTTTTGTAGAACAAAAGTTGAGGTTGAAAATGTTGCAAGAGCTATTAGAAGAAAAATAGACTCAGTAGATTTTATTCATGGTGATATTGCACAGAGAAGAAGAGAAAGAATTTTAGAATCATTTAGAAGACAAAAAATAACTTTATTAGTTGCAACAGATGTTGCTGCAAGAGGAATAGATGTTGAAAATTTAACTCATATTATTAATTACTCAAAACCAAATAACACCGAAACATATACTCATAGGGTTGGTAGAACAGGAAGGAGTGGTAAAAAAGGAATTGCAATTTCATTTTTAACTCCTAAAGAGATATTGTTTCTAAAAGAAGTTGAAAAAACAATGAATGTCAAATTTAGAAGACTTGAATCTTCTTCGAGAAAAAACTCAGAGAAAATTTCTTTTAATAATGATTCTCCAAATAGAAACTCTTCAAGTAGAGATTCTCCAAAGAGGAATTATTCAAATAGGAACACTCCAAATAGAGACTCTTCAAATGGAGATGATTCTAATAAAAATAGAAAGAGAAAAAAAAAATTTAATAAAAACCACAAAAGAGATAAATATATAAAGAAGTAAAACATAAAATAGATATGTATTGTGTTGGTAAATATAAATACAAATCCGTTCAAAGTTATCAGAGAATACTTTTCATGTTATTTTTAATTTTTGCAATTAATTTGTACATAGTTCAATTTCTTCAATATAACATGGCTCATTGGTTGTACTTATTAGTTGAAATTATTGATATTTTAATGCTAATTCATATTCCTCTAAAGTACTTAGATAGTGGAAAAAAAATAAAATATCCATTTAGAGAATATTAAAAAGTTCTATTTTCTTCTTTTAATTGTATATTCTTCTGCATTAGTTTTAAGTAAACTACTTGTTGCAATGAATATGAACGCAAGTCCACTTAATACAGGGGGTGTAGATACTCCTATGTATGAAAATGCAAGATAAAATCCAAGAATCATAATAAAAATATCTAATATATTTGTGAAATTTTTAGTTTTCATAATTTTTTAACAAAGTCATAATTAATAAATATATCAAAAGTGTGAATTAAATACAAACATCCTTTCGCTTCTAAAGAAGGTTTAAAAATAGAATCATTTTTAATTAAATATGGAATACATAGAACTATTACAAAAAAGATTTGCAACAAAGAAATTTAATGATAAAACAATTTCAACAGAAGATATAGATAAATTGCTTGAGATGATAAGACTTAGTGCTTCTTCCTATGGTCTTCAGCCATATAAAATTAAAATTGTTCCAGATGAAAAAACAAAAGAAGAATTACTTCCATTTTCATTTAATCAACCACAAATTACAACTTGTTCTCATATTTTGGTTTTTTGTGCAAACACGGACATTTATGAAAACATTGAGAAATATAGCGAACTAATGAGAAAACAAAATATCCCTGAAGAAAACATTAAAGGATTTACAAATATTGTAAAAGGAAGTTTTGCAAATAAAACAAAAAAAGACATTCTTATTTGGGCTCAGAAACAAGTTTATTTGGCTGTAACTAATGCAATAAATGGTGCAAAGGTCCTTGGTTTTGATTCGTGTCCTATGGAAGGGTTTATCCCAGAAAAATATAGTGAAATTTTAAATCTTGATGAGAATTTACGCCCAACTGTAGTTGTACCGATTGGATACTCAGATTCTAAAGGAAGAGATAAAATAAGATTTAGTAAAGAAGATTTGTTTTTCTGATTAAAGAATATATTTATAATACTAAAAAAAAATATTTTAATAATGAGAAAATTAGTGTTATTATTATCCCTGTTAGCTTTTTTTTTAAGTTCATGCTCTATAGATAAAGTAGACAAAAAAGAAAATATTAGTGATTTAAAACTAGAGGTTGCAACATTTGCAGGAGGTTGTTTTTGGTGTACAGAATCAGATTTTGAGAAAGTTGAAGGAGTAAAGAAAGTAATTTCAGGATATGCCGGAGGAGAAAAACCAAATCCAACGTATGAAGATGTTTCAAGTGGAGAAACTAAGTATAGAGAGGCAGTTCAAGTATATTATGACCCAGAAATTGTTTCATATGAAGAACTTTTAGATTTTTTTTGGAGACATAACGACCCAACAGACAAGGGCGGTTCTTTTGTAGATAGGGGGTTTCAATATACAACTGCTATATTTTATAAAAATGAAAAACAAAAAAACATTGCAAAAAAAAGTTTAAAAAAAATCAACCAATCGGGAATTTTTGAAAAACCAATTGTAACAAAAATTATCCCTCTTACAACTTTTTCTTCTGCAGAAGAATATCATCAAGATTATTATAAAAAGAATCCCATAAGATATAAATTTTATCGGAGAGGTTCAGGAAGAGATGAATTTATCAAACAAGTCTGGCAATAGAAAGTTCTCTTACAACTCTTGTCGAAGATGTTAGAATCTCATTTGCAAACCAATCTCGCTTTTTATAATCTAGACTTCTAAAAGAATATAGTTTCTCTTCAAATTCATTTGCAACTTTTACATGGAAAAGAGCAGAAGTATCTCTACTCTCAAAGGTGTAGAAACCACAATAAAAAAGATTTGGTGATGATTTATTTTTATCTATTGCCTCAATTATTTTTCTTTCAAGGAATTCTCCTCTTAAATTTGAGAATCTATCTCTGACACTATTCCACTCGTTGATTTGAAAATATCCTAAAATATAAACATCATATATTGCCACATCTTATTTGGTTTTGGTTTACATTATAATTCTATTGGTTTTTTAGTTGAATTATAACTTTAGAATTTTCATTTGAAAATAATAATTATAAATTATATGTTATAGATTAAGTAAATAAGATTATATGAGAAGTTTCATCATTATCATTCAAATTAATTTTAACTCTATAACGGTTAATCTCCCCATCTCCATTTCCATTCCTCTTTTGTTTTCTTAGCTGAAATAAAAACTAAAATTATTCCTAATATAACTACTTCAGAAATAAACGAAACATAGTTTTCAAAATTATTTTTCTCTTGAAATCTTGCAATTGAAACTAAAAGAACTATAAAAAGTAAAACAACTACCCACCCTTCCCAGGATGAGGGATATGCCCCATATCCATATTTTTTCGGTTTAAACCAATATTTATTATATCTCATTTGTTTAATATGATATTAAATTTAATATTTATATATATTTGTACTATAGACAGTATGAAATTATAGTCTTTCTATCCCTTCTTAATTTCTATAGTCTGTGTTGGAAATGCCATATTAATTTTATTTTTATTGTATTGAGTTAGAATGTCTAAATTAATACTATTTTGGGTCTTTAATATGTCTGCTGATTTTTTGATATAATATATAAATAAAATTCCTAATGAAAAATCACCAAAAGTTGTAAATGAAATTAAATAATTATCAGTTATCATTTCTTTGTGTTTTATAGAAATATTTTTTAAAATTTCTTGGGCCTTTTTCATTTTATCAGGGCTTGTGTCATAAGTTAGTCCAATATTTAAAGTAATTTTTCTATTTGGTTCGCGAGAAACATTTTCAACTGCTGACTCAGAAAATGTTGAATTAGGAATTGTTACTTGTGTTCCACTTAATGTTTTGATTTTAGTACTTCTAATTCCAATCTCACTAACTGTTCCATCAAAACCCAAAACCCGAATTCTATCTTTGATTTTAAATGGTTTATCTGTATAGATTGTAATTCCGCCAAAAATATTTCCAACAGTGTCTTTTGCAGCCATTGCAATCAATAATCCTCCTATTCCCAACCCTGCTAATAATGCTCCAATATTATATCCTGCATTATCAAGAGCAATTATAATTGCTAGTGTCCAAATTAAAATTTTTACACCCTTTCTAACAACGGGGAGAAGTTGGTCATCTAAATCACCCGCAGTTTTATCAGCAAGAGGGACTATATATTCTTCAAATAATGAATCAAATAATCTTGTTATTAACCACGCAATGTTTATTGTAATTAGAACCCATATATGACCAGTAAAGACATCTCTGTAACTAATCCGGAATACAGTGTTTATTACCAAGATATAATTGTTTCAAACCGGCCAATAGCCCTCACTACATAGAGCTTGTTGAATGTCATTACTAGAACATGAAGCCATTGCCATAGGAATATCATGTAAATAGAAATATGAAAGAGGCTTCTAGAGATTTGGAAAAAGACTTGAGTTTATTTAGAAAAAATTAAAAAGAGGCTTTTTCTTTAAATTGTCTCCCTTTGGGTGTATCGTGACAAAAAAATCTTTTCAATTAAATTCTCTTTGAAAATAGAATAATATCTATCCCGAACAACTAACATCACCGGAGGTTATACACGAATAACATCTATGATGACCTAACACTTGTTCTCTTTTTGCATTTAGTGATTCTGATAATGTTTCTGATGCCATGTCTAATAAATCACTAACTAAAGTACAATCAAAATATCTAATTGTTGATCCTTTTTGTTTTGCAACCATCCTAACGCCTTTTGAGCACATGGCATTTTGAGCATTATTGAAAAAATTGTCATTTTGAAGACAAGAAGTAGTAATTGCGGGAATTTCATAGTCCGGATCAAATTGTGGAAACAATACGAGAGGAACTCTTTTTAATTCAATTCCTTCATTCTCTAATATGTTTTCATATCTACTTTCTGCATTAGAGTGTGTTTCATTTCTAGGATTATATATTCCAGCAACAGAAATTTGACTAATTCTTGTATCTTCTTGAAGTTGTAAAATATTAGCAATAGTTCTTCTAAATGTTCCTTTGCCTCTTCCATTGTTGTGTTCTTTTTCTTCTCCATCTATACTCATTCTAAATGATAGTCTATGCAAATAATCACTTGTTAAAATATTTTGTAACTTTCTTCCTTGTTTAGATTTTAAATTATACGCTCCATTAGTTAAAATAAGTAATTTTCCTCTCTTGAGAAGATATTTTGAAATATCAACAATTTCAGGATTTAACATAGGTTCACCTCCAGTTACTGCAAAACTTTTTTCTCCTCCCCAATATTCTTGTGCTTCATCAACTGTTTTTTGTATATCATCTAATGTTAAATAAACTAATCTATCATTTGTTGGTGTGCTATTCTCAAAACAAAAAGGACAACTTAAATTACAAAGAGTTCCTGTATTAAACCATAATTCTTTTAGTCTTGAAGGCCTTTGAATTCTTCCCCTTGAGACATGCTCTCCTGATGATGTTAAAGTTCTTTCAAAACCTCCTTCATAAAATCCATTATATCTGGAATGTTGGGATGAGATTGAGATTGGAATTCTTAAGTCCATAGAGTTAAAAACAATCAAATTTCGTTATAAATCTAATCTTTAACTTTACTTTAACATTAGGATTCAAGGATATAGAAACTTGAAAAATGAGCCTAGTCAGATTTGAAACTCTTTGAACTTGTTCAAAGTGCACCGAACGAAACACAGTGAAGTGACTGTGCGGCGAAGCCGGTGAAAAGAAGGATTGGCGAATATAATGAGCCTAGCCGGATTTGAAACTCTTTGAATTTATTCAAAGTGCACC
>Ga0114931_10005495_pt1 | contig 15652 bp, 14 predicted proteins | sample 2SBtaG_FD_89579 | JGI IMG/M metagenome (GOLD analysis project Ga0114931, IMG submission 89579) | Deep subsurface microbial communities from Kolumbo volcano to uncover new lineages of life (NeLLi) - 2SBTROV14_V59a metaG | ecosystem: Environmental > Aquatic > Marine > Volcanic | place: Kolumbo...
AGCCTGCAGATCGGCGTGATAGGAGGATCTGACCAGAGGGCCGCTGCTGACCTGGGTAAATCCCAGATTCTTCGCATACCTGCCATAGGCGGTAAATTCTTCAGGTGTGATATAACGCTTTACCGGGAGGTGATCCCGGCTCGGCTGCAGGTATTGCCCCAGGGTCAGCATGGAGCAGCCGTTGGCCAGTAAATCCCGCATCACCTGGTAAATTTCCTCGGGCTGTTCGCCAATGCCCAGCATCAGCCCCGATTTGGTTGGGGTATGCGGTTGCGCCCGATGATAATCATGGAGCAATGCCAGGGAATTGCCGTAGTCGGCGCCAGGGCGTGCCTGTTTGTAAAGGCGGGGGACGGTTTCCAGGTTGTGGTTGAAGACATCACAGGGTTGTTGGCTGAGAATGTCGATGGCGGTCTGCATGCGACCGCGGAAATCTGGGGTCAGAATTTCAATTCTGGTATGCGCGGTACGTTCCCGTATGGCTTTGATGCAGGCCGCGAAATGTCCGGCGCCGCCATCTTTCAGGTCGTCGCGGTTTACCGAAGTGATAACCACATAGTTCAGCTGCATCGCCTCGATGGTGGCGGCCAGGTGCTGTGGTTCATCGGCATCGAGGGGTTGTGGTCTGCCATGGGCCACGTCGCAGAAAGGGCAGCGGCGGGTGCACAGATCGCCCATGATCATGAAGGTGGCGGTGCCATGATTGAAGCATTCGCCCAGATTGGGGCAGGCAGCCTCTTCACAGACCGTGTGCAGGCGCTGTTCACGAAGAGTCTGCTTGATCCTGTTTATTTTTCCGCCGATAGGAATTTTTACGCGTATCCAGTCGGGTTTGGGCAGAATTTCCTGGCCGGTTTCCACCTTGATCGGTATTCTGGCCAGTTTCTCGGCATTGCGTTGATGGGAACCCGGCTTGGAACGGGACGGGGCCTGGTAAGGAGAGCGTTGCGTCATGACAGTCGTTGCTTGAGATAATGGACGATAGGTACAGCCAGTTCCTGGTTCCTGACCAGCACCCCCTGTTCGGCAAGGCTGGTGACTTGCAGGCCGGGGTAGCCGCAGGGGTTGATTCCGGAGAAGGGCTGCAGCTGCATCTGGTTGTTGAGGCTGAGGCCGTGGTAGCTGCAGCCTTTTTTGATTCTCAGGCCCACTGAACCTATTTTTCTGTCGGCAACATACACGCCGGGAGCCTCGGCTTTGCTTGCCGCATGAATGCCATATGCAGCCAGGCTGGAAATCATCGCCTGTTCCAGCAGTGTCACCAGTTCACGGATTCCGGTTTTACGCCGCGCCAGATCGAGCAAAACGTACAGCACCAATTGCCCGGGTCCGTGATAGGTAACCTGGCCGCCCCGGTCGCTGGCGACGATGGGAATGTTGCCGGGATCCAGTATGTGTTCACGCCTGCCGTTGAGGCCCAGGGTGTATACAGGTGGATGCTCGGTAATCCACAGTTCATCGGGAGTCTTCCTGTCGCGCTTGCCGGTGAAATCCTGCATGGCCTGCCAGATCTTGCAATAATCCTGCCTGCCGAGGCGGCGAATGGTGATGGCGGCCACGTCTCGTTCAGTCGCTATTCCGGGTAATACTGAAAGTGCCGCGCAAGTCACCGACGGAACATCCCCAGCGCCTGATCTGTTTGCAGTTGCTGCAGGTTGGTGGGTTCGGCTGTCAAGCAAAGAAAAGTTGCCGTGAATAGAATATTTTTGTTCATGATTGCTTTACAATGCCACGAGCACTTCCGGGACATCGCTGAGATCCTGGTAGATGGCATCCAGCTGCTGTTTGCTGGATGCCCGGATGGTCACCGTGATGGAGGTGTATTTACCATTCCTGCTGAGTTTCGATGTCACTGCACCCTCCTGGATATCCGGGACATGGCGACGGATGATCTGGACAATCTGGATGTCCAGTTCGCTGCTGGTGATGCCCATCGCCTTGATGGGAAAATAGCAGGGGAACTGCAATGCCGACTGTTCTTCACTCATGATGAAACGCTTTGTTTGTATTCCCGGAAAAGACCCTGCAGGGTTTGCCAGACCGGGCCGGGCCGACCAGCGCCGACGGCTGCGCCGTCCAGTTCGACAACCGGCAGAATTTCCCGCGTGGAACTGCTCAGCCAGATTTCACTGGCTGACTGCAACTGCCGCAGACTGATGGGCTTCTCGGATGCGGGCAGCTGGTTGTCCCGTGCAAGCTGCAGAATGACATCGCGGGTGATGCCGGGCAGGATATCATTGCTGTTCGGCGGCGTAGTCAGCGTTCCGTTCAGTACGGCAAAGACATTGCTGGCCGCCCCTTCGGTGATATGGTCCTGCCTGATCAGGATGGCTTCCGCGCAATCCTGCTCGACGGCCTGCTGTCTGAGCAGAATGTTGCCCAGCAGGGTGATCGCCTTGACATGGCAGAGACGCCAGCGGCTGTCTTCCATGGTGATTGCCCTGACGCCGCGTTGCAAATCCGGGTATGGCTTGATCGGCGCCGCCATGGCAAAGACTGTCGGACTGACATTCCGTGGAAAGGCGTGGTCCCTTTTTTCTGCGGCGCCGCGGGTGATCTGCAAATAGATATATTGATCCGGAGTATCGTCGAGCAGCGGGGTGAGAATTTCCTGCCATTGCCGTTGATCGTATGGAACGGCCAGGTGGATATTGTCCAGGCTGTTGGCCAGGCGCTGCAAATGTTCTGGCAGATGAAAGAGCCGCCGGTTGTAGGCGGGAATGACTTCGTAGACGCCGTCGCCAAACAGAAAGCCCCGGTCCAGCACCGAAATTTTCGCTTCGGACAGGGGCAGATATTCGTCGTTCAAATAGACTGTAGGGAAAGACATGCTGGCGGCGACTTACTTGATCATCAGCAGGGCTTCGTCATACAGGCGCTGGAAGAAGCTGCCTTTGTTGACGGTATTCAATGCCACCAATGGCTTGCTGGCGACGGTCTCGCCAGCCAGATTTACCGAGACGTTGCCAAAGGTTTCCCCCTTGTCCACCGGCGCCATAATTCTGCCGTTGATATTGATTACTGCCTTCAGGTCGTTGTAATGCCGCCGGGGAATGGTCACATAGAGGTCTTCAGCCAGCCCCAGGCCGACCTTGCCGGTATCGCCTTTCCAGACTTTGGCTTCGCTGAGCGCTTCATTGGCCTTATACAGACGATGGGTTTCGAAAAAGCGGAAACCATAATTCAGCAGGCTCTGGCTTTCATTGGCGCGGGCATTGACGCTGCTGGTACCCATGACCACGGAGATAAGACGCATGTCATTGCGCAGTGCGGATGCCACCAGGCAGTAGCCGGCTTCATCGGTGTGGCCGGTTTTTACGCCATCCACCGATTCGTCGCGCCACAGCAGTTTATTGCGATTGTGCTGGGTGATATTGTTGAAGGTGTATTCTTTTTCAGAATGCCAGCGGTAATAATCGGGAAATTCCCGGATCAGGGCGCGGGTCAGGGTCGCCAGGTCCCGGGCAGTGGTATAGTGCTCCGGGCTGGGCAATCCCATGCTGTTGGTGAAGTGGGTATTGCTCATGCCCAGGCGTTTGGCATGTTGATTCATCAGTTGCGCGAAGGTGTTTTCGTCACCGGCGACATGTTCCGCCAGCGCGACGCTGGCATCATTGTCGGACTGAATGATCATGCCCTTCAGCAGGTCTTCGATGGCGACTTGTTTGTTGACTTCGACGAACATGCGTGAGCCGGGCGTCTGCCAGGCCTTTTTGCTGATCGTGACTTTTTCATTGAGGCTCAAATGACCATTGCTCAGCTCCCGAAAGACCACGTATGCGGTCATAATCTTGGTCAGACTTGCCGGTGCCAGGCGCAGATCGGCGTCTTTTTCAGCAAGTACCCTGCCGCTGTTGAAATCCTGCAGAATAAAACTGCGTGCCGCAATGCGCGGTGCGGGTGGGATGAGAATGTTGTCGCCAGCTTGTGCCTGAAAAGGAAACAGGCTTGCGAGAAGCAGCAGTATGAGGCTGTGCATGGGGAGTGTTTTGATTAATGGCATTGTTTTCAAAAACAGTTCTGAGTCAGATGGGCATAAAATTTTGCTGATCGCCCAGGGTTTCCGGGAAAATCTGGCTGGTGCGTCATCCATGCCGGCTATAAAGACAGGCGCCACGACAGGTTTATCCGAAGTCCTTGGGTGTGTCAGATAAATAATTGATTATTGTAACATAATGTATGGCTGTCCATAGCCGTCTATAAATGCCGCGCAGAAATTCGATACTGGGATGTATCAGCATAAGCAATTATGCCAAGGCATTGATTATGGATAAAACAGGCGATTGCAGTTGCTGTTTTTCCGCTATATATCCCCCATGGCAGGGTGTTTATGGCTGCGAACGGATCAGTTTTTCTGCGGCGCTGGTTCCCGTTGAACAATAAAACGGGTGTCGGCAATGCCTATTTCGGCAAGCTGTGCTGCGATCCGGTTGGCATCGGCGAGTGAACCGACAGGGCCAAGCTGCACCCTGTAGAGCGTTTCCCCACCGGGAACTGGCGATACAATACGACAATTCGGAAGCGTCTTGTCATTGATCCTGTTGAGCAGTTCCCGGGCGTTGAACTGGTTGCTGAAGGCACCGACCTGCAGGTAAATAATAGCGCTGTGCCCGCTTTCGGCAGATGGCTGCAAGCCACTCAGCGGTTCGGGTTCCAGGGCCTGGATTTCGACAAAACCGGTACCGGTCTGCTGGATGCCCAGTTTTACCGCTGCCGCGTAGGACAGATCGATGATCCGGCCGCCATGGAAAGGCCCGCGGTCATTGATGCGCACGATTATGCTGCGCTGGTTGCGCAGGTTGGTGACCCTGACATAGGAGGGGATGGGCAGGGTTTTGTGTGCGGCGGTCATGGCGAACATATCGTAGCGTTCACCATTGGCGGTTTTTCTGCCATGAAATTTTGTACCATACCAGAAGGCTATGCCACGTTTTTTATAGTTTTTGCTGGATGTCAGAACCGTGTAATGTTTGCCGTTGATACGGTAGTCTGGTGGATTGCCGGCCCTGGTGCGGGGTTCGTGTCTGGGGACTGCATTGGGAATGGCGGCAATGTTCGCGGGGATTGACGCACTCCTGGGTGCCCCGTCCCTGATCTGAAGATCCCTGGAAGTCGAGTTGCAGCCTCCGAGTAGCAAATAGGCGCTGCAAACAAGAAGAATGCTGATTGATTTCATAATTCCGTGACTGTCGATTCGAGCTGCGTTTTTTGCTTTTCGATTTCCTGACTCAGTTGATATACGGCCATGGCATACAGGGCGCTGTGATTGTAGCGGGTGATGACGTAAAAATTATGCAGACCCAGCCAGTATTCATCGCCATCTTCGTTGCTGTACTGCAGAAGTCTGGCCGGCAGATCATCGTCCAGCGTTACAGCTGAGACCACGTTCAGGGATTTTAATTCCCGGATGGTTAAGTCAGGCTTAAGTCCCTTTGTCAATGCCGTTTTGTAAGCATCTCCGGTGATGCTGGCGGGATAGGCAATGGGCTGGTCCCTGCGCCATTGGTGGCGGTGGAAATAATTGCCGATACTGGCGATCACATCCGCCGGATTGTCCCAGATATCCCGGCGCTTGTCGCCGTCGAAATCGACTGCATAGGATCTGAAGCTGCTGGGCATGAATTGCGGCATACCCATGGCGCCGGCATAGGATCCGGTGGGCTGCAGAGGATCCAGTTGCTCCTCGCGGCATAGCAGCAAAAAGTTTTCCAGTTCACCGAGAAAAAAGCTGCTGCGTTTGGGATAGGCGAAGCCGAGTGTCGCCAGGGCATCGATCACCCGGTGGTGGCCGGTATGTTTGCCATAACGTGTTTCCACGCCAAGAATGGCGACGATGATGGCTGGCGGGACACCATATTGCTGTTCCACGGCAGCCAGTGTCCGGGCATTTTCCTGCCAGAATTTTGCCCCTTCACTGGCCCGGGCGTCGCTGAGAAATATATTCCGGTATTTATACCAGGGCAGCGCTTCGGCGGGTGAGGAAATGGCCTTGAGTATGCCATCCTTTATTTCCGCGGACTGCAGCAGCTGGCGCAGCGATTCCTGATCGAACTGGTGGGAACTGGCCATTTTTTTTATGAAGTGGTTCATTACTGCAGGATCGACATCTGCGGCAAGAATGCCACGGGAGGCCAACAGGGAAAAGCTCAGCAGAATGCCGGCAAGGATTTTTTTCATAAGCATATATCAGGTGGGTAGTAATTTTTTATGGGTGTGAATGGACATAAGAATACCGAAGCCGGCCAGCAGTGTCACCATCGATGTGCCGCCATAGCTGATCAGCGGCAGGGGTACGCCCACCACCGGCAGTATGCCGATGACCATGCCGATATTGACGAACAGGTAGACAAAGAAGGTGAAGGTCAGGCTGCCTGCAAGCAGGCGGCTATAGGTATCCTGGGCCTGCACGGCAATATACAGGCAGCGGCTGATGAGCAGCAGGTAGAGCAGTAAAAGGCCCAGGCAGCCGGTCAGGCCGAATTCTTCGGCAAACACGGCAAAAATAAAATCGGTGGAACTCTCCGGCAGAAAATCCAGCTTGGCCTGGGTGCTGCCCAGCCAGCCCTTGCCATAGATGCCGCCGGAGCCGATGGCGATCTTGGACTGGATGATGTGGTAGCCCTTGCCCATGGGGTCGGCTTCGGGATTCAGCAGGGTCAATACCCGGGCTTTTTGATAATCGCGCATGAAATGCCAGAGCACTGGTGTCAATGACGCCAGCACCAGCCCCGTGCTGATCAGGAAGCGCCAGGAAATGCCGGCAAAAAACAGCACCGCCGCGCCGGAACTGGCAACCAGCAGTGCCGTACCCAGGTCCGGCTGTTTTGCTATCAGCAGCGTCGGCAGGATGATCAGCACGGCGGCAATGGCAAGCTCCCGCCATTTTGGCGGCAGCGAATGCTCGGCCAGGTACCAGGCAATCATCATCGGTGTGGTTATTTTAATCATTTCCGAAGGTTGGAAGCGGAAAAAACCCAGGTCCAGCCAGCGCTGCGCACATTTGCCGATCTGCCCCATCACCAGCACCGCCAGCAGCAGCAGTATGCCCAGGCTGTACAGCAGCAGTGAAAGACGCTGAAACTGATAGGGGTCGACCTGTGCCAAAAGGGTCATTAGCAGCAGGGCGACACCGAGGCGGGTGGCCTGGCGAAGCAGAATGCCTGTGTCCTGGCCCCCGGCACTGTATAAAATCACCATGCTGAGGGAGGTGATCAACAGGATGCAGGTCAGCAGGGGAATGTCGATATGCAGTTTCCTGAGTAAATTGCCCAGCAGGGACGGCGGCTGGAGCTGTTCGCTGCGGGTTTCTGTTTTCATGATTCCGGTTGTTTCTGCAAATATTGTTTGATGACTTTGGCGGCGATTGGTGCGGCGACAGAGCCTCCATGGCCGCCGTTTTCGACGATCACGGCGACGGCAATTTCCGGGTCGGCCGCCGGTGCAAAAGCGATAAACAGCGCGTGGTCCCGCAGTTTCTGGGCAATCTCGTCGGCGTTGTAATTTTCTTCCTGTTTTACCGAAAACACCTGGGCAGTACCGGTCTTGCCGGCAATCTGGTAGGGAATGTCTTTGCCAATCCTGCGCGCGGTGCCGCGTGCGCCATGCACGACATTGATCATGGCGTTGATGATATTTTCTAAATTTTCAGGTTTCAGATGCAAGTTGCGTGGAGCTTTTCGGGGGCCGGAAACGGCAAAGTTGGCATGAATGATGCGGTCTGCCAGGAAGGGCGTCACCACTTCCCCGTTGTTGGCCAGGATGGCGGTTGCCCGGGCCAGTTGCAGCGGCGTTACCTGCGTGAAGCCCTGGCCGATGCCGGTGATCAGGGTTTCACCTGGATACCAGGGTTGTTTTCTGCGTCGCTGCTTCCACTCCCTGGAGGGTAGCAGGCCCGCTTTTTCTCCCGCGATATCGATGCCGGTTTTTTTACCAAAGCCGAATTTATTCAAAAATTCATGCAGACGGTCGATACCCAGGGTCAGCGCAAGATCATAGAAATACACGTCGCAGGACTGCACGATGGCATCGTTCATATCGACCGGACCGTGTCCCCATTTCTTCCAGTCCCGGTATTTGTGGCTGACATTGGGCAATTGATAATAACCGGGACAATACAATTTATGATAGAAATCGGTAACCTTGTATTCCAGCCCCGCCAGGGCGATAAAGGGTTTGATGGTCGAGCCGGGGGGATACTGGCCACGCAGGGCACGATTGAACAACGGCTGATTGTCGGACTCCTGTAGTTCCCGATAGACTTTTCTGCTGATGCCATAGACAAAGGGGTTGGGATCGAAGCCCGGGCGGCTGACCAGGACCAGCACTTCGCCGGTCTTGACCTGTATGGCCACGACGGCGCCATTGTAGTTGTCCAGCGCCTGATAGGCGGTGTTTTGCAGATCGATGTCCAGGGTCAGGTAGATATTTGCCCCGGGAACCGGATGAACTTCAGTCAGGGTGTTGATTGGCCGGGCCTGGGCATTGGTTTCGATTTCCGCATAGCCTGCCTGGCCATGCAGATCGGTTTCGTAGGTTTTTTCGATGCCGGTCTTGCCGACGTGGTGCGTTCCGCGGTATTCAGCGACAGGCAGGGACTTGAGTTCCTGTTCGTTGATCCTGCCGACATAGCCGATCACATGCGATGTCAATTCCGCATAGGGATAGTGCCGAACCAGGCGGGCGTGAATATCTACGCCGGGAAAATATGGCCGGACGACGGCAAAGCGGGCGACTTCCTGGTCGCTCAGACGCAGCAGCAGGGGGGTGCTGGTAAAGTGTTTGTGCCTTTTTTGCAGGACCAGAAACTGTTCAATTTTTTCATCGGGAATATCCAGCAGTTTTTGCAGACGCTGCAAAGTCTCCTGCATGTCCGGAATTTGTTCCGGCGTCAGTTCCAGGCTGTAACTGGGTTGGTTTTCCGCAAGAATGTTTCCGTGCCGGTCGTAAATGATGCCGCGGGTGGGCGGCAAGGGCGATATCCTGATGCGATTGTCCTTTGCCATGGTCGAATAGTGTTCATGCCCGACAATCTGCAGATAGATCAGCCTGGCCACCAGCGCGCCGGTCAGCAGCAGCATGGCTGTGAAGGCAAAGACTATCCGACCGAGAAAGATCCGGTTTTCCAGCAGGGCGTCCTTGATTGTGTAAGTGCGGCTCATGGGGCATTCACTGCGGCAGGAACTGCGGCGGCGTGCCGGTATTCCCGGGCAGGGCGAAACAAGGCCAACTGAAATTGCATGACTGCGTCCCGGCAGGGTGTGCAGCACTGCTGGTGGCCGGAGCGGTGCCTGGCGGGGATTTGCTGAATTCAATCATCGGCTGAAGCCATAAGAAAACTTTGCGCTCGATCTGGATTTCGGAGGGGTGGAACCGTCAGGTTATACGGTATGAATAACGCAGTTTGCGCAGCAGCATGAATACCACGGGCCAGCAGACAGTGCCGGTAAGCGCTGGCAGCCAGAAGGACAAATGGAAACGGGTAGGACTATGAATGTTTTCTATCCAGAATACCAGCAATTGGGACAACAGCAGGGAAGAGAAAATGAACATGCCCTGCTGCAGCAAGGGAAAATGGCGCAGGCGTTTATGCAGTTTCAGGCTGGGATAGCAGACCACGGCGTAAGTCAGTGCATATTGACCCAGCAGCCTGCCGGTCAGCACGTCGGTCAACAGGCCGACAAACCAGGCATTGACAATTCCGACGCGTTCCGGGATTGCCAGGCACCAGTAAATCAGGACCAGCAGGATCCAGTCCGGCATGATGAATTGCATGAACTCGGGCCAAGGCGCAACCCAGATGATCATTGCCGCGAGTACGGATAACAGATAGATAATGAAGCCATGATTGTTATTCATTGGTATGCGTTTGCGTCGATTCAGTGTCGGTATCGGTATCGGTGTTGGTGTCGGGAGTAGGTTGCAGCAACGGTATCGGATTGCTATCGCTCCAGACGATCAGTAATTCATGGCTTTTGTCCAGCTGTGCGGTCGGTGTGGCGTAAATGGCGGCAAAAGGCTTGTCTGGCTGGGGATAGAAGGCATCCACCTTGGCCACAGGGTAGCCCTGGGGAAAAGTCCCTCCCAGCCCTGAAGTAATCAGCAGATCTCCCGGTTTGATATCGGCATTGTTCGGCAAAAAAGGCAGATTCAGGCGATTCAGCTGGCCGCTGCCGACGGCAATGGTTCTCAGGCCATTGCGATTGACCTGCACAGGGATGGCGTGATTGGGGTCGGTGATCAGCATGATTTCGGAGCTGAGCGGATTGGTGCGGATAACCTGGCCAACGACACCGGTGGCATCCAGGACCGGTTGTTTCGAATGGACGCCAAACCGCGATCCCTTGTTGACCAGAACCACATGTTCATAAGGCGCCAGGTTGACGGACAGCAGCTCCGCAATGAGCACCTGCTCCCCAAGTTTGAAGGAGTTTTCCAGCAGTGCGCGCAGCCGGATGTTTTCCTTCTCCAGAGCAGCAAATTTCAATAAACGCGCCTTGTCCAGCAGTTGCTGCTGTTTCAGCGCCCGGTTTTCCTCGCGTAGCGATTGATAGGAGCTGAAGGTATCGAAAACCTGGTCCGACACATTGCCGGGTACACCAACCAGATACTGTATGGGGTAGACGAGCACCGATAAAAACGAGCGCAGGCCGGCGAGACGCTGGCTGCGCTGTTCCGTCGCCAACATCACCAGTGACAGTAACACCACGGCAAGCAGGCGGGTATTGATTGATGGTCCGGTTGCAAACAGGAATTTTATGGTCTGTTTCCTCTCGATAAAACGGGGCTGCAGTTGCTTTGTTACTCATCCAGATCAGTATCTTTCCGACAGGGATGAGGGTATGCCAAATGTCTGGGGGGCATCCGGAAAGCGCTATTCAGTATATGGATCGCCATGCCAGGACACCCGGCATCCGGGTTTCTGTCAGTTTAACAGCAAAACTGATGGGCTGTTTCCCTGGTGAGCAATGCCGTCAGGCCATCGACCGGTCCGGTCGGGCAACACTATTCCAGGGAAAATGCGGAAGCACCTTTTTCATCCAGCAATTCCAGAACCTTGCCGCCGCCCCGGGCGACACAGGTCAGCGGATCATCGGCTATATTGACCGGAAGCCCTGTCTCTTCGGCAATCAGTCGGTCGATGTCGGTCAGCAATGCGCCGCCACCGGTGAGTACGATGCCTCGATTGGCGACATCGGCGCCCAATTCCGGCGGCGTTTGCTCCAGTGCGACTTTGACCGAGCCGACGATTCCCGACAGGGGTTCCTGCAGGGCCTCGAGAATTTCATTGTTGTTCAGGGCAAAGCTGCGCGGCACGCCTTCCGCCAGATTGCGCCCCTTGACCTCGATTTCCTTGATTTCACTTCCCGGGTAGGCGGTGCCTATTTCATGTTTGATGCGTTCGGCGGTGGCTTCACCGATCAGCGTGCCATAGTTGCGGCGTACATAATTGATGATGGCGTCGTCGAAGCGGTCGCCACCGATGCGTACCGAGGCGGAATAGACAATGCCATTCAGGGAAATGACCGCCACTTCCGAAGTGCCGCCGCCGATATCCAGGACCATGGAGCCATAGGGTTCGTCGACCGGCAGGCCGGCGCCGACCGCTGCCGACATTGGCTCTTCGATCAGGTAGACCTCCCGGGCGCCGGCCATTGCCGCCGATTCGCGGATCGCCCTGCGTTCGACCTGGGTGGAGCCACAGGGCACACAGATCAGAATGCGCGGGCTGGGACGGAGCAGCTTGCTCTCGTGGACTTTTTCGATAAAAAAGCGCAGCATGCGTTCGGTGACGGCAAAATCGGCAATGACGCCATCTTTCAAAGGCCGGATGGCGGTGATGTTGCCGGGTGTGCGGCCCAGCATCTGTTTTGCGTCTGCGCCCACTGCGGCGATGGTTTTGGCGCCGCGTATTTTGTCTTCCTTGATGGCCACGACAGATGGTTCGTTGAGGACGATTCCCTGACCGGGGATATAAATCAGGGTATTGGCTGTTCCCAGGTCAATGGAGAGATCATTGGAAAATAGACCTCGAATTCTTTTGAACATCGTTGCTGTTTCCTAAACAAATATAAATCGTACTACTTTAACAACCAAGCGGGTATTTGGGCAAGATTTCAAGTATGATAATCAAATTGGCAAGGCCCCAGGGTTGCTCAGGAGGGTTGTTAGACGGGTGCATACAATCTTATTTGTTTTGCTGACAAATTGAAAGCACATAAAATTTATAATCCTGGGTATGAATGCCAATGGCGTCCCTGCAGAGCGCGGGACAGCAAGGAAATTGAATTTTGAAATAAATTATAAGTATAGCTGGTGGAGTTAAAAAATGTCATTGACCTCTGAACAAGTCAATAAAATTGCCCATCTGGCGCGGCTTGGTATCGATGCCGGCGATGTCGATGCCTACGCGCGGGATTTGTCCGGGATTCTGGACCTGGTTGCGCAACTGGATGCGCAGCACACCGACCAGGTGCTGCCCATGGCGCACCCCCTGGATCAGGCGCAGCGGCTGCGGCCTGATGTGGTCACCGAGGAAAATCAGCGCGAGCTGTTCCAGGCGCTGGCGCCGCAGGTGGAAGAGGGACTGTATCTGGTCCCGAAAGTGATCGAGTGACGGAGAGGCACCTGCCATGCACAATAAAACCATTGCCGAACTGGCCAGAGGCCTGCGCGGCGGCGAATATTCCAGCCGGGAACTGACCGGGGTCTTTCTCGGCAGAATACAGCGGCATCAGGATCTCAACTGCTATATCACGGTTGCCGAAGTACAGGCACTGGAGGCGGCGGACCGGGCCGACGCACAGCTTGCCGGCGGCAAAGCCGGTCCGTTGACCGGCATACCGATAGCGCAGAAGGATATCTTTTGCAGCAGAGGCATCAAAACCAGCTGCGGCTCGAAAATGCTGGACAATTTTATCTCCCCCTATGATGCCACGGTGGTGGAAAAATTTCACTCCGCCGGTGCGGTGCTGCTGGGCAAACTGAATATGGATGAATTCGCCATGGGGTCCTCCAATGAAACCAGCTATTATGGTGTGGTAAAAAACCCCTGGAATCTCGATGCCGTTCCCGGCGGCTCGTCCGGCGTCTCCGCTGCCGCGGTCGCGGCGCGTCTGGCCCCCGGAGCGACGGGCACCGATACCGGCGGCTCCATCCGCCAGCCGGCGGCATTCTGCGGAATCACCGGGATGAAGCCCACCTACGGGCGCGTCTCCCGCTATGGCATGATTGCCTTCGCCTCCAGCCTCGATCAGGGCGGACCCATGACACGCAGCGCCGAAGATGCTGCACTGATGCTGCAGGTCATGGCTGGATTCGATGCAAAGGATTCCACCAGCGTCGACCGGCCGCTGCCGGATTACACGACCGGGCTGGATGATGACCTGCGCGGCCTGAAGATCGGTCTGCCCCGGGAGTTTTTCGGCGCCGGACTGAATAGCGAAGTCGCCGCACGGATCGAGGCGGCGGTAGATGAATACCGCAGGCTGGGCGCCGAGGTCAAGGAGTTGTCCATGCCCAGTCTGCAGCTGTCGGTACCGGTATATTATGTCATCGCCCCGGCCGAATGTTCGGCCAATCTGTCCCGCTACGACGGGGTGCGCTATGGCTACCGCTGCGCCGATCCGGCCGATCTGACCGATCTTTACACACGTTCCCGTGGCGAGGCGTTTGGCGCCGAAGTGAAGCGGCGTATCCTGATCGGTACCTATGCCTTGTCGGCCGGCTATTATGATGCCTATTACCTGAAGGCGCAGAAGGTCCGGCGTCTGATCAGCGAGGAATTCCAGCGCGCCTTCGCCGAGGTCGATGTGCTGATGGGGCCGGTGACGCCGACCACGGCCTTCGGCATCGGGGAAAAAACCGCCGATCCCATTGAAATGTATCTTTCGGACATCTATACCATTGCCGTCAATCTGGCCGGGCTGCCGGCGGTGTCCATACCTGCCGGGTTCGTCGAAGACAAGCCGGTGGGACTGCAGATTATCGGTGATTACTTCACCGAAGCGAAACTCTTGAATATCGCCCATCGCTATCAGCAGGTCACTGATTGGCATGGCCGGATTCCCCAGGGCTATGAGTAGAAGGAGGTGATTATGCAATGGGAAACCGTAATCGGGCTGGAAATCCATGCCCAACTGGCGACCAGGTCGAAAATATTCTCCGGTGCGTCCACTGCCTATGGCGCCGCCCCCAATACCCAGGCCTGCGCCATCGATCTGGGCATGCCCGGAGTGCTGCCGGTATTGAATGAACAGGCGGTGCGCATGGCGGTCAAATTCGGCATGGCGATCGAGGCGGAAATCGCCCCCTATTCGGTATTTGCCAGAAAAAACTATTTCTACCCGGATCTGCCCAAGGGCTACCAGATCAGCCAGTTCGAACTGCCCATCGTCGGTAACGGCCACCTGGACATCCTCCTGGATGGCGAGATCAAGCGCATCGGCGTGACCCGTGCACATCTGGAGGAAGATGCCGGGAAATCACTGCACGAGGATTTTCACGGCCTGACCGGCGTGGATCTGAACCGTGCCGGTACACCACTGCTGGAGATCGTTTCCGAGCCGGACATGCGCTCGGCGAAAGAAGCAGTGGCCTACATGAAGAAGCTGCATGCCCTGGTACGCTACCTGGAAATCTGCGATGGCAACATGCAGGAGGGCTCGTTCCGCTGTGATGCCAATGTTTCCGTGCGTCCTGCGGGGCAGCAGGAATTCGGTACGCGCACGGAGATCAAGAATCTGAACTCCTTTCGTTTCGTGGAGAAGGCCATCAACTTTGAAGTCGAACGGCAGATCGATGTGTTGGAAAGCGGCGGCGTGGTGGTGCAGGAGACGCGCCTGTACGATTCCGCCAGGGACGAGACCCGCCCCATGCGCAGCAAGGAGGAAGCCAACGATTACCGTTATTTCCCCGATCCGGATCTGTTGCCGGTGGTGGTCGAGGATGCCCTGAAAGAGGCAGTCAAGGCGGAACTGCCGGAGCTCCCGGATGCCAAGCGGGAGCGCTTCAAGAGCCAGTACGGGCAGGATCAGGATAACGCCTCGGCATTGACCGCCAGTAGGGAACTGGCCGATTATTTCGAGGCCCTGGTGCAGGAATCGGGTTGCGATGCCAAACTCTGCAGCAACTGGGTGATGGGTGAACTGGCCGGGGCGCTGAACAGGAATGCCCTGGAAATCACCGCCAGCCCCATCGGTCATGAACGACTGGCGGGGCTGCTGCAGCGCATCGCCGACAACACCATTTCCGGAAAAATCGCCAAGCAGGTCTTCGAGGAGATGTGGCAGGGCGATGCCACTGCCGATGCCATCATCGAAGCAAAAGGCTTGCGGCAGATCACCGACAGCGGCGCCATCGAGAAAATCATCGATCAGGTGATCGCCGACAATCCCGGCCAGGTCAAACAATATCTGGGTGGCAAGGACAAGCTGTTCGGCTTCTTCGTCGGTCAGGTGATGAAGGCCACCCAGGGCAAGGCCAACCCGGCGGAGGTCAACAAGATGCTCAAGGAAAAACTTCGCTGAAGTCCGGTCTGGAAAATGTAAGTCGGGTTGGCGCGGCGTTGCCCGACGTAGGTAGCTATAATACTTCGCACGGCCACGGTTGCGGTTTTCTATCGTTTGCTTTTGGCCGATAGCGGCGTTGCTGAAAC
>Ga0114931_10005496_pt1 | contig 15652 bp, 16 predicted proteins | sample 2SBtaG_FD_89579 | JGI IMG/M metagenome (GOLD analysis project Ga0114931, IMG submission 89579) | Deep subsurface microbial communities from Kolumbo volcano to uncover new lineages of life (NeLLi) - 2SBTROV14_V59a metaG | ecosystem: Environmental > Aquatic > Marine > Volcanic | place: Kolumbo...
AATTCAAAATTTCCGTCATTGCGAGCGAAGTGCGGCAATCTCGTGCAATGGAATCAATCGGTTAGAGATTGCCGCGTCACTTCGTTCCTCGCAATGACGAATTAATCAGAGGTTCCTTAGTATTTGGTAGTACAGACTTAGCCTCACACCGGGCTTGAATATGCGAGGCGCTCCACAGTGTAATACTTCGTTATTGCCTGTCACCCGGCACAATCGGGGCCACTGGAGTTCACTTACTAATAAACTTCTTAGTAACCATAATTTCTGTCAGTATCCGAACCAGCCGTTTACCAATATTTGATGGCTGAATTTCCTCTACAGATCCTGCATAAAGGGAGATAGTTGCAAGGTCTGGTCGCTCCTCCATAAACTCTCGGACTGCCGCCAGCAAGGCATCGGCATCCCCCGGGTTTACCAGATAAATACCGGGCATATCGGGACTCAGGAGCTCCCGGATTGCGGTTGAATCGCGGGTAATCAGTGGTTTTTTGCAGGCAATGACCTGGAATACCTTGTTCGGAATTACCCGCCCGGCCTTTCCGGAAGTACCGAAAATACCCAGGCAGATATCGGAGTGCCCGATATATTCGATAAGTCGTTTGTATGGTACCCACGGAATCCATTCAATGTTATTGGACGGGGTATCTTGAAGCATTTCCCTTATTTTCTGCTCTTCCTGGCCCTGGCCAATCAGTATCCAATGAATGGGCAGGCTGTCCGCAGCTTTCGCAGCCTGTAAAATAGTCGAAATCCCGTGCAGTGGAATGCACTGACCATAGAACAAGATTACCAGAGATCCCTCTGTAGTTACCGGTTTTTTAACCTCTGGGTGAAAAATTTCCGGCTCCACACCGACCAGGACATTGCCGGTATGTTCCGAGGGAATACCAAAGGTTCTCGCAAAGTAATCGGCATGTGCGCGGGTATCGAGGAGCACATAATCCGCGGCTCGACAGGCCAGCCATTCCCATGCAAAAAGCATCCTGGCCAGTGGGTTTCTCACGCTAACTAACTGCCTGTCATTTACCACTGTGTCATAGAGCGATAAAAAAGTGTCCCAAACGACCGGGACCCTGCGTAGCCTGGCAAATAGCCAGAGAACCAGCACATCAAGATGCCCGAGATACCCTACAAGGACGACGTCATGTCTGGGCAACCGAAGGTAGCGCCAGATGAGGACGGGATAAGCCACCAGCCACCGAAGAAAGATACGCATCTTCGTAAATACGCCGGCAAGCTGGCTCTTGTCTTCGATGCCACCCCAGAGTTCCCGGTGACACTCAATGAGCTCGACTCCGTTTTCTCGAAGACCACGCAGAAGAATCCGCACGCGCGGTTTACCAGTATCGTATGTCCCCCAGATTACAACGCGCATGACGTTACCGGCAGCATTTCCTGTTTCTCTACTTGCCAGATGTCTCAGAATGTTTCACTTTGACGAATTATCGGCCTGTTTGTCCGTGTCCAATTGCGCCTGATGCTGTCCCAGTTCAATCCGGCGGACCTTCTCAAGTGTTAATTCAATCAGCTGACGGTTGAAAGATACCAGGTCAGCAACCATACCAACAAGATAGGTGATGAAACCCATCAGCAGTATGATGCCGCCGAGTACCAGGGATTGAATATGACCGGTACCACTTTCTGCAAAGTAGAAATACAGGAAACGGATAATCGGAATCAGGCCGATAACCACGAGGATGGTAGCTAGATAGAAGAACGCACGCAGCGGCTGATACATACCATAGACACGCACCATGGTCGTCAATGATCGTTCGATGAACCTTGGAACAGAATTAAACAGGCGCGACTCACGGGTTTTTGGGTTTGTGCGAACAGGTACCGAGGTCACAGCAATTTGCCTCTTGCCTGCCTGGATGAGCATCTCGATGGTATAGCTGAATAGAGAGACGATATTGAGACGGAGGGCAGCCTCCCGGTTAATTGCCCGGAAACCGCTCACTGCATCCGGTACCTGTACCCCCGCAAATTTCCGCACCACTGCACTTCCCAGCCACTGAAGAAATTTCTTATGGTATGAAAGATGTGGCAATTTTGCGAGTTGACGATCACCGATAACAATATCCGCTTGTGCATTGAGGATGGGCTTGATGAGCTTGCAGATATCAGCTCCACAATATTGATTGTCGCCATCTATATTGACGATGATGTCGGCACCGGCAAGAAGACAAGCATCGATCCCGTGGCGGAATGCGCGGCCAAGACCTTTGTTTTTCTTGTGCCGGACGATATGGTCTACGCCGATTTCACGTGCAACCTCCAGGGTTCTGTCCGAACTACCATCGTCGATGATGAGGACTTCAACCTCGTCTACTCCCTCTATTTCACGTGGTATATCCGCCACTGTCTGGGCAAGCGTTTGTTCCTCGTTATAGCACGGAATTTGAACAATCAGTTTCATAGGATCTTTGCTTCAGAATGAAAATGGGACAGATCTATTTTAGGGAATGTCTGATTGATTCCTGCTGCTGCATTTCCTAGTGTCTAACAACACTAACACGCCGGAGGATACATATGCCACGGAAGGCACGCCTTGTACTGGATAATTGCCCGCACCATGTTATACAGCGCGGCCATAATCGGGAATGTGTATTTTGCGATGACATGCATTTCCACTATTACCTTGAAAATCTTGCAGAATGGAAAATAGGGCTGGGATGCCGCGTGTACAGTTTTTGCCTGATGACTACACTTGATCATCGACCCGGGGGACAACCCGGATAATCTGGGTCTGCTGACGAAGCGGGTAGCCGGACGACAAACCCGGTTTTTCAATACTCGGATGCGCCGCAGCGGCAGTCTCTGGGAAGGTCGATACAAATCCAGCCCGATAGAAACTGACCGGTACTTACTCACCTGCAGCCGTTACGTTGAACGTAATCCGGTCAGGGCTTGAATAGTCACCTCTCCAGGTCAGTATCGCTGGTCCAGTTACCGCGACAAGGTCGGTAAGGCCGGGCTCTCCTGGCTTGATAGAGACCCTTGCTATCTTGCACTGGGTAATACAGATCATGAACGACAGTCTCGCTATCAATCATGGGTGGCAGCCGGCGTTCCTGAAACCGAAATTCCACTGATCCGTCGCGCAGTGCAGCGTGGCCAGCTAACGGGTAGCAGCCGCTTCGTCTCTACAGTTGAGAGAATGATTGGTCGCAAGATGGAGCCAAGGGGATGCGGCAGGCGAGTAGAAAATATAGAAAATAGATCCGTCCCCTTTTTCCAATAAAGTGCCAATTTATTAGTATGTTAGTGAGGTCCGACCCCAGAGCCGGCACCAGAGAGAGCTTGCTCCAATCAATAACAATCACTATGATTTCGAATGAATCACCACCCCTGGAACGCTTGATATGTCACGAACTAAAACAAAGGTACTGACTGCGCATGTGCCGCTGTCGCTGGCCGAAAAAGTCGATTTAATGGCAATCCGCCTGGAGCGTTCCCGCGGCTGGATTATGAAACAGGCATTGGCAGCATGGGTCAAACAAGAAGAGGAACGCAACCGTCTGACGAATGAGGCCCTGGCCGATGTAGATGCCGGACTTGTCATTGAACACCAAGATGTTGAAGCGTGGGCTGACAGCCTCAGTAGCAGTAATCCGCTGCCGCTACTGCGTTCGCGTTGATGGAGCTGAAATGGACGAGTCGGGCACTGTCCGGCTTGGCGCAGCTATATGAGTTTCTGTCTCCGGTCAATCAGCAGGCGGCAGCACACACCGTGAAAGCACTGACTGGGGCACCGACAACCCTGATGGATAGTCCCCGCATTGGCGAGCAACTGTTTGAGTTCGAGTTTCGTGAGGTACGCCGAATCGTTGTTGGCCAGTATGAGATGCGCTATGAGATCCAGGGATCGACAATTTACATTTTGCGGCTATGGCACGCACGAGAAGATAGATAGACACGAGATTGTGGTGTTTTTGGGTGGATCTGAGCTACTGCAAGCTAACCTGGACTGCGTTGCACTTCATCCGGGCTAGCGGTTTCTTCCGCTTGCTCTTCCTGGCTGATGGGTTCGACCACGGCCCGTAGCGGGCATAAAATCCCGGAGATAGCAGGCAAAGAGTTCAGGATTTCTCATCTGAAGTAACTTTCTCTTGTCCATCAAACCGGCATCGATGAGCGGAGAAGATTTTGCCTGTACCAGCGCGGCAGTTGCCTGGTAGTCTTCCGGCACCTCGATGTCAGCGAAGCAGCTCTCCGTCGCCAGCCAGCGGGCCAACCCAGGCTGATCGATGAGGATCCAGGCGGGAAAATCGCGGTTCGGTAATTCCGGATCCAGCTCAAGGAAACGCTGCCAGTAGCGACGCCATTGCGGCTCGGCCTCATTGCCGATATTGCCCGCCTCATCCGGAAAGCGCCAGCACAAACGGAACCAGTCTGAAACGGCCTCGGAATCCAGGTGCAAGCGCCCACAGGCGCGGGCATGACGACGCAACAGTACGGGTTGTTCTTCCCGCTTGGAGCTTGCTTCAACACTTGCTTTTACCTGCCACCAGTCCTCTGCCCGGAGTGCGGCATAACTGCTGTGCAGCTCCGGGTTGTCCGCGTCGAAATCAACAGCAAGCAACGCTTGCGTCAAGCGCTGCCACTGCGGCGCCAGAAAGTGGCGGGCACCGGGGCCCAGTATCTCCTCTGCCAGGGGACACAATTCCCGTTGCAGTTCCAGCAGTTCAAGGCCGGGGTCTTCGATGGAAGATGCCACGCTCCCCGCCACCACCAGGCGCTCCAGCCCACCCAGTTGATGATGACCGGGGTCGGTCTCGAATAATCGCTCGAGCAACCGCCTGGCTTCAACCTCATCACGCTGCACCAGCGCCCTGATGATGCCATTGGCCAGGACCACAGCCGCCGTATCCATTAACAGATCCAGTTGCGGCGCTGCTTCATCCTTACGATAGCCCGTGTGAAAACACCGGTCCGGCCCACTTGCCGAACTAAAACGCAGACGCTGTCCCTGCTGTGCCTTGCCACTGACATAGCGCTGGGTCTCCGGTGCAAGGGCCAACGCCCGGGCATAGTCCTCCGCCCGCTGCATAAGATCGTAACTTTGCGCAGGATCACCGAACAGCAGCTCATCAAGATAATCGCACTGCCCGCTCCGCCAGGCCTCGTAATCGGCGTACAGTAACCGGCCCTCGGCCAGCAGCAGTTCCAGCGGGGTATAGGCGCCCTGTTCAAACAGCAACCGGTCTACGGCCTCGCGGGTTTCCTTGTCGGCCTGATTCATGCCAATGGCTCGAACAACAGCTCCAGGTCGGTATCCGTCCAGTTTGCCTGCAGCCCCCCGTTTCGATCGAACAGCTTGTCGGCGAGCGCCTGTTTGCGCGCCTGCATGGCCTGGATCTTCTCCTCGACGGTACCCATTGTGATCAGTTTGTAAACAAAGACCGGATTGTCCTGACCCATACGATGGGCGCGGTCCGTCGCCTGGCGTTCTACCGCCGGATTCCACCAGGGGTCATAGTGGATGACGGTATCGGCTGCGGTGAGATTGAGGCCCACGCCACCGGCCTTGAGGCTGATCAGAAACAGCGGCACCGCACCACCCTGGAAATGATCGACCGGGGTCGCCCGGTCCCGGGTGCGACCCGTCAGTTTGACATAATTGATACCGGCTTCGCGCACCGCTGCCTCGATCAGCTTCAACATACTGGTGAATTGTGAAAATAACAGTACCCGACGACCCTCCTCGATCATCTCCGGCAACAGTTCCATCAACATCTCCAGCTTGGCCGAATGTTTGACCCTGCCCGCACTTTCCAGTTTGAGCAGCCGCGGATCGCAACAGACCTGACGCAGCTTCAACAGGGCATCGAGAACGATGATATGACTGCGTGCCAGCCCCTGATCCGCCACCGCTTGATGTACCCGTTCATGCATGGCAAGCCGGATGCTCTCGTAGAGGTCACGCTGCGCCCCTTCCAGTTCCACACCTCGCACGATTTCCGTCTTGGGCGGTAACTCGCTGCCGACCTCCTGCTTGGTGCGCCGGAGCATGAAGGGTTGTACCCGCAGCGCAAGCCGTCGGGAGGCCTCTTCATCAGCGTGCTTCTCGATGGGGTTTCGCAGCACCCGCCGGAACTGTTTGGCGTTGCCCAATAAACCGGGCAACAGAAAATCGAACAAGGACCACAACTCACCGAGGTGATTTTCCAGCGGTGTCCCGGTCAGGCACAGGCGATGCTGTGCGTCCAGTTGCCGCACCAGGCGGCTGGCACGGGTCCTGGGGTTCTTGATGAACTGCGCCTCATCGAGAATCAGAAAGTACCAGGCGTGTGCTAGCAGCGTGTCCTGATCGCGCGCCAGCAGGGAATAGGTGGTCAGCACCAGATCATAATCCGCAATACTATCGAAGGACTGGCGGCGCTGCGGGCCGTGCAGGGTCAACACCTTCAGCCCCGGGGCAAACCGGGCCGCCTCCCGTTGCCAGTTGACCATCAGGCTGGTCGGGGCCACGATCAGGCTCGGCCGGTCCATGCGTCCATGGGCCTTCTCCAGCAACAGATGCGCCAGCGCCTGCACCGTTTTTCCCAGCCCCATGTCATCGGCCAGTACCCCGGCCAGCCCGTGTGCGCGCAGAAACTGCAGCCAGGACAGGCCCTGGCGCTGATAGTCCCGCAACTCGGCATGCAGTCCCTCGGGTGGAACCACTTCAGGGATACTCTTGATGCCGCGCAGACGCTCAGCCAGCGCACGCTGGTCACTGGCGCCCGTCCAGTGCAGCCGTGTTGACGCCTCCTCTCCATCCAGCTCGCCCAGCCGGGCAAGTTGAATACGGCTGAGACGCATCTGACCCTGCCCATCGAGTACCTCCGCCTGGTAGAGTTCGAACAGGGTATCCAGGATGTTGCGCACGCGGCTCACCGGCACCGGCAGCATCCGTCCGTCGTCCAGTGGCACCATCACTTGCTGATCCGGATCCAGCTGCCGTAACCGGTCCGGCTGGAAGACCTTCGGGAACTGCTGTAACAAGGCCACCAGTGGTGGCAACAGGTTGATCAGCTCGCCGGCTACTTGCACACCCAGACTGATGTGGAACCAGGTATTCCCGTCCCGGGCCTCGACCTTGCCGTACCACCGTTCCACCTCGGCCAGGCGGTAGTGAAAACTGTTGTCGAATTCGATGCGCCAACCCTGCGCGCGCAAACGGGGCAAGGTATCAGCCTGCAAGTCGAACCAGGCCTCGGGATCGCCGTCATTCACAAAACTGTCGCTGCTACCCCCCTCGTCGTCCCACAGGCCATCCCATTCCAGCCCGGCGTCCATGAGTTGATCGATACATTGTTGCTCGAAATCCGGATCACGCCGGATCTTCAATACCCGATCGCCGACCCGCACCTGCGACGGTTGCTCACCACCGAGACGGTTGCCGGCATAGTCAAAACACAGCAGGACCAGATCCGTCTCCAGTTCCCCGCCCCATGGATCCTCAAGCGCCTGCGCGCAGAACCGCAGGCAGGGGATCGGCTGCAGCGCTGGACACTCCTCGACCACAAGTTCCCGCAACGGCGGTAACGCCACGCCTGGATAGCGCCTGGTCAGGGACGCGTGAGCACGCTGCCCGGAACCCGGAGCAATACAGACGGGTTGAAACAGCTCATCGAGCAGCTTGCCCGGCAGCTTCGTTTCCAGTTTGCTGCACTCCCCGGAGGCGGGATCGATATACCAGGGTGACCCCAGCAGAAAAACAAAAGGTGCTGCCGGTTCCGACCGAAATTCAGGATATTGATTGCCGGCCGCGTCGATACCCCAGGTCAGGGTGCAGTGACGGTCCCGACCGCAACGTAGTGTGGACCCGGTATCCCCCAACAAACAACGCCCGGTCTCCAGCATGGTGGCAAGCAGAGCGTCACCAGCTACCCCGCGCAGACGCTGCGTGTGCATAAACGAGTCAGCCGACAAGACATCCAGTTCGGCCAGCAACTCGCGGTCGATACGCAACAGAAAACGCGGTGGCACACCGCGTGTCAGCCAACCGGGATGATAGGGCTTGCGGCTGCCGAAGCCACCGGATTTCAACAACCGGGCACTGGCCACCTCCACCGCGATGCCGCAACCGTCTTCCGGGTCGGGGAACAGCAGATATAACAGGCGCTGCTGCACATCGGCGGGGTAAACTTCGCTCGTGGACCTTGTCTTAACTATCGCGGCCGACGATTGAACCGGCCCATCCTCCGCCAGGCTCTGCTCATTTCCCAACGCTCGCAACAGCACGGCGGCCACGTGCTTGCAATTGCCGCGCCGGGAACAACTGCATTCACCGCGAATGGCCACGGGTCCCTCAACAGGATCGTCTATCCGAACGTAGGTACGATAGGCACGCTTTCCGGATTGATTGACCAGTGAAGTGATGATCTCACCATTGCGGCTTACGTCCGGGGACATTACCACCCCACTGTCCAGCAGACATCCGGCCTCTTGCAGGAGACTGGCGCCAAACGCAGCGCGGAGATCTTCGAGTGAATACAGCATCCGGAAAATATACCATGCGCATGGCGCAGAGGCGTGCCGGCAAGCAGGCCGGCCAACCTGTCACTGCCTTGTACCTGCGGGTCGGGAACAAGCGTAGCAGGTGTTCACTCCGTCAGATGCGGGCAATCCGGACCCGTGCCGTGTCTCTACGGTAGACAATTCAAAATAGCGGCTGGATAAGTTACCGGAGAAACGGCAGATCAAACTCAGGTACAACGCGACCGATATCCGAGTAATCCACGAGATACTCTACCTGCTGGAATACCTCCGCAACCAGCCTGTTACCAACTTCGAGCACACCTTATTTACGCTGACGGCTCATTGAACCGATAAAAGACCTTCATGCCAGTACTGCGTTGTTGATTCTGGTAACTCCCGGTCCTGACAAATTCCCAGAATACTTCACCAAAAGTCACGTCAAGCGACGCTACACAGAGCACAATATACAGATCTGAGGCCTTACCTTCTATTCGCTGGTAATTCCTTCGTCATCCAACATAGCCACAATGCATTCTTCAAGTGACTTAAGATGTTTATCGATAACCGATGCAACTGTAACTGGATCGATGTTACCCAGATAATTATGCACGAGAATATTGCGGAACCCGCTGATTTCAGACCACGGGATGGCCGGGAAAGCCGCCTTCTTTTCCTCCGGTAATAACTGCGTTGCTTCGGACAAGGTTTACAGGTTACGCAACGCGGCATCGTATAATATTTCATCCTGCGTAAGATCACCCCGCACCTGAATGCGCTCGATTCTGGCAATGGCATCCAGGATATGGCGCGCATACGGCTGCCAAGGCTTGCTCATAACTCCACGGCCTCACTGAGTACTCGCTCACGGATATGACGATTCAGTTCGTGCTCAGGGATCAGATCAACACGTCGCTTCAGTAAATGGGTAAGTCGCTCGGCCAACGGTAATCGCTGGCTAAATAAATCATAGCCCCGGGGGGAACACCACCAAAAAATCGACATCACTATCCGACCGCTCTTCACAACGAGCGACCGAACCAAACACGCGGATATGCCTGGCCCCAAACTCATGGCCAAGCGCAGCGATGACATCTTTATTGACCCGTATATCATCCAACAACACGGTTAACTCCTGCTTTCTCAATTCTGGTTGGCGTACAGGGAGGATTAATGCCCTTTCCCATTACGCCCACCTCTATTGAAACACCGTTTCGCATACTTTTCACCCTGTCTGTGGCGAATTCGTAATTATTAGCTGAAAACGATAACTCGAACAGTGGGAAATCAATTGGGATCGTGCGGAGTTTTTCTATCCCACTAACCGGCATTGGGAGTGGCCGCGCCCAAGGGTCCACACCGCATGGATTCTGCGTCTACCTCAACGGGGCTGTTGGACCTGTGGCCGGGACGTCTTGCAGCGGTGCGGGGTGTTTCCCATAGAATACGCCGGTTGATCTGGTAGCATGGAAACAATGGCTGACACGATTGGGATCGGGACGTTTAACGGCTGCTGTGGCATTGGTGCGCCAGCGCGAACGCCACCCCTGCCGGCCGGTTACCTGCGCCCTGGATGTACTGATGACTGATATTTCGGGAGAGCTGCTGGATTCGGTTCACTCCGCAGGCGCCTGCCTGATGGACATCCGTGAGCTGGCCGGTAAGCTTGACTCTCTTTCCGCAGAACAGATCGAGTCGCTGTCCCTGAAGTTCGTGGACGAGGGCGAAGACCGGGCAGTGAGCCGGCTATTGCAGGCCTGCGCATTTAATGGGGTGAAGCTCGATCCTGAAGTTCTCTGCCGCTGTATCGGCGTGTGCGAGGAGATGCTCGATTCCGCGCCCTGTTTCGCGCTGCAGGACGAGAACGCTATCCAGCCGCTGTTGGCCGCAAGCGCCGCCGAGGCATTGCCTGTGGAACGGAAGATCTACGCCGCCCGCCTGGCAGCCGAGCTAACCGTCAGATTCGATCTGGATCCACAACCGGCCCGGAAGGTACTCTGGAAGCAGGAGCATGGTCCGCTGCCGCCCCACTATCAGATCTTGGTCGAGCAATCGCTGCAGATTCTGGAACAAGCCTCAAGCACCGAACAGGTCAATATCCCCTACTGGACTGAACTTCAACTCGCGGCCCTGCTTCCCGAACACAGACCCCGGGCCATCGTCGGTGGCAACTACACAGTGCGACGACCGATCCCCAAACTCGGGCGCAATGATCCCTGCCATTGCGGCAGCGGCAAGAAGTACAAGAAGTGTTGTTACACCAGGGATCAGGCGTTGTTGCGCGACGCCTCCCCGTACGCCGGGACCACCCGAAGTGAGCTGAAGAGTAGACCGGGCCTGGTCGATGATCCGGAGGTCATCTACCGCATGCGGGCCTATGAGTTGAAACGGCTGACGCCGTCCGAACTGGGCGAGAGCCAGTTGCTTGCCGGCTACCAGTGTGCATTGAATTACGGTCTGCGTGAGCTTGCCTTCGACATGCTTGTGGAGTGCGAAAGGCGCCCGGGCGAACGGGAATTCGACCCGGGTCATTTCGAGGATCTCATCGAACGGATCCTGGAAGCGGGGGACCTTGCCCTGGCGCGAAAGATCCGGGATCACTGCGGGGAACACATGTGGTATCGCCCACATGCGATCCAGTTCCGCTTTGACCTGCTGGAAAATCCGGAACGATTCGAGCCGCTGGAGCATGATTGCCGCAAGTCCGTGTCGGGGATTCAGGACGAGGAGACCGAGGGAGACGAACCCTTGATCCGCCTTGTCTACGACTTCGCATCGCGCTATCCCGCAATGGCCATTGTCTTTGCACGAGCCGCGCTAGCGAGCAATCCGGATCGGGACCTGGACAACATCATGTTGCTGGACATCATCCGCGACGCCCGCGTCGATCTGGACCTGGAACCCTGGAACGATCCGGCAGAGTCGCTGTTCGACTGGATCGAGGACCGCACCGTACTCAAGGAAAAGACGGAGACTGAGAACGCGGAGGTTAAACGGCTTTCCAGCAGGCTGGAGGACGCTCGTGCCGCCCTCACCGAAAAGAAACAGGCTCTGCATGAGATGGAGCAAGCCGTCAATGAGTTGGGAAGGAAGCCGGGAAAGACCCGTGAACCATCCCTGAAAGACGACGTCAGGAGGCAGGACCTGAACACCACGGCTCATCAGGATCGAGAGGAGACACTGCAACGGTTACGTCTCCAGGTGACGGGGCTGAAAGCAGAAATCAGCGCACAGCAGGAACAACGGGGTCAACTGCGCAAGCTGCTGGAGGAGGAGCGCAAGAAGCTCTCGGCACTGTCGATGCAGAATGCACCGGTGGAACAAGCTGGCACCGACGAGGAAGCCACCATCGTAGCACCCTCAGGCAAACCCACCCTGCCGGTGTATGCGGACGCTTTTCGGAAGACCTGCGAGTCCCTTCCACCCGCCCTCGCCGCCAAGGCGATCCTGGCGGCCGGTCGCTTCGCGGCTCACGAGAATACGATCTGGCGGCAAACCAGACCCATCAAACGCCTTCAGGAACACTATCGTATCCGCATCAGCCTCGATTATCGCATGATCGTACACTGGCAACCGGGCAAGTCACTGCACATCCTTGACGTAATCCCGCGTCAGGACCTGGAATCCTGGATCAAACGACATGGCTGAGGCACAACTGGCGCGGCCTGGTTGGAAGGTATTGGTGTTCCACTGGCAGAGGGTACGTGACCTGCTTCGGAGACCAAGTGGTGTTCATTGGCAAGGATGGCAGTAAATTATTCGGAACCGTTACCAAACTCAATCCGAAGCCCTTAAAATAAAACCGTTATCTCGGCAGATTGTCTGCATCAGGGAACACTCCTTGTACATGTGAATCAATAAGTTTATGAATCACACGTAAAACGTGTCGCCAATCAGTAACACATTTAACATCTAATCACCGTCATTTGGTGGAGTGCTATCGGAAGCAACAGACACACCATATTTAATCAATGGCTTATATGTAATTATTCTATTTGGCACAGCACTTGCATTATACCAACCTAGCAAAGATTGGGAGGCGTACATGCAAACAGTTAACCGTCTACACAAAACCAACACTAACGCGGAGTATTGCCTGCCTCCCATCGAGAGAGGGGGTATCGGTGGTACGGGCGCCGGCATCGCGCTGCTTCGGACTGTCTTGTGGTATACGCACCTGGCCGGCGAGCATCTTAAAACTGCTAAAAGCCGAGCCAATGGCATGAAGTTGTCACAATGCTATCAAGCAAACGAGATGCGATTAATCGTAACCAACTGATGTAATTGGTGGCCAGGGACAGCATCGAACTGCCGACACGGGGATTTTCAATCCCAAATGTCATTATATAGTCTCAATATTTCCAGCAACTTACACACACAGACCCCGCGCCAGGTTGCCAGAAACAGGTCACGATGTGGTCACGCTGAATTCCGTTGACAAGAGAACAAACCAAATCCATAGTTTCAATGGAATGAACTACCTGGATCAGCGCATTCCCCATGAATTACGAAATGATTGTTTCTGAGTTACGACAGGCATCAGCTTTCGACCTATATCGACTTCAGTCTGCCATTGGGCATTTGCTGGATGACCCGGTTCGACAAGAAATGATCAAACATCGGCTTAAGCCCGGCATGGAGATCACTTATTTCGAGCCTTCAGAAAATCGCTTGATTCCGGCCCGAGTTTTGGAAATACACAGAATTCGGGTGGCCATCCAGGAACTGCAAACGGGTAAACGCTGGACAGTTCCGCTCTACATGATCAATATCGAGGGCACCGATACCGACATTGCGGCAAAGAAAAACCATGTTGACCGCCTGTCACTGAAAATCGGTGATCAAGTGGGGTTCGTTGGCAAGGATGGCAATGAATTATTCGGAACTGTTACCAAACTCAACCCGAAGCGAGCCAAAATTCAGACCGCCCAGGGAACATGGGCCGCGCCCTATTCCATGCTGTTCACTATCATCGACGGTAACCACGTACAGGATCAGGTCATTCCAGCTGCGCTTGATTTGTTCACAGATGATTTCGACACCCCCGCTGAATATTTTTCTTTGTCTATATGAGTCGCAAGGCAAAGCGTGTGCCAGTCACACTCGACCCAATAAAGGTTAATCAGTTACCAGAAAAGGAAATCAAACTAATCTTACGCGGTGCAGATGATCTGATTATGAGTGGCGGCCGTTCATTGCTTGCCAAAGTTCTTAAAGGGTCACGTGAGAAGAACATTCTGGAACTAAACCTGAATAACTCTCCCGTACATGGGGCGCTCAGCAATTACAAAATGCAAGAGATCACCGCACGCATTGACTGGCTAATCGTCAATAACTACCTCGCCATCGAATACGATTACCGGCTTCCACTGCTAGTCTACACAAAACGTGGCTGGGCTATTGAACGCGAAGTTTATGTCACAGAACTGATGGAGCACATCAATGAATGGTCAGTGGATCCAATGCGAAGCCCCGACTTCGATTGGCTTAATGATAAGAACCGAGAGGTACTTTTTCTTCTACTGGATCGTATTGCAAATTCAGGCAACTCAATATACCGACCTATCCTTGAGTCCTGGGCAGCGGATACCACCCGAAAACTCGCCCTCAGGATTCACCAGGTTGTAAGCACACTACCGCATGACCGAGGCCCATGACTCACATGACCCAACAAGACAACACTAACGGATACCCAATGGAGAGCGAAGAAGCCGCTCGGCTGCGTATCCAGCAGGTACAGTCATTGAAGCAACAGGCCCAAACCGGCGGGCTTGAGTTCCACGCTTACCTGCCTCCAGGATTGGCGGAGTGGGTACTTGATATGGTTGGAAAAGGGATTTTCGTCGATCCCAGTGATTCTGAAATTTGTGGAAGCAACAGCACATTCGCAGAACCTGTCAGCATGAAACGGCCCGGGCGCCGATCCTGATCCACCGACATCTTGATCGCCGGAAATAATGCTGGGGCCTTTTGCACTTCATCGATGACAATCCGGTCACCAAACCTCGAAAGAAATCCCTGGGTGTCAGATTTCGCCGCCGCTAATTGCGTGGCATCATCCAAGGTAACGCAGGGAACAGAAGAGGCCTTGGCAAAATTCCGGGCCAACGTACTTTTTCCCGTCTGGCATGCACCGTTTAACAACACGACCGGGGTGTTTGCTAGTGCAGCATAGAGCTCTGCCTCAATATTTCGCGCATACATGGCGGATAATTAACCATTTAATGGTGATTTATACGCCATTTAGCTTGGCTACCCAGCGCCACTGATGCAAGCGCAAAACAGGAATCTACCCACAAAACTCTGGGTCACAAGTCACGATATGGTCACGTCTGCCTTGAACACAGACACTACGAGCATCCTGGAAAATTCGTAACACCCTGTCTACAAATGAATAAATAGAACAATGAAAGGATGAAAGGTATAACCGGTCAGGGAACTTTCTATCGGGCATGGGGACTACAGTCCCCCGGTCGGTCAGCACATATATAAAACATAAGCGCATGATTAATAATGACTATTATTGGTGGCTAGGGACAGAATCGAACTGCCGACACGGGTATTTTCAGTCCTAAGGATTGCTCCATGGCTCAATTAAATCAATATGTTACGCACACCGCCTCCCGCGTAAACGGGACTGAAAATGACCTGAATGGAGATACGGTGACTGGAATGGGTCACGATTTAGTCACGCCGCCATACCATTGACTGGAATAAAGGACCGCCCTATAATCTTACCAGTAAGATCATTCAGAAGGCGCATCATCATGGCAGAACTCGCAACAACCAAGATGTCTTCGAAAGGCCAGGTTGTTATTCCTGAGGATATCCGCAAGCGCCTGGGGCTTGAAGCCGGCTCGCAGTTTATCGTTGTTGCCGGCAAGGATGCCGTCATCCTGAAAACGATCTCCCCACCGTCAATGGACGAATTTGATGAATTAATCCGGAAGGCCCGACAACAGGCACGCAAGGCAGGCATGAAGCGATCGGATATCAAGGAAGCGATCGCAGAAGTGCGCGGCCGTCGATGAGGATTGTACTGGATACGAATGTACTGATCTCCGGTATCTACTTCAGCGGCACACCCGGCAAGATCTTGCAAGCCTGGCGCTCCCGGAAACTCCAGCTAGCCGTTTCAATCGAAATCCTCGAGGAATACCTCAATGTCGCTGAACGGCTCGCAAGC